>Ga0134121_10001554_pt1 | contig 21531 bp, 20 predicted proteins | sample KB301_FD_96463 | JGI IMG/M metagenome (GOLD analysis project Ga0134121, IMG submission 96463) | Terrestrial soil microbial communities without Nitrogen fertilizer from Kellogg Biological Station, Michigan, USA - KB3-0-1 | ecosystem: Environmental > Terrestrial > Soil > Unclassified ... | reverse complement strand
TTGTTGCGCTCCTGTATCCACGTTCCTCCTGTAAGTAAATCTGTAAGTGTATAATGATTGCTTGTTCCTGAATAAATTGTACGGTAGTTTCCGTTATGTGTGCCAAGTGTATCGTCAGACCAGGTTAATCCATCGTCTTCACTCCTGATGATCCTGTTTCCATTTACTGCAAAAACAGTATCTGAATTATTGATCAGCTTGTCAATTTTCAAACCTGGCCGAAGGATGCCGTAGTAATATTCCTCGTGCCAGCCACCTGCAGGAAAGAGATACCGGTAAAATGTACCGTTGGCGCCAGGTCCAATCAATAAAGAATTGGGAGTGCTGGTCATCGTAAAAACATTCACGGAATACGATGGAAGAGAGTCGTTAAACGGGATCCAGCTGCCTGATGCCTGGTTGAAAATATAAACACCATTCCCCAATGTTGCAGCGTACAGATCAGTGTCATGCTTTTTAATTTCAGCAACTGCAAACAGGGTGGATCCTGTATTTTGCCACGTAGCACCAAAATCAGAGCTGGAGAAAATACCGGCATGAGCCGTGCCGACATAAATTTTGTTATCGATTACGTTTAAACTAATAACGGCAACTGAGTTATTGCTTACCAATAGCGAATCCCAATTGACGCCGCCATCGACACTTCTATAAATTAAGTTCGTGTCCGAAGCGGCCAGAATGGTATCTCCAAAAAGTGTCAAGGCATGGATTCGCTGCGAGGGTATTGCGTTAATCCTTGTCCACTGTGCAACGGAATTGCTTATGGAAAAGATTGTTATGATAAAAGGAAGCAGAATATTTTTCATGTCAGGATGATGCCGGCTAAGAGTTACAGGAATTTAAATAACTGTTCTATGTCCTGATGGTCGTTGTATAAATAAGGAGCAATGCGCATGCTCGCTCCGCGGAAGCTGATAAAGATTTTATTTTCTATGAGGCGGGTCCCGGTTTCTTTGACTTTATTTTCATCCATCTTGATTCCAAGCATGTGACCAACACGGTGTGCCCCTGCGACCACAAGCCCCCGCTCACGGGCTGATATCAAAACTTTATTTGTTAATTCCGCCAGCGTCTCCTGGATATTGTGAACGCCCCATTCCAGGATTCGGGTAAGCGCTTCAATGGCCATGGGCATATTTATGAAGGCAGCAGATCCACCTGCATCAAACCTGGCGGCTCCGTACTTGTAATCTTCTGTATAATCCACCAGGCTGGTGAAATCTTCGCTTCCTTTTTTATTGTTCCATGAATGTTCAATGGGCTTGCCGTTTTCAAAATATTTTTCATCGGCATAGAAATAAGAAAGACCGTAGGGCCCGAGCAGCCATTTGTATCCGGCCGTTACTAAAAAGTCGGGCCTGATGGCTTGTATGTCCATTGGATATACGCCGGCAGACTGGCTTGCATCGATGACAAGTTTCGCCCCGTAAGTTCTTGTGGCTGCACTGATTTTTTTTAAATCGATGAGTTCTCCGTTTGTCCAGTGGCAATTCGGAATTGCTACCAAACCCGTCCGCTCATGGACATGATGAAGGATGGCTTCCGTCCAGTTTTGATCTTCATTTTTTCTGACCGTGATTATTTTTGCACCTGTTTCTTTTGCAAGTTCCATCCATGCATAGACGTTGGACGGGTATTGCCGGTCAAGGACAAGTATTTCATCAGAAGCACCGAGATGAATATTCTGCTTTGCCACGGCCATGCCATAGCTCACGGACGGGATGAGGGCGATGTTGTCTTTCGGAGAATTGATGACGGAAGCAAATAGTCCTTTCAGTTTTTCAGCAGGTTCGAACCAGTCACTGAGCGGAATGCTCCAGGGTTCGTTGCGCCGGCGGACGGCGGCCAATCCTGCTTCGGATGAACTTTTGAGGATGGGCGACATCATGGCGCAATTCAGGTAGGTTACATCCGGCGGGATTGTGAAAAGTGATTTTTGGTTTGCAAGCTTCATGTTGCTGAAGGGATCGTTTATGAATCCCGGAAACAATCCTTCCTAAGAATTGTTTTTTTAAACTGTAATACAACCCGATTACTCCTGCAATCCCGGCGAAAGGTAATAGTGCTCAGGGAATTATTGCAATGGGCCAGGTCCCCTCTTATTATCTGCCTTCACTCATTTTTACAATAGGCCGAAGATGCTTCTACAGAATATTTTTTTTCGAGGTCTACGTCGTTGAAACTTTTTCTTCCGCCCCATGAAAATATTTTTTCGAAAAAGGGGAGGAGCCTGCTGTCTTTAATTTTTTCCAGGAAGTAAAGCTCATGTTCTTTTTCCTTCATACCCATTTCGTAGAGGATGTGGTCGTGTTCACGGATGCCGAGCTCATGGAAGTAATGCATCATGCGGAAATATTCACAGACATTTCCGCTTTCCAGCCGGCCGGCAAAATAAAACGGCATGAACCAGCCGATGACGTAACAGGAACCTGAGATCACCTTGCCGATGATGTGAAAACGGATTTCATAATATCCCGATGCGGGGATGCCGTACTTCTTCATGATGGTCATTACTTCCCGCCTGTGGTTCCATTCATCGAGTTCGATTTGCCTGATGGCGGTTTTCTGATCTTTGTCCTTCACGGAACCTGCATGACCCTGGTAAGCAAAGGAAGCGGCTTTCTCTGCAGAGTAGGCGCGCTGGAGGAGGTCGATGAGTTTTTTATGGGAGAGCGTCATGTTGAAACCCGCGGGAATAATTCCTATGCGAAGGTAGATAAGAAAAGTAATCTCACGCAAGGCAAGATTTCACGCAAAGGCGCGGAGACCAAGTTTCTCGCAAAGGCGCAAAGGCGCGGAGACCAGGTTTCTCGCAAAGGCGCAAAGGCGCGGAGACCAGGTTTCACGCAAAGGCGCAAAGGCGCAGAGACCAGGTTTCAGGCAAAGGCGCAAAGGCGCGGAGACCAGGTTGCACGCAAAGGCGCAAAGGCGCAAAGGCGCGGAGAGGGCACACCTGTTATATTCTTTACGGCCTTTCTTTTTTTAATCTGATGTTATCGGAAGTATGGCTTCGCATCATTGGGTTTCCTTGTAACGATATTTCCAGGCGTATGCATTTTCATCATCATACGTAATTATTTTTTTGTATTTAATATCAGGACGATTTCTAACCAAGTGGTCTTCAAAACCACTATCAAGATAAATTGGGACATACAATAATAGTGTATTGTCCGGCGTCCATTTAATATTGTCCAGGAAATCAAAAGGAGTTCTGTTTCCCCCAATAAAAAAATTTCCATACTTCGTCATTGGTTCGCCGACTTTGACAATTGAAATGTGAAGTACATTCATCAATTCAGGATGATAAATATATCTGAAAGCAATTATTTCATATTCTTTATTGGGAGAAGTGTCGCGTCTTTCAACGATGATTTTTCCGTCTCCCGTATAATCATCTTCAAAAACCTTCATCTTTATATTATCAATCTCATTAAATTTCTGCACAAACTTTTTATTCTTCCTGATGTAAGGAAGAACATTGACCCTGACCTTAACAGTATTATTATCTATCCAGTTTACAGGCACGTAGTCATAGGGAATATCAAATTGAGATAATTTTTTTACTGTATCTGCAACATTGACAATTGCAGTGTGGGTTCGTGTGTAGCCGGGCGCACCGATATCAAAATTGTATGAAAGGATCAGCTTGCTGCTGTCAGGCGAATAAATCCTGCGTTCGATGTGAAACGTTTTTTTATTCATTTGCGCTTCGCAAGAACAGGACATGCTTACAGAAAGTATAAATATTGATAGCAGGTGCCTGAGAGATCTAATGTTCATGAGCATACAAATACAAATAACCATTATAGTATCTTGCTATATTCCATTCATGTCCGTTTTGCCAAACAAATAATGAGTCATTGTTTCCGTCAATATTCCACCACTCTTTTAGTTCCTCAGCATATCCGCCAATCGTATTTAAGTTGCCAATTTCATCAGTATATTTAGATACATCAGTATGCAGTTCAAGTCCTAAACTGTCGCAATACCAGTTGAAATCCCGTTGATCAATTTTTGCGCGCAAGTAATACTCGTAATCAGGTAAAAAGCCATCCTTCCAATAAAACTCCTTTATTTGTGAAGCAGAATGGGGTAATAGTTTTCTATATTCCCATTCAGTGCTGTTATTATTACACGAGAAGAATAGAAACGCGTATGCGCATATGAATATTAATTTACTCGTATACTTCATTTTAATTGCCGCCAGCGTTTAAGAGAGTATGAAGTTTTAATGTGCCGAATGCAATAAATATTTTGTCAGCAGTTACTTTTACCTGACTTTAGATGACTGGACATAAGTTATTGGATTTCCATTTAAATCGATTTTAATGTAAATATCATCCAGCACCCAGGCATGTTTGCACTCAATGCTAATACACACCATATAGTATTGCTTTAAAATAAATTTACTTGTTAAATTTATTGTCAAATCATTTTCTTGAATGGAATCAATCTTAGGCAGCGTTTCCACTGCTTCAACAAATGAATATTCTTTGGATTTAATTTCAACCGGGTTTTCATCAGATTGAATGTATGACAGGCCGAATTCATTTGACGTTATTAATGAGTCCGCCATAATGAAAGTATTTAACGGGCGGAGTCGTAAGTTATTAGAAAATATTCTTGATTTACAAGACGTCTTTTTTCGTAAATAGATTTTATTTTTTAATGTATCGAAAGAGTGATAATCAAAGCAGGGGAAGTGAATTGTATCAAGCCTGGCTATAAAATAATCAAATGCCCTTTGTTCAATTGGCTCAGTGCCAAAAGCTCTAAGAGTTACCAGCATCAGAAGTAAATTCATAGTTACTTTCATATTGTATATGCCCGAAGGAGGGGACTATCCATTAAGCAGTGTTGCTGCAAGTCCGCATACACTTTATTCGATGATTAGTTTTCTCACAACAATTCTTTCTTCATTGCTCACACTTACAAAATAAATCCCGGAAGAAAGATTGGAATGAACAACACATTCATTTCTTCCAAACAACTTTTCTTTGTAAACAATTTCTCCAAGCGGATTTATCACCTGCAACATTGTTTCTTCCTTCGATGAAGTATTTTTTATTTTGAAGATGGAAGTAGAAGGATTAGGAAAGATTGTGAAGTCAGTTGTCGAAACTAATTCTGTTAATCCAAGTGTATAATCGTACTTCAGAACGGATGTTCTCGCTGCTTGCGCCAAATCTTCAAAGGCAATATATGGGTTGCCATTTCTATCAATCGCAATACATGCACCAAGGGCTGAACCTCCACCAAAATACTGCGTACCAACGTAGTTCCAATCTACTCCATCAAATTTCCTCAAGCTGCCCTGCCCCGCGTTATTGGTTGAAACTACAAAAGGATTTCCGCTATTATCAATTGCAATATCGACGCCTATTACTTCTCTGTCGGTGAAGCCAGCACTTCCAACATTTACCCATGCCGTTCCATCAAACTTCATTACAGTAGCTTTTGATGAGTCCGCCAAATCCTGATACACTACATACGGAACACCAGAGGAGTTGAGTGTAACTTTAATATAATTTACCTGCCCTGCAGAAAACCCTGCTATTCCAACATTCACCCAATTCGTTCCGTCATACTTCATAACAGTTGCTTTGCTTGAGTCAGAAAAATCTATAAATCCAACATAAGGAGTTCCGCTGCTATCAATTTTTATTGAAGGTGAGCTAACTCCTGCAATGGAAAATCCTGCTGTGCCAACGGTGTCCCAATTAGTGCCATTGAATTTCATTGCTGTTGCTTTATTCGAATTTCCATTGTCGCTATAAACAACATAAGGAGTTCCTGTTTTGTCCAGTGTTAAATGAGGGGAGGAAGGAGCAAAGCCTTGTACACCAACAAACACCCACGCACTCCCATTGTATTTCATTACACTTCCTCTTAATGAATCATAGTAATCCGCAAATGCTACGTAAAGAGTGCCGCTGCTATCAATAACTAAAGAGCCAACGTAGCAATTGCTACTTGTGAAGCCATATTGTCCGATTGGACCCCATTGTGTCCCGGTGTAAGTTAACACAGCAACCTCCCAAGAAGCAGCGACATCTGTAACTCCTACATAAGGTGTTCCGCTTGTATCAATCGCTATTGCCATTAAATCTGTTTGCCCCCAAGAAAATCCTGGAATGCCAACGTATTGCCATTGCCCGTCGCAATTAAAAATGGAAAGCGAAATGATCATAAGAAGTAAATTTTTTTTCATCGCCTTTATTTATTTCCTGCAGATACTTTCAAGCCGGTACATTCTTTCATACGAAGCGCAAGCAGTTGCTGGTCAAATGGTAATTATTTGCACTCACTTTCAAGTTACGATGCCGCCTTTCTTTTTTTTTTATTTCTTTTAATCTTGATGTTATCAACATGCTCTAGTGTTCGTCCGAAGTTTTGCATAATGTATTCTCATCGTAAACTTAGCGAGGCGACATTTTATACCATTTATTAAAATAGCCGGATGCAAGCCAAATGAAATCCCATTGTTGCTTTTTTAATTCTTCAAACTGCTGGTTTAAAGAACTAATAGTCGAGGCATCTTTAAAATAATATTCATTTTGTCTCTTTTCGCCAAAATAATTGTGACTTGCGGTTGCATAAAAGTCAAGTGATTCTAACAACACTTTAGGATGAGGCATTTTATCAACGCATTTATCCCTTTCATCCGGATGCATTAGAAAAATTGGGTTGTCAAGTATTTCATCAACATCTCTGGCAAAATCTTTTAACAATGGTATTACATCATATGAAAGAGTACTATCTACAATTCTAAAATCTTTTGCTTTATTCATTTGGATTGTAAATAATAATTTTCGCATCTTTATAATATTTGGTTGAAGAAAAGAAATTGAAAATTGTAGTGAGTCATTTGAGTGATTTCTTTTAATAAATGAAAGTTGTTCGGCAATGTTTTTTGTTTGCAATAATGCTTGTCCAACAAGAACGTCTTGCTTTTTATTTTGTTGGTCAAGTTTTTCAACGATAGTTTTTAATGCAGCGATTTGGTCTTGCTGTTCGCCATACTTTGTAGCCAAAAGATTTGCGGTAAGTGCAAAATAAAGTGCGATGATGGCTGTCAAAATAGTAAAAACAAATTCAGAATTTTTTCTTGTATTTGTTTCTGGCTCTTTTAAGTCTCTAAGAAATTGTTTGAGCCATTGAAAAGTTGGTTCGTTATTCTGTTTGCCCATTGCTTGTCAGTTTGAAGTTGCCGTGCCGTGTAATCGGAGCATAAGAGTTGCTAATAACTAAGAAGGGATTAAAGAAGTAAAAAAAGAAGGGATTAGAAGCATCCAGATGGCTACCGGGATTCGTTTACCTGCACTGTTTATTAGAAACTCATCCCGATAGCTATCGGGACTTTGTTTACCCATCAAAACTATTCTTTTTTTATTTCTTTTAATCTTGATGTTATACGCATACTACATTAAATCTCATTATTCTTCATTTTCTAAAGGGGTAAGAACCATTCCCATAATCAAATAAATAATCCACGCAATGGCAGTTAAAGTAATTGCCAATATGGGGATCCAGAAGGAAATAATACACATCGCTGCATTGAATATTACTGTATAAGCAATCAATCTTCTTGTAGTAACAAGCGTTTTTCTTTTGCTTTCATCTTTTCCAAGATACACAGGTCTTAATGTGAAATGGTATACTATAACCCAGGCTGAGGCGTGAATCATGTTCATTAAGCAATATATAAACGCGGGGAGAGCAAGCATGTCACTATTCAGATATTCTGCTAACAGTGCTGTAGTAAAGGGATATATGCAGACGGTTAAAATCATAAATCCGTGAGCATAAAGAAATGCCGCTGAGATCTTTTTAGGATGCAGCATATGCAAAGTTCGGTTGTGATTAGTCCACGCGATAAACAAGGCAATAAAGCTAAGCAGAAATGCAAACCATGAAGGCCAGTGATGGAACAATTCCTTTCGTAAGACCTCGCCAGAACTGACAGATTGCAGGGAAGGTACTTTTATCTCAAGTATCAAAAGAGTTATCGCAATAGCAAACACTCCATCACAAAATGTTTCAAGCCGGGCTCTTAAACTTGATTCTGCCATATATTATTTTATTTGCCGATAACGTTTCGGGGATTAATGCAGTTTAAAAAAAGAAGAGCTTAGGAGCACAACTATTCATTAACCTGCTTGCCATTGTATTGGTTCGTGTGGGGCAGACGGGCGCAACACTGTTTGTTAGAATCACAACTGTTTGATTACCCCTCAAAGCCATTTTTTTTATTTCTTTTAATCTTAATGTTATGCTCAGTTTTTCTCCCGGTGCGAAGTTGTGCCCGTTTCAATCTTTCACAACTTTTCCTTTCTTGCACAAACCATTTTTGTTTCTCACTTCGAAAATGTAAATTCCTTTTGATAGTTGTTCCAAATTGATTGCAAGAGAATTTGTAAATTCTTGTCTTAATAATTTTCTTGATGTAATATCCCGCAAAGTAATTTCCATTGACTGATTATCGCTTGTTTCTATATTTAATTTATCATAGAATGGATTCGGGTATAGTGTCACGTTGAGAAGTTCAAATTGTTCATCAATTCCAACTATTGCATTACATGCTTTCCAAACAAAAGCATTGCCTCCATTTGTGTCAGCGGTAAGCGTATTTAAATCGAAAGAAGTGGTATTGCTAAAATTTCCGCACACATAAACATTGCTGTTGTAGCAAGACACACCATTTCCAGCATCATTTCGTGTACCTCCCGCATGCTTTACGAAATTGACATTACCTGTGGAATCATACTCGGCAAGAAATATATAATCATCTCCTGAAAGAGTCAGCGTAATTGTTCCAAATGTGACGTTGCCCTCAAAACTACCGGTTTGATATATTTTATTATTATCGGCTACAACGATTTTACCGCCAATATCTCTCATTGCTCCACCTGCATGTTGAGCCCAAATCACATTTCCGCTGCTGTCATACTTTGCCAGCATAATATCTTTATCGCCATAAGTAGAAACGGTTATTGTTCCAAACATACATGTAGTACTTCCACTGAGGCTTACATAAATATTGCTATTGCTATCCAATGCCAATCCTGAAGAAAAATCATCCCCATTTCCGCCGCCGGATTTTGCCCAAAGCAGATTACCTGCATCATCATATTTTGCCAAGAACATGTCAAAATCTCCCTGATTAATAAGCGTGGTAGTGCCGATCGTTATGTCATCATAAAAGATTCCTGTAACAAAAATATTTCCTAAAGCATCAACGGCTAATGAACCTCCAGCATCAATCTGGATACTGCCAGCTGAACGTGCCCATAAATAATTTCCGTTCAAATCCAGTTTTGCAAGATAGAAATCCCTTTGTCCTAAACTCGTGAGCGTAGTACTTCCCATCACAACAGAAAGTGAAAATGTGCCGGTTATGTATAGGTTATTATTCTGAACAGCTATTCCGCCTCCTTCGTCCCAATCAGTACTTCCTATAGCCATAGCCCATTGCACATTTCCCGCGCTGTCAAACTTTGCTACAAAGGCGTTTGGTCCTGAAAAATTATTAAGTGTGATCGTATCAAATACGGCAGTGCCGTAATTAACCCCTGTCATGTAAATATTATTGTTATTGTCAATTGCAAGTGAGGAAGAAAAATCAATGTTATATCCTCCGACACTCTTGATCCATGTCAAATTTCCGTTCGCGTCATACTTTGCAAGAAAAATATCTTCGTATGAAGAACTAATTATAGTATCTGACGAAAAAACTGCTGTGTCTGTATATTGACCGGAGACGTAAACATTCCCAGAATTATCGTTGACTGTTATATTTGCCCGATCATAATCATTGGCGCTGCCACCCTGGTTTACCCATCCTCCGGGGCACTGTGCATTTAAAGTATTCAGAAAAGATTGAAAAATAATTACCGCTGAAATACTTTTAAATAATCTTTTCATAGCTGAGTTATTTGTTTGTGTTTAAAAGTTTTTTGCTCCTTTCTGTTTGTATTATCACAGCTGTTTGTTCGAAGGGCTAAAATGGCTAATAACGTCTCAGGGCTTGCCGAAGCGCCGCACCCGCATACCCTGCCAAGTTATCAATAATCTTTCTTGCGGCATTTTCGGCAAGCTGATGTTATGCGCTGGCAAAATCTTCACAACCACCATTCCGTAAGCCCTACAAGTCCAAAGAAAAGTACAACTGCATATACTGCGTCACCATCATCTGACCAAGTGTTTAAAATTTTGCTAAACCTGTTTCTGAAATGTGTATATCCAAACATGGTTGGAATAAACTCTCTTTTATTATTTAACCAAAATATTATTCTTGTTATTTGATAACAAATAAATCCTGCCAACGGCATAAATGCAACTTTAAATGGAACAAGCTCATAGTATTGAAAAATGAGAATGAACCAAATAATTGAGAATAAAATATTTCTAAATCGCACACCAATAAGCCACCAAGGACCAAGATAAAGACAAACACTTACCCATACGCTTGTCGTATTGCTATCTATTTTTAAAAAATTAAAATATGCTAATTCGGCTAACACTATTGCAATAGCAACTACTAGAAGAATTAATTTATCCCTTTTGTCCAACATCAGAAAAACAAAACCTGTATAATCCTTCATTGAAAATCTAGTGTGTTAATTACATCCCTGTTGTCGTTAATTGCTACCCTGTTTAAAGCTAGTACACTGCCAATTGGTTGCGCATAACGTTTCGGGGATTAATGCAGTTTTAAAAAGAAGGGATTAGAACGACACACTTCCAGCAAGAAAATGCAACCGAAGATAAATTATTTACCGCCAAGGTGGTTGCATTTTCTTGCACGTGTAGACCGCCTATTTCTTGCAACCGCTTCCTGGACTCATGAAGCCCTTCTTTTTTAAATTGCATTAATCTTGATGTTAGCGGCATTCTAAAAATTTTAATTTTCTCTTTTACTATAAATTGTTTGTTCCTTCTTTTTCCACCATTTTATGTTATTTGCATAATAAATTAGGTTATCGCCATTTTTAAAAAGTTTTAATTGCTTCACATCCGATGTATCTCTATAGGAATTATTTTTTATTAAGGTGTCACCTTGTAGGTGATATTTTGTTTTAACAAGTTTAATTGAGTCGAGCAAAAGATATTTATCAGTCTCAATAAAATTGCCAACACCTTCCCATTCCTGCCCATCATCACAAAACATAAGCTTCTTGAATTTTCCATGCGATGATTGTTTATCAGATTTTATAAAATAGAAGCAGTTAGAACACCATGACGATTCCATCTGGCAATATAAAAGAGTATCCTGTCCAAAAGAATAAGTCACTCTACAAATTAAGAATACAAAGAATGCCATAATTCGATTGTACATGAGAGTAGGTGGCTGCGATGTAGTTAATATTGCCGCTAACGAAGAAGGGATTAAAGAAATTTTTTTAAAAAGGTTTTGCTTGCGCTCACTGTCATTAACCACAAATGTAAATAGAAACCACAACTGTTTATTAACCTATCAAAGCCCTTTTTAAAAAATTTCTTTTAATCTAATGTTATGCGTTCGTGCTATTTTAAATTACTTTTTTCTCGTTGTTCTATTCCGTTCTCATAATAAATCTTGTGTTGGTCAAATGGGAATTGCCTATCGTAACTAATCCAGACTCCTTCCCTTACAGTTTGATGATACCGATATGCAATATCTCGCGTTTCATATGGCGGTTCAGGTGAAGTTAAACTTATTGTGTCTCCCGTAGTATAAATTTCACCTGTTTCTCTTATTAACCCTTGCATTATCACATGGTATTTATCGTCATAAAAGATTGCATACCAAAAACCATTTCCTTTATTGATAAACTCTTTTATTCCAACAAGCTTCTCAAGAACTGTTAATGTGATCCTGCACATAATGGCACTTTCATAACCAGAATCTTCATCAATTAGAAAACCTTTTTCTGTGATAAAGCTTGTAAAGTATGAAGTATCTCCATGTTGAGTAAATATTTCATAAAAATCTGGCTTGTCAAAATATTTGAGTGTATCTGGTAAAGAGATTTTTGCAAAAACATTACTGACAATAAAGATCAGAATAATAGGTAATGCTCTCATTTATTATCAGTTAATTTCTTGCATTCAGTTTGAATTTGCGGTGCAGCCAAGCATGACGCATAACATTTAATTATCCGAAGTAAATATATTAAAACTTGCATTAGTCTGCAGACTGCATGTTGGATATCTGCAGGTTAGTAGCGTGCATATTTTGAAGAATAATTCAAAAACATGCAATGAAAACGTACGCTTGCTACAATAGCCCCGATGGACCCTGAAGTAAGCGTTTTCGCTTTACTTCAGGGGAACAGCGGGACGGGACAGGACCAGGAGAAGGAGCATTCGCTCCTGAATTGTCCGGAATTTTTAATGATGAGATTGCTTCACGCCCGCGCTCCTGCCTTCACTTCGTTCGCAAAGACTTTTTCAAATGATAATATTGTTTTGCAAGGCTAACTGATTTCGCTTACACCATGTTTCAAATTATTATACCCCTCTCTTTGGGAGAGGGGAAGGGGAGAGGTCAGATCAAATTCTGAATCATCTGCGCTCTTGCCATTTCCTTCAATCTTGGTATATCATCCATTGTCATCCCTTTGGTGGGAATTGGCTTACTCCATATTAGTTCCACGGTACCGGGGCGCAATTCGATGGGACGCAGCGGAGATAAAAGTTTGTCGGCATTTTTTACGGTGAGCACGGCAACGGGCACCTGGGCTTCGATGGCGATGCGGAATGCGCCGTCGCGGAAATCGAGCAATGGTTCTTTGGTGGTATTGCGTGTTCCCTCCGGACAAATAAAAATCGAAACGCCGTCACGGAGGGATTGCATCATGGCTTCCATGCTGCGCGCCCGGTCGTTCTTGTTCTTGCGGTCGACGGTGATGTAGAGGTTGCGGATGATGAATCCAAGCACGGGAATTTTTGCGAGCTCAGCCTTTGACAAAAACCTGAACGTGTTCTTGCCTGCCAGCGCATAGGCTGGAATGTCGAGCATGGAACGGTGGTTGGCCACAAAGACATAATTTCCTTTCGGGTCGACGAGGTCTGCGTTCTTAATTTTCCAGCGGACGAGGAAGAAAATGAAAAGTGTTTTGGCCCAGTTGTAAGAAACGTAGCGGTGCGCCCAGAAGGGTGCTTTCTTTTTCGGGGCAAAGGTGAAAATGAGGAAGAAGGCAATGACGACGATGAGCATGGTGATGGTGAAGACCAATGCTGCGTAAATGCCGAAGAGCGTGCGGAGGAAGCGGATGAACATGAAATGCGAATTAAGAGTAATATATTTAGAATGTAAAATTTAAAATGCTATATTCGAAGGGTCTTCCGAATGTATTGAGTATGGATTCACAGTGACGAAACAAAAGCTAGATGATTAAAAGGTATTTTTTACTGGCGTTGATTGCTTCACACTTTTTTATGGTGAGTAAAGGACAAAATCTTTATGCCATGTATTACAATCAGAACGACTTTGGTGTCAGGCAGTTTTCGGTGAGCAGCGGAAACTATTTTAATATATGGAAAAACACCTCTCAAAATTATGTGGTCAAGACTGATTCTCTCTTCAATGTGCTTTGGGCTAAAGCATATTCTCCAGATGCATATTTAGCAGCCGTGGGTGCTGAAAATTGTTTGTACATGATTAGCTCAGACACATCAGTGGTAAAAACGGATTCATCGGGAAATGTGTTGTGGACAAGAAAATTTTCTATGCCGTTATTGACGAGGAGTGGAATTACAGGGAATTGGTTAGGGAAGTGTGAATTGAGTTGTGTTTTTTCTTTAGGGGATACGATATTTGTAGCTCTAAACCAGCCAGAGTCTTTTTGGAAGTTTGCTTCCATTGTTGCACTTGATACTGCGGGCAACTTTCTATGGGCGGTCGGCGACAGTCTTCGACAATTCACAGTAACAGCAATTAACAAATCAGCAAGTGGTGTATTTTGGTTTAGTGGAAATGTAGCCAGTGGTAATGCGTTTAACAAAAGAGCTGGTATTGTGAAGGTATCAGGCAATGGATCAGCTCAGTTCAATCGATTGTTGCCTACGATGTACGGCAATGGAAACGTTCTTTCATTCCATTCGTTGCCTGACTCAACATCTATTGTTGTAACGAACTCCTACACAACGGGTGGAGAAGGAATCAATGTGATTAGAATAAATGAAGTTGGGGATACGCTCTGGGATAATTCATATTCAATGGATACAATTCCCCGTCACGAATATGTTTTTGGCGCCGCATACGACAATGCGGAAAATATTTATCTCATGTGTGAGGTACACAATAGATTTCTAATGCGAATTGATACATCAGGTAACGTGATGTTAGTAAAAGGATGGAGGAATGTCTTAAATTATCAACCTTATTCATTCAATGGATTAAATTACATAAATGGGAATTTGATTTGGGAAAATCAGTATTACAATGGTAATATCAGAAATTCGATTATAGAAAAATTAGACACATCGGGGAACAATTTATGTTTAGGGTCAGATACCACTTTTTCAGTTTATAAGTTTTCTTATCAATTGTTCAATACGCCAAATGACTCAACCTGGTGTTCCTGGAATTACTCTCCCGCAATTGGTTTTTGTTCTGATTCAAATGTTGCGGCATCTACATTTGATGACTATTGCAATCTTTTAATTGTGCAACAGAATGAATCTCAAGAGTTGTTTTCGGTTTTTCCTAATCCAATTACTTCAGGGTCTTTCAAGCTAAAAATTCCTTCTCTAAAGCAATCCGATTTCATCCTTACTCTCTCCGACATTTCCGGCAGAGTAATTATTCATGAACAAATAACCACTTCACCGGGGATAAATTTTAAAGAGATTGACATGGGGGAATTGTTAGCGGGCGTTTATGTACTAACGCTTTCAGGAAGTGAAGGAAGTGCAAGTATTAAGCTGGTGAAAGAATAATAAACTGGAAATTTAATTATCAAGACTTCAATTTGTCCCGACAACCTTAACGATTGGATAATTTTGACTGCTGGACTATTACAATTTCAACGTAATTAATATATTTTAGATAGCTAACTGCTATCCCGATAGCTATGGGGAGCCCACTGAATTCTTCGCATCTTTGTGCTTTAATATTGAATCTATGAAGTTCCGTTTTCTGATCGCCAGCCTCTGCCTTGCGATAAAATCGTTCGCCAACGTCTCTGACACGATCCACGTGAGCCACTACAGCATTACGCTGGATACAATGGATTACACCGCCCATACCATCAAGGGAATGACGGAACTGACTGTCCACGCAAAAATGAACGGGGTGAATAATATTTCGCTGGGACTTTATATTCTCACGATTGATTCCATCAAGTCTTCGGGCGTGGCGCTGGCATACAGCTACAACGATACAACGATTCACATAGCGCCTGCTGCGGTGATGAACGTAAATGACTCCATTGTGATTCAGGTATACTACCATGGCGCGCCAAAGACTGACGGCAGCTTCGGAGGATTTTATTTTGCCACACCTTATGCATATAACATAGGCGTAGGATTTGATGCAGACCCGCATAATTTCGCCCGGACATGGTTTCCCTGCATAGACGAGTTTACTGACAGAAGCACCTATGAATTCCATATCAAAACCAGGAGCAGTTATAAAGCATTCTGCAATGGGACGCTGCAATCAGAAGTGACGAATCCCGACAGCACCAAAACCTGGAACTGGGTCCTCGATCAAACCATTCCCCCGTATCTCGCCGCGATTGCAGTCGCCCCGTTTTACACGATGCACAGGAACTACCAGGGCATACCGGTTGAGTTCGGTGTGCTGCCGGCAGATTCGGCGCATACCATCAGCACATTTGTGCATCTGGATTCCGCAATTATGAATGACATTGCTGCATGGGGGCCCTATCCATGGGACAAAATCGGGTACGTGATGGTTCCGTTTGCTGCCGGTGCCATGGAACATGCAACAAGCATACATGCGGGCAAATCATTTATCAACGGCACGCTTACTTATGAAACGAGCATCATGGCGCATGAGCTTTCACACATGTGGTTCGGGGACCTTGTCACCTGCCGCACCGAACAGGACATGTGGCTGAACGAAGGATGGGCCACCTTCAACGAAAATTTTTTTACGGGATTTATTTATGGACAGCAGGCGTATGAGAATAACAGAAGAGCAATGCACCGCAAAGTAGTGATGTATGATAACATCAGGGATGGCGGATATTATGCAATGAATGCAGTGCCTCATGCAGCAACATACAGCCACACACCCTACGAAGGAGGAAGCGACATCCTTCATTCAATCCGGAGATTTCTGGGCGACAGTTTGTTTTTCCCTGCCGTGCGGTCCTACCTGAACAACCGTGCTTTCAGCGATGTGAGCAGCGACGATTTCAGGGATGAACTTGCTGCTGCTTCCGGCATTTCAATGACGGATTATTTTTCAACGATCGTAGCCATGCAGGGATTTCCGCATGTATCGGTTGATTCATTTACGGTGACTCCGAACGGAGGAAATTTTGATGTTGCCGTTTTTACGAGGGAGAAAATGAAAGGAAATAACCTGTCGTTCATGCTTCCTGTTGAGATGAATTTTACGAACGCAGCAAATGACACGATCATCCCTGTAACTGTCAATGCATTTACGAATTCATTTTTATTTACACTTCCGTTTGCGCCGGAATGGGTTGGCGTTGACAGGAGCGACAAGCTGAGTGATGCCGTTGTGGACTATACGCTCCTGGTTACAGATACAGGCACCTACGATTTTCCGGAAACCTATTCTACCATTCGCGTGCTGAACCAGGGCAGCGGGAATTCTACCGTGCGGCTCATTAACAACTATGTAACTCCTGATCCATTTATGGCCAACACTGATTTCGTGCGCCTCAGCGACTACCATTATTACAAAGTGGAAGGTATTTTTGCTCCCGGGTTTTTGGCCAAAGGAAATTTCGGTTATGATGGCTCCACTTCGAGTTACGTTACATCTTTCCTTGACAACACGCTCATTAACGGCACAGCTAAAGAAGACAGCCTGCTGATCTATTACCGTCCGCATGCAGGCATGAACTGGGAATTGGTGAACGGGTACACGATCAACTTCAATGGTTCACATAACGACAAACGCGGATGGATGGTGGTGGATACGTTGAAGGCCGGCGAATATGTTTTGGGCGTACGTGACGTTAACACAGGCCTGGAAGGGGCATTTCCCGAGAGAGATGTATTATCAGCCGTTCCCAACCCTGCAGCAGATCATTGTTCTATCGGCTTCAAGGTTCCTGCTTTTAGAAAGTCTGCAATTACGATTTATGACGTAACGGGCAGGATTGTTTTCAGCACACCTGTGTTTTCGCACCAGGAAAAAATTGACTGGGACACTTATTATATAAGTAATGGAACTTATTTGATGACGCTTATTACAGAGGGGGAAGTTGTGGCTACGGAGAAAATTGTAGTTGATAAATGAAGATAAATTCTAAAATAACAGCAACCAACAGTTTAAACCGTCGGCCTGAAATGATGGATAATATTTTAAGGACATTATACAGTATTCATAACCTCCCGGAGGGCTTAAAATATCCTTAAAGACCTCGTTTCGTTTTCATGTCCAGTTCTATTACATTCGTCCCGGCGAAATGAAGAAAGCAATCACCCTTTCACTGCTTCCTGTTTTCCTGTTCAGTATATTGGGCTGGCAGTGGATGTTTTTTCTCAAGCTTTATTCCCATGAATTGAAAGAATGGAATCGTGTTCCTAGTGAACGTGAGCAGGCCCTTGTGGTGATCAGGATTGCTGATGGTAAGGCAGAAAAGGAAACTTATTTTATCAACGGGCATGAGCTGATCCACAATGGGAAACTATTTGACGTAAAAGTCAAAACCAAGAGGGGAAACGACCTGCTCTGCTATTGCGAGCGCGATGCGTCTGAAGAGAACCTGCTTTCTTCGTTTAACCTGAAAACAAAAGATTCATTTGATAATTCTTTTGCTGCTGATTCCAAAACACAAAAAGTGGTGAAGCTTTCAATATTTGAAAACGAAGGAACTGCACGCCTGCAAGTTCCTGTAGTTACAGGTCTCGATTTAAATCCCTGTTTTAAAATCCCTTTTCGTCTTTCCTCTGTTTGCGATTCCTTTTTCGTTCCTCCGGAGGTCGCATGATCCGCTGCGCCGTTGAGGCGTATTTCATTTATTATTTCCAGGCCGGTTAATTTCTCCTCAGGGCAAAAGTATTTCACTTTGCCGGGGATGATGATCAGCTTCAAAACCAAACCCTGTCCGGCAATGGGCAGGCTACTTAAAAATTCAAAAAAAATAATCCAGATGAAAAAGATATTTTACTTCCTTATTTTTCTTTATGCCAGTCAAACATGTGCTCAGCAATCCTTGAGCGGAACAATCAATGATTCAAAAAATTCTCCCGTTGAAGGTGTTTCTGTTTTCATTCCCGACCTGCAGGTGGGGACCATGAGCGACGACAAAGGGAATTTTTCTTTTGTGAATCTTCCTAAAACAAGCCTGGCTCTTCAGTTTACCGCTGTGGGATACAAGTCGCAGGTGAAAACAATTAACCCTGAAACTTCCGGAGCGCTGACCATTACCATGGAACCTTCTTCTGTGGAATTGGAAGAAGTGCTTGTTACCACCAGCAATTCAAAACTACCCGACAACACGCCTTTTCCTGCCAACAGCATCTCGCAGGATGAGATGAGAAAATATGCAGCGCCTTCCGTGATGGCTAACCTCAGCTACCAGCCGGGGATTGACAAAATCAGCATCGGCAACGGCATCGCCAAACCGGTAATCCGTGGTTTGTCATTCAACCAGATCATGCTGTATACGCAAGGCACGCGCATCGAGAACCAACAGTGGGACGACCATCATGATTTGGGTTTGTCGGATGTGGGTGTGGAGAATGTTGAAATTGTGCGCGGACCTGCTGCACTTATTTATGGAGCGGATGCGCTTGGAGGAGCACTGATCTTTGTGGACGAAAAGCCTGCTGCTGCAGGAACAACAGTTTCTGACCTGAACCTCGGCTTTGGTTCCAATACAGTGGGCATTGACGGCGACGTCGGCATCAGGACAACCTGCAAGAATGGATTCTTTTATGGCGTGCGTCTTGGAGGAGCTTCACACACCAGTTACGTGCAGGGAGAAGGCGAGGAAGAAGACAAGCCCGCAGGGGAAGAGGAAGAACCGGTAGCTGCTAACAGCAGGTTTATGAACATGACAGGAAAAATAAATGCAGGCGTGAGCAAAAAGTGGGGAGTAAGCAAATTGTCATACAGTTTCTTCAACCAGCAGTTGGGAATTGTGGAGGATGAAGGTGCTGTTCCGGATTCCTTAAAAGCAGCTGAAGACGAAGAAGAGGTGCGTTTTGGCCGCGAGATGGAAGCACCTTTCCAGGATGTGACTACGCATATTATCTCGCTGGAGAATACTTTCATCACCGGTAAGTCGAAGGTGAACCTGAACATTGGTTACCAGGTAAACGACAGGAAAGAGTATGAGCCGGAGGGAACGAACAAGCAACCGGAAGATGCAGAGATCGGGTTGATGCTCAACGCCACCACGTACGATTTGAAGTGGACGAGCAATGCTGAAAAAAAATTCGGCTTTACCATCGGATCGCAGGGGACATTCCTGGAAAATAAAAATAACGGGAAGGAAATCCTAGTCCCCAATGCAGACGTCACTGATATTGCCGGGTATGGCTTGCTCCGCTTCGACATGGACAAGCTGAACCTCCTTGCAGGTGTACGTTATGATATGCGAAGCATCAGGGCCGAAGGGGAGGAAGAGGAAGGAGCAGGGGAAGCTGAAGAAGATACATTCATTGTAAAGAGCAACAACGATACGATTGGAAGGCCGGAGGTTGAAATTGAAAAAGATTATGTTCCTGTTTCATTTTCACTTGGCGCAGCATTTCATGCAGGTGAACATTTCACTGTGAAAGTAAATGGAGCAACCGGGTTCAGCGCGCCGAACTATGCGCAACTCGGAACCTTCGGAAAACATGAGGGTGCACTCCGCTTTGAGCGAGGGAATAAAAACCTCAATGTAGAACAGAATACGGAAGGCGACCTTGGACTGATCTGGGAAAATCAATTCATTACCGTGAACCTTGCGGGTTACATGAACATGATCAAGGATTACATCTACATTGAAAGCACGAGCGACACGCTGGTGCGCATCACTCCTGATCACCGGGATACACTTCCTATGTATGACTACAAGCAGGGAGATGCAACTTTGTCGGGCGTGGAATTGGGTTTTGACATTCATCCCTCCGGGGCAAAATGGCTGGACCTGAGTGCTTCTTATTCCATGATGAGCGGCAAGCTGAAAAATGCGGTGAATGGAAATGATAACCTCCCGTACATTCCTTCCGGAAAACTGGTTGCAGAATTGAAGCTGATGAAGAGCAAGCTGTGGAAATTCAACGAAACATATTTCTCGGTAATTGCCAGCAATTATTCCGACCAGGAGAACCTGTCTTATTACGAAGAAGCCGATTCGAAGGCTGCAGCTAAAGAAGGATTCGAGTTCGAAGGATATACGTTGCTTGACCTTCACATGGGCGCATCATTCAAGCTTGGAAAACAAAAAGTAGCGTTTGATATTTTCTGTACCAATGCGCTCAACACGGGATATTTCAGCCAGCTTTCGCTTGTAAAATATATCGGCGTGCGCGACATGGGGAGAAACATCGGCGTCAGGCTACATGTTCCGATTTGCAGCAGCAGCAAGTAGAATTTTTAATTGCCGTCGCTTGTCTGCTTTGTCAGTCGGGAAGGCCGGGTTAATTTTCCATGACTTGCCACAGAATTATGGACCAGAGATTACCCCGGGCTTCATACCATTTGATTGTAATTATTAAGGTTAGGGGCAGCTTCAAGGAGCTGCCTCTTTTTTCACTTTGCTTTATTTGTTGAGAATAAAGAAATATGAGCAAGGACAGAAAAAAATGTTGAGGTATATTTGATGCCTTCTCTAATCATACAGGCATGAAATTATTCACAACACTATTTTTCTTTTGCTTATCAGTTGTTTTTGCCCAGGCGCAAAAATCAGTGAGTGGCATTGTGACTGACAATAAGGATTCTGCAGTATCGGCGGTATCGGTTTACATTCCTGAATTTCAGAAATACGATGAAACCAAAGCAGGCGGAACGTATATCCTGCGCAACGTTGGAAGCGGCATCGTGCACATTCAATTCAGCAAGCCCGGCTATAAAACGGTTACGCAAACCATCACTACCAATGATTCGGCCTTGGTGCTGAACATTCGCATTCAACCTACGATGATGGAACTTGAAGAGGTCACCGTGACTTCCAACAACACTTCGCTTCCCGACAATCTTCCTTATGCAGTGAATTCCGTTTCCGTTGCAGAATACCGCCAAAGCGGCGCCCCCACACTCATGCAGGCCCTTGCCTTGCAGCCGGGTGTGGATCGTATCTCTGTAGGCAACGGAATCGGGAAGCCTGTGATCCGCGGATTGTCTTTCAACAGGATCCTTGTCCAGGAATTCGGCACCCGCAT
>Ga0134121_10001553_pt1 | contig 21535 bp, 17 predicted proteins | sample KB301_FD_96463 | JGI IMG/M metagenome (GOLD analysis project Ga0134121, IMG submission 96463) | Terrestrial soil microbial communities without Nitrogen fertilizer from Kellogg Biological Station, Michigan, USA - KB3-0-1 | ecosystem: Environmental > Terrestrial > Soil > Unclassified ... | reverse complement strand
CCGGAGCGGGACGCGCGTTCCCCGGCAGGTTCGTCGGGGGTTGAAGGGAGTCGGGAGCCGCCGGCCTTCCTGGAGGCGCCTGTCGAACATGCTCTCGGGCTGACGCAACATTTGCCGAGGAGCGCAGGCGATCGACGTCGTCCTTTCCCAACGGCGCACCCGGTTGTGCGCCAAGCTTTGCCTGTTGTCGTTCAAACGGCACTGGTGGCGGCGGTGGTGGCGTCTTTGTCACGATGGTGCGATTGATGACTCGTGCCGGCGGTTGATTGGCGTGGCTGCCGCCTGGTGTGGCCGTTTCCAGAACGCTGGCTCTGGTCGGTGCCACTTCAGCCCTTGGATTGATTCGGGCCGATGCAATTTGTTGCGCGTTTAGAGCCACGGCCGTGCGACCTACAGGCTGCGCGTTCGTGAAGGCAGTCTGAGGTACGGCGGTGACTGCACCCTGAACTGTCCTATTGGCGTAGCGGACACTTGTATCGTTGCCATGGTTATACACGTTCGTTATGGTGATGTTATTGACCGTCGTATTGCTGATGTTGACCCGGCCCACATAGTCGCGGCTCGCGCGATACGCGGGAAGATAAACCTCCCTTGGACCCAGTGGGAACCATCCCACGTAGCGGCCCGGACTCCCCAGCGAAAGGGAAATGCCGGAATCTGGTCCGCCAACGAAAGCGACGAGCGCCGGCGCATACACCGGGCGAACGGCGACCGGCCCCGGCACCCAGCCCCAATTGTTCCCGGCATATACCCAGCGGCCGTAGTGAAATGGCGCGAAGCCCCACGGTGCGTCGTCCACCCATGTCCAGCCCCACGGCGAAATCCATACCCAATGGCCGTAGTGGTAGGGAGCCCATCCGGCAGCGACTCGCGGAACCCAGACGTAGCCGTAGGCCGGGTCTGAACGCCAGGAGCCGTAGTCGTCCAGATCCTCGTAGCCGACCACATCCGCAGAAACATAGCGTCTCGATAACGAACTATCCTCCCGATGGTCGCGGTCCCGGCCCCAGTTATCAAACTCGTCGTATCCGCTCGCCCTGAAAATGGATGCACGCAACGAATCGGAACCGGTGAAAGCCCCGGTCATTCCAGGATCGACATTGTATGTTCGCCCGCCGCCGGTCACCTGGCCCTCTCCCGCGCGCACTGTTACCGTGGTGGTATTGCCGTCTTCGCTGGCGTCGATTCGGTACTGCCCAGGACGCAAAATGGAAAACGCTTGATTGGGGGTATCGACCTCAAAGATCTCGTCGCGGCCCAGCCGCGCGACGCGAATGTTGAGGGTCCCTTCGGAAAGTTCGATTTGAGTGGTGCGGTCATCCAGATTGAAAAAGGACATTCCCGTCATGCCGCCCAATCGAATGGTTGCCGAGCCCAAATGCATTTCCGCTCGCGCACCTTGATCCGCCCAGAGTCTGTCGCCGGTGGTGATGGGCCTGTTGATAATGGCCGACACCCAGGCCTGTTCACCCGCTGGTTGAAAGGAAATTGAGCCCCGCAAATAGCTGAGCCGCGCGACGCGGTCGGGAGGATCCTCGTCGGCCGCGATTGCCACTATGGCGAAACTCATGCTCAATAGCACGGCTGCGAAAAGAGCTGTTTTCCAAGTCACGATTCCTGTTCGTCGTGGTTGCACTGGATTCCACCTTTCTCTTACTTCTACTTCTCCATGACATCCCTTCGGGCAATTGCATCACCAAAAAGGATCCGCTCTAAACGTAAGAAATCGCTGGCTTAGGTGGATCGGAGGAGGGCATTCCCATGGTTGGTGGCAATCAATAGCGGGTCAGTGACTTGCAAAGCCTGCCGCCAGCGGAAGTTGAGAAACTGCCTGAAATTGAAACAAGGAGAAGAGCTTCTTCTTAGCCCTTCCGGCAACTTTTCCGAAAGTTCATTTCAATCGGGCGATGCGGGGGCTCATGGCCACCCCCGTGTGCATTTCGAGAAGAATCGCGTGGAGCTGCTGAACGAGGCCCTCGATATCCAGGCCCGGTGCCGCCGCCGACCCAGCTTCCAGATTGCGGATGGACTTTTGGAGCTGGCCTGCCGCTCCGAGCTCGTTAAGATGGGTCAGATGATGCATTCCCACTGCGGCTTGGATCAGCCCCTGATAGCAGACTTTCAGGTCACCGTGGGTTAACCGCCAAAGATCCTCCCACACCTCATGGGCTTCATAGAATTTGCCACTGTTAAAGAGGAGGATTCCCGCCTCTAAGAGGTCCGCCATGAACATAAATCTAACTGATGTGGGCAGTCTTTCCTTGCAATCTTTGGCAGGGGGTCCGTATCCTTTTCAGAGTTGACCTTGTCCACGGGTGCTCCAAGCCCCGTCTTTTCTTGATGGCTGCGCCCTACCGGGCTTGCATTCGCAGCCGCTCATCTCGTGGACCCAATCCAAAAAAGGAGGTTCTGATGCAACCCATAGCTTTTTGTAATCGTTGCCGCGGAATGAAGGTCGGTTGGAACAAGCGGTACATTCTGCATTGCCTGGCTTGCCAGGAGTGGATATCTAAGTCTTATAAACTATTGATTTTAACGGCTGTTCTGTCTTCGTTTGTGTTTGCCTTTCCGGTTACCACCGCTGTTGTTTCCACGGACTTGTCTGATCCGAAAGTTGCCCCGTCCATCGTTGAAGCGAGTGTCGTTCCTCTGCCGAAAGCCGGAATGTCCGCTGTCGTCGAGACGATGCTGGCTCGATATGGAGTGGAGAAGAAACGGCTGACCCGCGTCACTCACGCGATCATGACGAGCAGCGTGAAATACCACGTCGATCCTAAACTGGTGGCGAGCATCGTCATCGTCGAGAGCCGTGCGAATCCGTTTGCTGTTTCTGATTCCGACTCGGTCGGAGTCATGCAGATCCACCTCGGTACCTGGGGACAGACTGCCGATACCGAGAACATCAATCTTTTCAAGATCGAAGACAACGTCGATTTCGGCGTTCGTATCCTTCGAGACTACATCGCCGGAAATGGAATCTGGGAAGGCGTCGCCCGATATAAGGGTCGCCTCGAGACCCCGGAGTCCCAGCAGGCGGCCGACGAATACGTCCGCAAAGTCCAGGGCGTTTACGGCGTCATTCCCGCTAAAGCTTCCTTCTGACTACTTTTGAACAGTAAACAGTCGCGTCGCCCGGTAATCTGAGGTTACCGGGAGCCGTTCTACGGGTTTCTCCGTCGAACATCTGACATGGAATGCATAAGATCATCTTGACAGGCTTGAGCTCATATTCTATATTTAGCGTCATCTTTGGAAGGGGAACTTTAATCCATGAGTAAGATCATCGGAATCGATTTGGGCACGACCAATTCTGTCGTCGCTGTAATGGAAGGTGGCGAACCCGTTGTAATCGCCAATCAGGAAGGTGGCAGGACGACGCCTTCAGTTGTGGGGTTTGCAAAGGGAGGAGAGCGGCTCGCCGGTCAGGTCGCGAAGCGCCAGGCCGTGACGAATGCCGAGAATACGGTGTACTCCATCAAGAGATTCATGGGCCGGCGTTACGACGAAGTAAACGAAGAGATGAAGATGGTCCCGTACAAAGTTATTCGTTCGGCGAATGGGGATGCGCGCGTTGAGATCAATGGGAAGGAGTTCTCACCGCCGGAGGTCTCGGCGATGGTTCTTCAGAAGCTTAAGACCGCTGCCGAAGACTACACAGGCCAAAAGATCGATAAGGCGGTAATCACCGTTCCGGCTTACTTCAATGACGCGCAGCGCCAGGCGACGAAAGATGCCGGCCGCATTGCAGGGCTCGAAGTCCTGCGCATCATCAATGAACCTACCGCAGCGGCCCTGGCGTACGGTCTGGATAAGAAGAAGGATGAAACCATCGCTGTGTATGACTTCGGCGGCGGAACATTCGACATTTCGATCCTCGAAGTCGGCGAAGGCGTTGTTGAAGTGAAGGCGACCAACGGCGATACCCATCTGGGTGGCGACAATATCGACCAGAGGGTTATCGAATGGATTATCGATGAGTTCAAGAAGGACCAGGGCATCGATCTCTCCAAGGACAAGATGGCCTTGCAGCGCCTCAAAGAAGCTGCAGAAAAGGCAAAGTGCGAACTTTCGACGGTGCAGGAAACAGAAATCACGCTGCCCTTTGTGACAGCCGATGCCTCCGGTCCGAAGCACCTCAACCTGAAGATCACGCGGTCCAAATTCGAAGCCCTGGTCGACGATCTGCTGCAGCGCACCACCGGTCCCTGTAAGCAGGCGCTCTCGGACGCCGGGGTGAAGATGAGCGACATCGACGAAGTTGTGCTCGTCGGTGGAAGCACCCGTATCCCGAAGGTCCAACAGATCGTGAAGGAACTTTTCGGCAAGGAACCCCACAAAGGCGTGAACCCGGATGAAGTTGTTGCGATCGGTGCCGCGGTGCAGGCGGGCGTGCTGGGCGGGGAAGTGAAGGACGTGTTGCTGCTCGATGTGACACCGCTGTCCCTCGGTATCGAAACCCTGGGCGGTGTCTTTACCAAGCTGATCGAACGCAATACCACGATTCCAACCCGCAAGAGCGAAACGTTCTCAACGGCGGCGGATAGTCAGACTTCGGTCGAAATCCACGTTCTGCAGGGCGAACGGCCGATGGCTCGAGACAACCGTACCCTGGGCCGCTTTCATCTTGTTGGCATTCCGCCGGCTCCGCGTGGAATTCCGCAGATCGAGGTGACCTTCGACATCGATGCAAACGGAATTGTGAACGTGTCGGCGAAAGATAACGGAACCGGCAAGGAGCAGAAGATCACCATCACCTCGTCAAGCGGTCTCAATAAGGACGACATCGACAAGATGGTGAAGGAGGCCGAATCCCACGCCGAGGATGACCGTCAGAAGAAGGAAGAAATCGAGGCGCGGAACAAGGCCGACTCCACGGTGTACCAGGTCGAGAAGGCGTTGAATGAAAACCGGGCCAAGGTTCCGGAAGCGGATGCCAAGGCTGTCGATGCCGCTCTCGCCGATGCGAAGAAGGCGTTGGAAGAAGGCGGTGTCGAACGCATGAACAAGGCCACGGACGCGCTCAACCAGGCGTCGCACAAGGTCTTTGAAGCCATGTACAAGTCCACCGGTCAACAGCCGGGTGCGGGGTCGCCCGGAGGCAATGACGGCGCGGCCTCAGGCGGCGGAGCCGGTGCAAAGGCCGAAGGCGATGTCATCGATGCAGAATACGTCGACGCTGATGAAGGCAATGCCAAGAAGAAGGAGTAATCAGGAGCGCTGTGAGTACGCCGAGCGATCTTTACGTCGTCCTGGAAGTTGTCCGTACGGCTTCCGAAAACGATATCAAGAAAGCGTTTAGAAAACTGGCTCGCCGGTTTCACCCGGATATCAATCCGGGTGACCGGACGGCGGAAGAGCACTTCAAGGTCATTTCGGAAGCCTATGAGGTCCTGAGCGATCCGCTGAAACGGCAGTTCTACGATCAAAACGGCTTTTACTCCGAAGGCGTTCTTCAGCAGCATGAGGCCCGGGCGACGTGGGGTTTCAGTTTCAAGAGTTTCGATTTCTCCGGCTCCCCTCAATCTCCGGGAGGCCCGGCTGGTGACGCTTTTTCTCATTTTTTCTCGCGACAGGCGGCGCGGCGCGATCCGGAACGCGGGCACGATCTGGAGTACCAGATGTCGATCGCGTTTTCCGATTCAATTGCCGGACTGAAGACGCGGATTAGCGTTCAGCGCCGACACAGCTGTCCCGAATGCGAAGGTACGGGACGCGCCAACGCGAAGCACAGCAATGCGTGTGCAACTTGTGGCGGTAATGGCAACGTTCCCCGGCTTCGCGGGCGGTTGCAATTCATGGCGCCGTGCGACGATTGCTCGGGGACCGGCAGGGTTGTCACCGACTGCCCGGGTTGCGGTGGGGAGGGCAGGGTGTTGCGAACCGATCTGATGGAAGTTGCCACTCCCGCCGGTGTCAGCGCCGGATCGCGCATCCGGTTTCCAGGTAGTGGAGACGCGGGCCGCTACGGCGGGCCCAGCGGCGATCTGTACGTGATCACGAACGTCGCGCCGCATCCTTTTTTCACTCGAGCGGGAGACAATTTGCAGTGTCTTCTGCCGATAACCTTTGCCGAGGCCGCCCTCGGCGGGAAGATCGAGGTGCCGACAGTGGATGGAAAGGCTGTCCTCCGAATTCCGCCGGGCACCCAGAACGGACAGACTTTCAGATTGCGTGGAAAAGGCGCGCCCTCATTGATGCAACCCGGCCTGCGGGGCGATCAATTTGTCGAGATTCGTGTCTCTGTACCGCGCCTCGCCGATGAGCGATCAAAGGAGATTCTGAAAGAATTCGCTCTGTTGAATTCTGAAGACCCGCGCAAGGACATCTGGTAGGTGTAGCCATGGAGCGCACCAAGAAAAAAGGCAAAGCCGCCTACATGATCAGCGCTGTTGCGGAAAGCTACAGTATTCACCCGCAGACATTGAGGCTTTACGAACGAGAAGGCTTGTTGAAACCCTCACGGTCTGAGGGCAATACACGTCTATATACAGAAGAGGATCTGGAACGGTTGGAATTGATCCTCAATTTGACTCGCGATCTTGGAGTTAACCTGGCGGGTGTCGAAGTCGTCCTGAACATGAGACGGCGGATGGAGGAAATGCAACGAGAGCTGCATGAGTTCGTCGAATACATCGAAAAGGAGATAGCAAACCGTTCGCCTGAGCTGGACCAGAAAATCCAGCATGCCTTGGTGAAGGTCACTCCACCACACGTGGTTCTTGCCCGGCCTTCCAGCAAGGCGGCCGACTGACAAGAACGGATAGGAGCATATGAAGCAATTGACATACGAGCCGGTGGTCGCGGGACCGGACACACTGCGTCTCTATTTGAAGGACATTTCACAGTTTCCTCAATTGACGCTTGCCGAAGAGCAGGACCTGGCCCAACGCGCGAAGCGCGGCGATGGGAATGCCTCCTGGCGCCTGGTGGAGGCGAATCTGCGCTTCGTGGTGTCGCTTGCCAAGAAATATGCACGCTCCGGATATCCAATTCACGAGCTTATCAATGAAGGGAATCTGGGGCTGATCGAGGCCGCATCACGATTCGACCCGGACCGGGGGGTTCGATTCATCACATACGCAGGATGGTGGGTGCGCCAGGCGATCCTTGCGGCAATCGCCCGCTATGGTCAGGTCTTCCATCTTCCCCCCAAGTTGAAGCATGAGTTGTACCGGTTCCAGACCAAAGTCTCTCACCTGACCCAGGAATTGGGACACAAACCAAGCGTGGAGGAAATGTCGCGCAGCTTCAACATGAAGGAATCCGATGTCGAAGAAATGATTCAGGGACCGCCGTCCGAAGTTTCGCTTGAAGCGCCTATCGTCGGCGGTTCCGAGCTGAAGCTCGAAGACGTGCTGCCCGACGGCAGCCTGACGCCTCTCGATGAGCTGTTGATTCGGAAGTCTCTCGAAGAGCAACTCTATCTCCTGCTGGGACAACTCGACGATAAGGAGCGGCTTATCGTGGAACGCCGGTTCGGTCTTTCAGACCGCGAGCCGGAGACCCTTGCCGAGATTGGCGCGGATCTGAAGCTTTCTCGCGAACGCATTCGTCAGATCGAGGAGCGCGCGCTCGACAAGCTGCGAAAATCCCGCCGCGCCCGCCAGCTTGCCGGCTATCTGAACTAATGAATTTTAGCCACGGAGGAATGAATTCGGCCGGGGTAATTTGGGGTCAGACTACTCGAACCCCAAATTCGTAGTACAGAATTTGGGGTTCGAGTAGTCTGACCCCAAATTACCCCGGCCGAATTCATTCCCTCCTCCATATCGAGTAAAATCTTTCCGTGGTTCAAGAAATCTGCCCTCTTTGCAAAGAGACCGGATGGGCTCGGGTCGAGCGCGATGGTGTGTCCGGCGTTGCCAGATGCGAGTGCCGGAAGCAATCTCGATCTCCGTTACTGATGGAACGCGCGGGGATCCCCGGCCGCTATAAGAAATACGAGCTCGAAGGCTACGCCTTCACAGCCGAGTGGAGAAACGAGTCCCTGGAGCGCGCGAAGGCCATCGCAGAGCGCTTCGCGCAGGAGTACCCGACAACGACTCCGTTCGGTCTCCTTTTTATGGGGCCTCCGGGTGTCGGCAAGACTCACCTGGCTGTCGGCATTATCAAGCGGCTGATTCGTGAGAAATCGGTACCGTGTGTGTTTCGAACCTTCCCGGATCTTCTGAAAGAGATCCAGCTTTCCTACAGCGCCGTCTCCATGACTTCGGAGATCTCCCTCCTGCAGCCCGTGCTGGACGCGGAAGTGCTGCTGCTCGATGAACTCGGAGCACAAAAACCCTCAGCCTGGGTCCTGGAAACCGTCGCGTATGTGCTCAACTACCGCTACGCGGAGAACAAGGTCACGATCCTGACTACGAATTTCCACGATAACGAAAACCTGGAAGCCGCCAGAAAGTCGATGAACCACTCTTTGGTGGATCGGATTGGGGCGCCGATGAGATCTCGATTGCTTGAAATGTGTAAGACAGTGATCATGTCCGGCGATGACTTTCGTGAGAAGTATGGTCCGAATGCCCGCCGGCTCTGAGGCTCAGTACTCGTCTTTCTCTACTTCCTCTTCTTCGTCCTCATCCTCTTCTTCGTCGTCGTCCTCGTCGTCGCCTTCTTCAACCACCTGGATGAAGAACTTCGATTCGCAGTCATCGCACGTGAATTGCTCGTCGTCGCCGGCATCCAGTTTACCTGCACAAAGTGGGCAGAAAGAGATATGAGTTTTCATGGGTTTTAGATACTAGCGAGAAGGTATTTTCAAAGTCAAAGGGGTTTTCGAGAAGCGATCATTTATGAAGCGAAAAGGCATTCTGATTCTTGCATGGTTTGTGCTTTCCGCAGCGGCTCAGGCGCCGCAGACGGGGATGCTTTCCATTCGCGAAGCGGACCTCCGCGAGGAAGTGACGTACCTTGCGTCGAAAGAGCTCCAGGGGCGCGGCGACGGCTCGCCTGAATTGAGGATCGCCGCCGAATATGTCGCAGAGGCTTTCCGGAAAGCCGGTGTCCAGCCTGCGGGCGATGCCGGCTCCTATTTCCAGAACTTCCAGATGTTCACCGCACGACTGGGACCCGCTACGGAATTCCGGGTGGATCGCTCGATCTTGCGCCTGGGCTCCGACTACGTTCCTCATTACCTGTCCGCGAAGGCCGACGTGGAAGCTCCGTTGGTGTTTATCGGTTACGGAGTCTCGGCGCCTCCTTTGAAGTTCGATGAACTCTCCGGCGTTGATCTCCGGGGCAAGATCGCTGTCGTGATCGACACGAACCCCCATGCGGCAGACTTCGACTCTGCCTTCAATCGAATTAATCCCGGCGACTTCGGTTCTGTTCGAACAAAGGCGGCGAATGTCTCCAAAGCCGGCGCTGTCGGGCTGGTTGTCATTCAGAATCCGGAGTTGTCCAACTACGATCTCTCGGGTTCTCTATCGGCCTTCCGCCCGGATTATCCCCGGAAAGACGCGCCGATGGGAGACATGACGGATCCGGGAAACCCGCGAATCCCTGTGGTGATTCTTTCGGAGTCTGCCGGTCGCAGTCTGGTCCCATCCCTTCGCGACCTTCAGCGCAGGATCGACGACACGCTACAGCCCCAGGTTGTGGATCTCGGCAAACGCGCCACGCTCAACATGGATATCCAGCGTGTTCCTTTCGCAACGCAGAATGTTCTGGGACGGATTGAGGGCAGCGATCCTCGTTTGAGAAGCGAAGTCGTGGTGGTCGGTGCGCACTACGATCACGACGGCGAGTACAACGGCGACATCTGGCCCGGCGCGGACGACAATGCCTCGGGAACAGCGGGCGTGATCGCGCTGGCCCGCGCGTTTGGGAATGGCAGCAAAGCGCCGGCGCGGAGCATTCTCCTGTGCGCCTTTGCCGGAGAGGAAAAGGGCGAGATCGGCAGCCAGCACTACGCAGATCACCCGGTTATTCCGATCGAGCGGACCGTGGCGATGCTGCAGATGGATATGATCGGCAGGAACGAGGAACATGGCTCAAATCGCGGCCTTCGCCTGGAGCGCGAAACCTCTGCCCAGAATGCCAACAGCGTCAATGTCATTGGCACTACGTTCAGTCCCGATCTCATGTCCCTTATGACGAAGGCCGACGAGCAGATCAATTTGAAACTACTCTTCCGCTACGACGACACTCCGGAAAACCTGCTTCGCCGTAGCGATCAATGGGCGTTCTTGAAAAAGGGTATTCCGTCGCTTTTCATCCATACCGGCGAACACCCCGATTATCATCGCCCCAGCGACACGGCGGACAAGATCAACTACCCGAAGATGGAAAAGATCGTGAAACTCGTCTACCGGGCAGCCGAGGCCCTTGCGGACGCGCCTGCGCGGCCGCGGTATCGGGTGCCATAATAGGAGTCCATCGCTTTGGAGAGCGCGGGCAAATCGCGGGCGGTGATGCCCCGCGGGATGTTCAAACTGTAACTACCACGGCAGAGGATTCGAACTCGATCGCGGTCGGAATGAGCTGGCCTTTTCAATAGATGAGCCCTTACAAGAGCCGCTATCCGATATCTAAGAGGAGTGATGAGGAGCGAGCCACCAGAACAGAGATATGACGTTTTCATCTCCTACAGCCACGCTGACAATGAGTGGGTGAAGGGCTGGCTGATGCCTGGGTTGGAAAAAGCCGGCCTGCGAGTTTGTATGGATTCCCGTGATTTCGATTTAGGTGTACCGGCTGTGGTCAACATGGAGCGGGCAGTGGACCGCAGCCGGCACACCTTGCTGGTGCTCACTCCAGCTTGGGTAGCGAGCGAGTGGACGGCATTCGAATCCCTCCTGGTCCAAACATCCGACCCGGTTGGTCGTCGCCAGCGCCTGATCCCACTCCTGCTCAAGCCGTGTGAGCCGCCGCATCGCATCGCCATGCTCACTTTTGCCGACTTCCGCAATGAGGAGGAGCAAGCACCTCAGTTAGCACGTGTCATCGAAGCGACGGGTGGAAAGCCCTCTCTGTCCGAACTGGATCAACCCCTAGGCCGCTTACTGTACAAGACAGCGACGGCCGATCCACGCGTTAGCCGGCATATCATAAGCTTTGACACTCTGATTGCCGACAAGACCGAAGGGTTCGTAGGTAGGCAGTTCGTCTTCGATGCGCTGGATGCGTTTCTAGCGAAGGAACAATGCGGCTACTTTGTAATTCGGGGCGAACCGGGCATTGGTAAGACTGCCTTGATGGCGCAACTGGTCAAAATGCGAAAGCCAGTTCACCACTTCAACATTGTTCAACAGAACATTCGATTGCCCGAGCAATTCCTCGCCAATGTGTGCGCGCAACTTATCGCGCGCTACAGTTTGAGCATGACGATCGCCGACGAGCCCATAAGAACCAGCACCCTTCTGGACCAATGCTTGCGAGTTGCGGCTGCCAACCCTGCCAATCTACCTTTGATCCTCGCGGTGGACGCTCTGGATGAAGCCGAGTGGCGATTCCTGGCGCCGCGCGTCAACGTACACTACTTGCCGCCGGTGTTGCCGGAGGGCGTTTATATGATCGTCTCCACCCGGCCGGATAGAGACATCCCGTTGGAACTCGTGCAACGACACGACCTGGATATCGAGCCAGATTCAGAAGGCAACCTGCTCGACATACGCGCTTATATCGAACACCATGCCAGGGACATTGGAATGCAAGCCCGGTTGAACGAATGGGGAATTGACGCTGCAACCTTCGTGACAAACCTCTTGCACAAGAGCCAGGGCAACTTCATCTACCTGCGTTACGTCTTGCCGACGATTGAAGCCGGACCACGGAGCCTCGAGGGAGTGGATGATTTGCCCGAAGGCTTACAGGCTTATTACAGGGGCCATTGGGCGCAGATGAAGGAAGAAGTGGGCGGCGATTTCAAAGAAACCCACGAGCGCGTGATCTGCGTTCTGGCAGTGATGACCGAGCCGGTGAGCTTGGACGAAGTGGCAGGGTGGACGGGGATAGAGCGTCGCGAGGTGCGGCGGATCATCCAGGCGTGGGAGCCTTTCCTGCTGGAAAGCGTGCTCAACGACGAGCGGTTGTACCGCCTGTATCACGCCAGTTTTGCCGATTTCCTGGCGAAACAAGTCGACTTGCGCGACTACAGCGATCTGGTTGCTACCGCAATTGAAGCCAAGATTGAGCGGGCGAGACAAGGTGAATGAAGAATCCCTACCTTGTCTGCAGTGACCGTGAATTGCGAGCCTTACCCACGCAATGGATGCGAGCTGAATCCTGGAAAAAGGTAGGCTCAATTCTGTATGACCAGGAATTCCTGGACGCAAAGGTAAGGCAGCTGGGGATTGATGAATTGTTGCAGGATTACGCGGCAGCACTGCGACTGTTGCCACAAACAGATAGCTCGCGCGAAAGATTGGCGAATACTAAGCGGGTTCTCGATAGGGAAGCGCACCGTTTTCGTGATTGGCGTCCGGGCGAGCTGCCGAGTTTCTTACTGCAGCAGATTCGCAATTGCTCGCTCACCCTCGGTTATGTCGAGTTGGTCGGTCGTGCCGACGAGCAACTGGCAGCGTGGCGATTGGCTTGCCTTCGTGAACGGTTCCCAATTGGTCGCGAGTCGGAGTGTTTGGTCCGGACTCTCGAAGGGCATAGCGAAGCCGTGGACATAGTTGCACTCACGGCGGATGGGCGCTTGGCCGTATCAGCAGCCAACCGGTCAGTGTCCTACAACAAAGGGGAACTCAGAGTCTGGGATGTGGCGACGGGCCAAGCGATGCACACGCTCGAAGGCCACCAAGAGAGCGTAACCGCGGTCGCACTGACGCCGGATGCGCGGCGGGCCGTGTCCGCATCTTACGATGAGACAAATTCCTTCGATAAGTCACTCAAGGTCTGGGACCTGTCGACCGGTCAAGCCGTGCACACGCTCAAAGGGCATCGAGGAGGCGTGGCCGCCGTCGCAGTAACGGCGGATGGGCGCCGGGCCGTTTCAGCATCTTACGATAACACGCTCAAAGTGTGGGATCTGGCGACGGGCCAAGCCGTGCACACGCTCGAAGGGCACAAAGACAGTGTGACGGAGGTTGCATTGAGCGCCGATGGGTGCTGGGCCGTTTCGAGCTGCCAGGACCACTACGAATCAAAGGACTGCTCCGTTAAAGTCTGGGACCTGGTCACGGGTAGAGTGGTGCACACGCTCAAAGGGCATACGAGAGGTGTGGACGCACTGGCGCTGACGCCGGATGGGCGCTTGGCAGTCTCAGGATCCTTCGATAATACACTCAGAGTTTGGGATCTAAAGACGGGCAAGTCGGTGCACACGCTCCAGGGGCACAGTGGTGGCGTGGCCGCAGTCGCACTGACGGCCGACGGGCACTGGGCCGTCTCAGCATCCAACGATAGGACACTCAAAATCTGGGACCTGGCAACGGGCAAAGTGGTGCACACCCTCGAAGGGGACGGGAGTGCCGTGAAAACGGTCGCACTTATCGCGGCTGAGCGATGGGCTATCTCAACAGGCGAATACGATGAGGAATTCATAGTCTGGGATCTGGCAACCGGAGAGGCCGTACGCACGCTTAAAGGGCATTCAGGTCCCGTGAAAAAGGTTGCGGTGTCCGCGGATGGGCGTTGGGCGATTTCAGCGTCCCAGGATAAGACGCTTAAAGTCTGGGACCTCGCGACCGAGCCATCCGTGCACACCTTTGAAGGACACACCCTGGCTGTGAGCACAGTTGCAGTGTCCGGAGACGGGAGATGGGCTGTCTCGGGGTCGCATGACACAACAGTCAAGGTGTGGGATTTGGTGACGGGCAAGGCCGTGCATACGCTGGGCGGGCATACGGCGTGGGTGAGGGCGGTGGCACTGTCGGCAGATGGGCGCTGGGGCGTCTCAGCATCCGGCGATAAGACACTCAAAGTATGGGACCTGGCAAAAGGTCAGGTCGTTCATACACTCGAATGGCAGGAGCTTCATGAAACGGCAGTTGCACTAAGCGCGGATGGGCGATTGGTCGTATTCGAATCCAGTAATGACACAATCACTGTCTGTGATGTAGCGACGGGCCATGTTCTGCACACGCTCCAGGGGCATGAACACGTTGTCACCGCTATCGCGGTGACGGCCAATGCGCGATGGGCGATCTCAGCCTGTTACGATAAGACACTCAAAGTGTGGGACCTGGTGTCAGGTAAAGCGGTGCGAACGCTCACAGGGCATACGGAAGGCGTGGACGCAGTCTCGCTGACGGCGGATGCGCGCTGCGCAGTCTCAGCGTCTTGGGATAAGACACTCAAAGTCTGGGATCTAGCGACGGGCAAAGCGGTGCGCACGCTCACAGGGCATACACGTGGCGTAGACAGAGTCGCAGTAACCCCTGACGGTCGCTTGGCAGTCTCGTCGGCGCGCGAAAAAGGGTCAGCATCTGATGAGAAGACAGTCATAGTGTGGGATCTGGCGACGGGCAAAGCCGTGCGCACGCTCGAAGGACATAAGAACGACGTGAACTCTGTTGCACTGACGCCAGACGGGCAATGGGTAATCTCCGCATCTCACGACAAGTCACTCAGAGTATGGGATGTGACTACAGGAGAATGTAACTCGGTTTTGCCGTTCGATTCATCACTTGAATGTTTCGCTACCACAGCAGATTGTAGAGCAATCGTTGTAGGCGACCAGATGGGGGCAGTCCATGTTGTGGAACGCGTGGGTGGGGAACAGAACCGGGCGCCGGGGACAAGCCAAATGTAGGAAGTCGAGACGCAGTTTGCAAACGGCGAACACGCCGGCGCGGCCGCGGTATCGGGTGCCATAATACCAGGCATGAACCATAGCGAACCATTCGCAAAGATTCCCGCAACCTTGATTGAAGGAGACGGCATTGGGCCGGAAATCATGGATGCGGCGGTTCGCATTCTCGAGGCGTTGGGTGCACCTTTTGAATGGCACTCCTGTAAGGCAGGAATGGCGGGCGTTAAAGAGTGTGGCGATCCCCTGCCGCCCGCGGCAATCGAGAGCATCAGGAAGACGGGATTGGCGCTGAAGGGTCCGCTCGAGACTCCGGTAGGCGGCGGTTATCGTTCCTCAAACGTGCGATTGCGCGAAGAATTTCATCTCTATGCCAATGTGCGGCCCGCATTGACGCTCATGCCGGGCGGCCGGTACGAGAACATTGACCTCGTCACCATTCGTGAAAATGTCGAAGGCATGTATGTCGGGTTCGAGCACTATATCCCGATTGGGGATGACGAGCATGCGGTTGCGATCGGCTCCGGCGTGAATACGCGGGCCGGTTGCCGCCGCATTGCGAATTTTGCTTACGAGTATGCGGTCAACAATGGGCGAAAAAAGATCACGATCGTCCACAAGGCGAACATCCTTAAGGCGCTGACCGGCCTGTTTCTCGAAACAGCGAAAGAAGTGGGCCGTTCCTACGAAGACCGCATAAAAACCGAAGACCGCATCGTCGATGCATGCGCGATGCAACTGGTTTTGAATCCGTGGCAGTTCGATGTGATCGTGACGACCAATCTCTTCGGGGACATTCTCTCCGACGAGATTGCGGGCCTTGTCGAAAGGCTCGGCATGGCTCCCGGCACGAACATCGGTGACGGTGCCGCGATCTTCGAGACCGTCCATGGTTCCGCCCCGGACATCGCGGGGAAGGGCATCGCCAACCCTCTGGCGCTCATTCTCGCCTCTGCCATGATGCTGAGTCACGCCGGCAGGCACGACCTTGCGGGCCGTTTGCGGACGGCGATTCACGAAACTCTCAATACAGATTCCATCCGAACCAAAGACCTCGGCGGATCCGCCTCCACCCGACAGTTTGCCGACGCCCTGATCCGGCGCGTGTCGTAGGATGACGGCTGCATGAGTCGCCCCGCGTGTTATCGATGTTTCTGGCCGAAGTCCCTCTGCTGGTGCTCATCCATCCGGCCGATGGACACACGAACGAAGTTCCTTTACCTGATGCATCCGAAGGAGTTTAAACGGGAGAAAGCCGGGACCGGCCGATTGGCGCACCTGTGTATCGCCAATAGCGAAATTCACATGGGCGTTGCTTTCGACGACCACGCAGCCGTTCAGCGTCTGATTAACGACCCCAGTTACTTTCCCGTGCTTCTTTACCCGGGCGCCACAGCGCGGAATCTCTCAAAGGGCGAGGTTATCGCCGGCGATCTGCAGGGTCGCCGCTTGCTTGTTCTACTGCTCGACGGAACATGGAGAGGCGCCCGGAAAATGCTTCGAGTCAGTCCGAGCCTGCAGCGTTTACCGCGAGTGATGTTCAATGCCGGAGTTCCGAGCCGTTTTGTAATCAAGCAACAGCCGCAAGTCGGCTGCCTCTCCACGCTCGAAGCGACGCACGAGTTGCTGATTGCACTGGAAAGTTCAGGGCTGGATCGGTATCCAGACCCCGTCCAGTTGCTTACGCTGTTTGAGCGCATGCAGAACTTTCAAATTCGTTGCGCTTCCGATCCGGCCCGCGGCGGGTATCGACACCAGCCCTACGGCAACCCGGGGGACCGCGTGGTGAGCGGAGGCCGGCGGCGTGCGCGGCAAAGTCTGTATTTGCCGGCGCTGTAATGTGCCTGGTGCTGCGGCCCGTCTCGCCGCGGCCCGGTACGCTAACAGCGCCCTATTGACAGTCCGGACCTCAGGCTCTAAAATTTAGCACTCTAATACTTGGAGTGCTAAGAGCACTGGCAATCTTCCTGATTGAAGTTTCGGAACCCAAATTCATTAACCAAATAAGGAGTAGACCCGATGAAAGTGCGACCCTTGCATGATCGTGTTTTGATCAAACGAATAGAAGAAACGGAAACCGTCCGTGGCGGAATCATCATCCCCGACTCGGCGAAGGAAAAGCCGCAGGAAGCGGAAGTTGTGGCTGCTGGTACCGGCAAGCGTCTGGAGAACGGCACGGTGGTGGCTCTCGAAGTAAAGGCGGGCGACCGCGTTCTGTTCGGAAAGTATTCCGGCACGGAAATCAAGCTGGACGGCGAAGAGTTCCTCATTCTGCGCGAAGACGAGATCCTCGGCATTATCGAAGGCGCTGCGGTCTCGGCTAAGGGAAAGAAGTAGGAGGCACAATGGCAGCAAAACAAATCGTACACGGTGAAGAATCCCGGCAGATCATTCTGCGCGGAGTGAATCTGCTGGCGGACGCCGTCAAGATTACGCTCGGCCCCAAGGGCCGAAACGTCGTTCTCGACAAGAAATTCGGCTCCCCCCAGATCACGAAAGACGGCGTGACCGTCGCCAAGGAAATCGAATTGAAGGATCCCCTGGAGAACATGGGCGCGCAGATGGTGAAGGAAGTCGCATCGAAGACAAGCGACGTGGCCGGCGACGGCACCACCACTGCAACCGTCCTGGCCCAGGCTATCTTCCGCGAAGGCGTGAAGACTGTCGCCGCCGGTGCCAACCCGATGGCTGTAAAGCGCGGCATTGAGCGCGCTGTCGAAGTGGTAGTCGGAGAGATCAAGCGGCTGGCCAAGGAAGTCAAGAAGGGGCCGATGATCGCGCAGGTCGCGACCGTGTCCGCCAACAACGATGCCACAATCGGCAAAATTATTGCCGAAGCCATGGACAAGGTCGGCAAAGACGGCGTCATCACCGTTGAAGAAGCCAAATCGATTGAAACCACTCTTGACGTCGTCGAAGGTATGCAATTCGATCGCGGCTATCTCTCGCCCTATTTCGTCACCGACCCGGATCGCATGGAATGCGTTTTCGAAAACGCGCTGATCCTCATCCACGAAAAGAAGATCAGCACGATGAAGGATCTGCTTCCCGTATTGGAACAGGTCGCCAAGATGGGACGTCCGCTGGTCATCATCGCGGAAGAAGTCGAAGGCGAAGCCCTCGCCACCCTCGTGGTGAACAAGCTGCGCGGCACCCTGCAGGCCGCGGCCGTCAAGGCCCCGGGCTTCGGCGACCGGCGCAAGGCCATGCTGGAAGACATCGCTATTCTGACCGGCGGCAAGGCGATCACGGAAGACCTCGGAATCAAGCTCGAGAATCTTCAAGTGGAAGATCTCGGCAAGGCTAAGAAGATCGTCATCGACAAAGACAACACAACGATCGTCGAAGGCCACGGCAAGGCTGGTTCCATCGACGGTCGCGTGAAGCAACTGCGCGCCCAGATCGAGGAAACGACCTCGGACTACGATCGCGAGAAGCTGCAGGAACGGCTGGCCAAGCTGGTCGGCGGTGTTGCCATCATCAAAGTCGGCGCGGCGACCGAGACAGAGATGAAGGAAAAGAAGGCCCGCGTGGAAGACGCCATGCACGCAACACGTGCTGCAGTTGAAGAGGGAATCGTGCCCGGCGGCGGCGTGGCTCTGCTGCGCGCGGTCCCCGCGCTCGACAAGCTCAAGCTGGAAGGCGACGAGCAGATCGGCGTCAACATCGTGAAGCGCGCTCTTGAAGAACCGCTTCGCACGATTGTGTCGAATGCCGGTTTTGAAGGCGCAATTGTGATCGGCAAGGTTCGAGAATCGAAGGATCCCAACTACGGCTTCAACGCCGCGACCGAGGAATACACCGACATGATCGCGGCCGGTATCCTCGATCCCGCAAAGGTGACGCGCAGTGCCCTGCAGCACGCCGCGTCCATCTCCGCGTTGATGCTCACGACGGAAGCTCTCGTTGCCGAGATTCCGGAAGAGAATCCTGCCCCGCCGATGCCCGGTGGCGGCGGCCCTCCAATGGGCTACTAGTCCCGTCTCGTTCCGGGGACGTTAGCTAATTTGTAGCTAATTTGGGTCAGACTACTCGAACCCCAAACTCGTATTACAGAGTTTGGGGTTCGAGTAGTCTGACCCAAAATTAGCTAACGTCCCGGAATCCTTCCTCTCGGACCTCAGACCGTTTTGAGGACCCGCAATCCCCGGCCAATTTTTCGAATTCCGCGCCACAGGCCAGTCTCAGGCTTGGGTGGTAATGCGCAGCGCGCGATGGGACGCGGCTTCATGAGCTCGGTATAAGCTTCGCTGACACGCTTGAAGGCGTGCTCGGCCCGCGTTTGCAGGGCGAAGTCTCCTGTTTTGACCCAACGGTCGGGATGCAGCCTCGCGGCAAGTTTTCGGAAGGCTCTCCGAATCTCACCTTCACTAGCCGATCGATCGATGCCGAGAATATGATGCCATTCATTCTCGGCGATGTCGCTGATGCGCTTGATATCGTCTCCGATCGAGTCGCGGGGCGGTTCCAGCGTCAGCGAGCCGGAGACTGCAAGCCGCATCAGCCGGCGCAGCCGTTCGGGCTCCTTATTAATGTGCTGTTTCACCAAGGTGTTGTGAATGTCGGGATCGAGACGGAATTCGATCTTCCAGTCCGCGTAGCGCTCCCAGATGCGTTCGAGCGATACCGGTTTTATCGACTCGATTGCTTCGATCAACAGAGACACGCCGGCGCCGGATTCCCCTGCAGGCACATCCATCGCCATAAAGCGGAAGTCGAGCGGGTCACGCCCGAAGCACGACAGGAACATCCCTCTTTCGGTCGTCACCGCTCCATCGGAAAAGAGAATCGACACGGCATCCTCGTCGTCGTAGTCGACCGTCAGGCAACCCGTATCTTTGACAACCAATCGATGGCGGATCTCTCGTGCTAGCTCGAGAATCGTGGCCATGCCCTGACCATCGGCGGGGAAGGGGAGAAACTTTAGCTCCTTTTCGAAATTAGTTAGAACCCAAGTTCGGCGGCGCCGGCAGACGTTCGTTACTTCTCGACCAAAGCCAGGTTGGAGTCGGCAAGTTTGTCGTCCGGACAAAGATGGACATCCATCGGACGCTTCCTGAAGATCGAGCAGTAGCGAAAGTCCGCGTCCGCGCACTCGACGATCGGTTCGAGCGCAGGCGTGTGGTACGTGACGCCCGCAACCATGTGTCCCGGCGGCAAATTGCGGCGGTCGGCCCAGCCGTCGTAAATGGCCGCCAGATTGTCGGTGACCGGCAGGTAGTGGTTGCGAGTCATGTCGCCTTGAAGGCGTCCGGAGTGCGCTCCAGTCAACACCAGCAACCCAGGATTGCGTAACGCGATACGATCGATGGTACGAGTTTGATCTTCCTCACTGACGTAAAGCAGCGCATTAAGCAGGAAAACAACGTCGCACTCTTCCGGGCTGTCAAACTCGGTGAAGGAAGCCGGGGGCAGGAACCGGACCATCTGGCGAATATCCGCACGAGGGCTAACACCATTTTCCGTGGCCGGTTCGAAGAAGGCCTGCTCTTCGGGCAACATTTCATAGATGATCGACTTGGGGTAGACCGCGCGCCGGGCCTGTTCCAGAAACACAGGGCTCAGATCGGCTGCGTAGATTGTCAACTCGGGCGCCGGTCCTCCGCCAAAGAACAATTTCCACGCGATTGCCAGAGAATAGGGCTCACATCCGATCGAGCAGCAGTGCACGAACGCATTAATCCGTTCCCGCTTGGGGTCCACGTGTTCCAACACCGTTCGAAGCAGCGTACGGTTGCGGAAAAAACAGGTGGCCCCGACGCGCTTGCGTTCCGTGGACTCATCATAGTTTCGGATCAATCGACCCTGGCCCGCCGCAGGCCCGCCGGAACCCTGCCAGAATCTCGAGTTCGCCCTCGATCCGCCAAGGACGCGTTCCACGTCTGAGGTGTTGAAGCAGCGATGGGCGCGCAGGAACTCCTGGAACCGGAGGAACACTTCCGGATTGCGCTTCGCGAAGAGGATCTGTTTCTCAATTTCTTCAAGCGTGGTGCATACCTTGATAGGCAACCCCGACCATTCCAGCAACGACTCGATTTTGTGCGAGTTTCCTGGCAGCGCCACGAACGGAGTACCGGCCAATCCACAACCGTAGACCGCGTGGTGTTGACCCGTCACGTAGACGCGGCACTGACGCACGGTAGCAACAAAGTCGGCGAACCGGCCGTCGAGGCCGAGGTGCTTGAAGGGAAGCCGGTCCAGCACTCCATGCACGGGAGACTGCGGATGGGTATCACCCTTGACGAGACCAGTGACTCCGGGCTGGGTGATGCCGTTTTCCAGCGACGCTCCGACACACGAGTCCAACAACAGTTCCGGATATCCGCCACAAAGTCTGGCGGCATCGAAACTCTGTGGCTCCCGTACGGAGAAGAAGTCCAGACGCCGCAAGACTTCGGGATAGAACTCTGCCGACTGCTGGAAGAGCGCATTTACCAATAGCGTGCGTTTACCCAACCTCTGGCCGTGGGCCAGCATGTCCATAAGCCATCCGCCGGCGCCGTGATGCAGTGTGCCTTCTCCATTCACCAGCACGGCGTCAGCGGACCGCAGGGCGGCCTCATCGTAGAAGCGCTCGCCAACGCGATTGCGGGCGATTACCTCATGACCCGCGAGCGCCAGGTCGATCGATTCCATTACCGCGCGACAGCCGGCATGCTCGTGCGACGTGTCGTTAAACAGGTAAACGCGCATGGTCTTTGCAGGAGGGCATGATTCTGGTCCGATACATGGCGCTCGTTAGGGCAATCGATCTGCCAGAGCCCTTCCAGGCGCCGCCATCAACGAATGCCGTCACATACGGAGAAACCACAAAGACACCGAGGATGTTTTCAGCAAACT
>Ga0134121_10001552_pt1 | contig 21541 bp, 15 predicted proteins | sample KB301_FD_96463 | JGI IMG/M metagenome (GOLD analysis project Ga0134121, IMG submission 96463) | Terrestrial soil microbial communities without Nitrogen fertilizer from Kellogg Biological Station, Michigan, USA - KB3-0-1 | ecosystem: Environmental > Terrestrial > Soil > Unclassified ... | reverse complement strand
CCACAGCTCTCGACTTTGTGACACGCCATGCAGCGCTCCGAGAAGTTTGCGACATCGCGTTGTCGCACGTGCACGTCGTGACACGTCGAACAAGTCATCGATGACGACTTGAAACACTTGCTTCGTTCCAGCAGCGCTACCTGATTACCGTGTACGTCGAGCGCTTCGTCTTCTTTCGGAATTTCCAACTTCAGAAAATCTTCCAGCGCGTCGCCGGCTTTGAAAGAAAATGCCGGCGCCTTCGCGACGCCGATTCCTCCGTGGCATAGAGAACACAACGCGAGTTGTCGATCACGTGGTAATTTCGCGGGATTCACGATCGCCTGATCGGTTGGCTTCGGTGCGCCCGGCCGATTCAGCTCGGCGTGTTGCTTGCCTGGTCCATGACAACGCTCGCACGAGACGCCGAGCACGTAATCAGCTCGGCGATATTTATTAGCGACACCAGTGTCTGTCACTGCGTCGAATGACGACGCGTGACATTCGAGACAACGCGGCGCTACGGGTCTGCTGAACTCGATGGACGTGTCGCCATAGCCGGGACTGTTGACCCAACTCGCTACTTCGGTCCAGTAAGAAACCGGAAGTTGAAAGAGTCGATCGTTCTTGTCCCAGTAGAGATATGTTTGTCCTTTGCGGCCCGAACCGATGACGAGATCGAAGCGCTCCTCGAGTGAAACGGTGTCAGGCGGAGTACCAAGAATACCGACCTGGAAGAAGCCGTTGTTGCGCGCTTCCATTCGATAATGTAGCTCGCGTTGAGTGGCGAGAACGTTTTTGCCGGCCGCGAAACTACCGAGAATCGAAGTCGCCGTCGCTTCGCGTGAGGTTAAGTGATGTGCCGTTGAAAGATATGTGCGCTGCTTTTCGTGACACGAGAGGCATTGCTCGTCGCCGATGAAGGTCAACAGCAATGCGAGTACGAATATCATTGCACAGCTTTAGACGGGATTTACAGGATTAACAAGATAAATCCTGTAATCCTGTCACTGCTTAACTTCGGCCGCGGCATTCACCAACTGCTTCACGCCCGCAACCACCACGAATTCGAGCGCGCCGTACGGCTTCGTGGCCTCATCAACTTTCGCCAAACTCTGCTCGCGCCACTCTCTCGGTGGCGGCATGCCGAGTTTCAAGTAAGTTAGCGCCTCCATGCCCGTCGCGCCGAGTTGTGAAAGATTTTGCGCGAGTGGCTTGATCTCTTTCAACGCCGGTGAGCGATCGATCACCGGATTCAGTGAAGCACCCGCAGTTTGCCAATCACCGAGCATCTGTTTCAACTCCGCATGATAGAGCTGAAAACGTGGCCCATCATTGAGAAACTCCGACACCATCCACTGAAACTTTCGCCCGGTTTCACTGTCGGGTAACGCCGCATCAATCACGCCCGTTAACGGACTGAGCATCGTTTGCGGGCGCTGCTGGTAGCGCCGGTATTCCTTTACTGGCTCGATAACGGAAACAAGCGTTCGCAGTGGTCCAATGTCATCATTGCGCACCAGACGCCGCAACATCATCTCCTGGTTTCTCTTGTGCGTGAGACCAAGCTCTTCCAATTGCAGACTGATGACTGCTAACCGGCGATACATATCTGGAACATCAGTCACAGTTCGCGGTGACCAGAGTCTTTCCGCGATCGCTGCGGTGCGTGGCCAGATGCGGGAGTCGATCGTTTCGGGCGTCACCCACTCGGCCCACATCGTCGCTTCGCCACCGAGAACGTGCTTCGCTTCTTCAGGCGTCAGAGTGCTGTCAGCGGGAAGTGGATCGGGAACGTAATGCTGCGATGCGGGTTGAATCAGATCGATGTAATAACCGTTCGAGAGAATGCCGTCATAACCTTTGCGCGCGGCTTCGGCGAGCGCCGCAGTGCCGCGCCACGAGTGAATCACGACGTCATTCGGCAGCCCGGGTTGCAGTATCTCGTCCCAGCCGATCATCTTCTTCTTGTGCTTCTGAAGAATCTTCAACAGGCGCGTGTTGAAGTATGCCTGCAACGCGTGATTGTCTTTGATGCCATTCTTTTTCATGTAAGCCTGGATCGCCGGATTGCGATCCCATTGCTTGCCTTCGTTCTCGTCGCCACCGATGTGCAGGTAATCGTCAGGGAAGAGCGCGGCCATCTCGCCGAGGAATGTATCAAGAAACTTGTAGACCTCTTCACGCGTCGGGTCGAGTGCGGGCTCGAAGATTCCCGGGCGCCGCTCGATCGTGTATGGACCAGGCGCGCTGCCGAGCTCCGGATAACCAACCAGCCAACTCGTGCTGTGTCCCGGTATGTCAAACTCCGGCACCACGCGAATGCCGCGATCACTTGCGTACGCGATGATCTCTTTCACCTGTTCCTGCGTGAAGTAGTTGCCATCGGATCCGAGCTGGTGCAGCTTCGGAAATTTTTTACTTTCGACGCGGAAACCCTGGTCCTCGCTAAGGTGCCAGTGAAAGACGTTCATCTTCATGGCAGCCATCCCATCGAGGTTGCGCTTGAGAACCTCCATTGTTTGGAAATGACGCGCGACGTCGATCATTAATCCGCGCCATGGAAAACGTGGTCGATCGTCGATCTGCACGCCGGGCAGGAAGTAACCATTGCGATCGGCGTCGAGTAGTTGCAGCACGGTTTCGAGGCCGCGAATCGCGCCGATGACTGTTGGCGCGCTTAGAATCGCCTGACGTCGGGTGATGTCGATGCGATAACTCTCGTCTTCGCCGAGGCCGGGGATGTTTTTGCCGGGTCCCGCGGTCTGAACGATCAATGGAGTCATTTGATCATCCGGTGCGAGCGCGGAATCGAGTGTCAGGACGGTGCGTCCTTCGAGACGCTTCATGAAGCGCCAGATCGCTGCCTGCAAACGTGCATCAGAATGACCACGCGTCGCGACGCGGAAGTTGCTATCGACAGCCAACCGTTCGTTGTGAAATGTGATTGATGCGGGAACCGGCATCAGGTTGAGCTTCGGAGTTGATGGTTGCTGTGCTGATACAACGAAGGCGCACGTGACGATCAGGAAGATCGGGAGATAGCGATTAATTTTCATTTGGTTTCGTCTGTGTAATCTGTGGATGACTTATTTGACTGTGAACTTTTGCGTCAGACCAGCAATCCGAACCTCAAACTCACCAGGCTCAACGACCGGTTTATTATCAGTACCGATAAACGACAAATCTTCACGCCGAAGTTTAAAGTTCAGCGTGCGACTCTCGCCGGGCTGAAGATTGACCTTCGCGAATCGGCGCAGACGTTTTCCCGGTGGTGATAACGAAGCAACCAGGTCGCTTACATAAACCAGAACGCTTTCCTTCCCGGCACGATTGCCGGCGTTTCTAACTACAACACTCACCGGCAACTCCTCACTCGCTACGATCGTCTGTTTCCCAATTCGCAGGTCGCTGTAAGTGAAAGTCGTGTAGCTCAATCCATCGCCAAAACTGAACTGAGGGTTGAATGCCAGGTTTCCAAAAGAGGTGTTTTCAGTCTCGAAAGGCTTGTGATCGTAATTGATGAGACCGTTTGGCGTGCGCGGGTAAGTGAAGGGAAGCTTGCCACTCGGATTCACGTCGCCGAACAACACATCAGCGATCGCTGTGCCGCCTTCATGACTCGGGTTGTAAGCCATCACGATCGCGTTCATGTTATCGGCGATCTGATTGATGATGCGTGGACGTCCTTCAACAAGGACGAGCACGATCGGCTTCCCCGTGGCTTTCAGTGCTTCGGCAAGTTTGATCTGCGGCGCGCCGATCGTGAGATCGGTGATGTTGCCCGGTGTTTCGCAGTACGAGCCTTCGCCGAGCGCCAGCACGACGACATCAACGTTACGAGCAGCTTGAACTGCAGCCGCGATGTCGACTTCCTCTTCCTGATCGGTCGGTGTGCTGTTTGAAGGTCCGGCAGCGCGAGTGATCTTCGTGCCCTGAACAAACGTGACGTTACCGGCGCCAAGCTTCGCTTCGAGCGCTCTCCGGATCGTGTGTCGATCCTTTGGATAAAGATTTTCCTCCGATCCCTGCCATACGTAAGTCCAACCGTTGTTCATCGCGACCAACGAATCTGAGGTTGGACCAGTAACGAGAACTTTAGTCGTCTTCGCGAGCGGCAGGATGTTGTTGCTGTTCTTCAAGAGCGTGATCGACTCACGCGCAGCCTCGAGACTGACCTGGCGATATTCAGGCAATGCAAACTTTGGCTTCAACGACGCATCGGGCATCGGCTTCTCAAACAGTCCCAGCTCAAACTTGACCCACAGTATGCGACGCACTGCTTCATCGATGCGCGACTGCGGCACTGCGCCTTCCTTCACGAGCGCGATCAAATGATCGGCGAAGCTCAGATTGTCCGGCACCATGCTCATATCGATGCCCGCCATCACTGCGAGTCGCGTCGCTTCTTTTTCATCCGCTGCTATGCGCCAGACGTTGACGAGTTTCTTGATGTCTTGCCAGTCAGAGACAACGAGGCCTTTGAAGCCAAGCTCAGTACGCAGGATGTCGGTGAGGATGTGATGATTGATGTGTCCGGGAACGCCGTTGATCTCGCCTGAGTTGATCATGATCGTGCGCGCGCCGGCTTTGACCGCAGTCTCGAATGTCGGGAGAAAATATTCGCGCAGGTAATTCTCGGGAATCCATGCGGGCGTGCGATCGCGTCCGGTGAGGGGAAAACTGTAGCCCATGTAATGCTTCAAACTCGACGCAACGGCGCTCGACGATGAGACGTCCGTGCCTTCCAAACCACGCACAAACGCGACGCCCATCACTTTCGCGAGATACGGATCCTCGCCAAACGTTTCCCAGAAACGCGGCCACAGTGGATTGCGACCCAGATCGAGAACGGGCGAGAAACTCCACGGTATGCCGGCGACGCGCGTTTCGATCGCAGTGATCTCAGCGGCGCGCTTCATTAGCTCCGGATTGAACGTCGCCGCCATTCCGATCTCTTGCGGAAAGAGCGTCGCGCCCTGAACGTAGTTGGCGCCATGGATCGAGTCGATGCCGTACATCATCGGAATGCCGAGTCGCGTTTTCTTCGTCGCGGCTTCCTGAATCTGACCGATGATCTGGTGCCAGTGATCGACGGTGAGCGCCTGGTCAGAGACGTTGAGAATCGAGCCCACGCCATATTTGACGATCGCATTCTCGAGTTTTGCCGGATCCACTTTGATCTGCTGATCTTGTCCGTCAGCGATCGCCCCGATGGCGAGCTGGGTCATCTGCCCGACTTTTTCTTCGAGCGTCATGCGCTTGATCAGGTCCTCGATCTTCTTTGAATGATCGCGTTCTGGACCGTTGCGACTGGCGCGTTGGAAGAACTCGTCACTATCGATTACTTGGGCGACAACTTGGGCTTTGGCTGTAATCAATGGCTGGAGAGCGAAGCACAGTGACAGACTGACTGCCCAAAGGGGGCGTATGGGTTTCCGCATCTATTAGCTGTCCTCAGGCAGGGATTTCAGGAACAGACCGTATTTTGCCACAAAAAAGCACAAAAGACACAAAAGTTAATTTTGTGACTTTTGTGCCTTTTGTGTACTTGGTTTAAAGAAATTTGAGGCAGACGGGGGCGGGGATTTGTACGACCACGCCATTCGGAGAAAGGCGGCCCGTTTCCTGGTCGATCCTAAAACCAACGAAGTTGTCGCTGCGTTGATTGGCAACCCACAATTCGTAGCCGTACGAATGGATTACAAAATTGCGAGGCCAGTCTCCCTGCGTCGAAACATGTTCGACGAGCTTCAGTTTGCCGGAACGCTGATCGATTTCGAAGACGACGATGCTGTTGTGTCCTCGATTCGAACCGTAGAGAAACTTGCCCGACGGATGGATATGCACGTCGGCGCAGTAACTGACGCCAGAGAAATCGCCTGGGAGAGTCGAAACAGTCTCAATGTGTGCGAGCGTCCCCTTACGCCCGTTGTAAGCAAAGGCTGAAATTGTCGAGTCGAGCTCATTGATCGCGTAGAGAAACCTCTCGCTTGGATGGAAAGTCAGGTGCCGAGGTCCCGCGCCGGCTTGCAGCTCTGCAAATGGCTGCTGCGTGTTCGGCAGCAATTTTCCTTTTGAGCTGTCGAAACGGTAAATCATAATTTTGTCGATCCCGAGATCGGCGACGAACGCATATTGCTCGGGACGATCTAGGATTACACAATGTGCGTGTGGTCCTTTTTGTTGTTCTTTCGGTCCGGAACCTTGGTGCTGCCTCACGTCTGTTGACATACTCAAGGTCCCGTCGGGACGGATCGGTAGCACCGTAACGCTGCCGCCGGTGTAATTAGCGACGAGTAAGTTTTTTCTCTTGCGATCGATTGTTACGTAGCATGGATCAGCACCGAGCGTAGCTTGTTCGTTCAGCAATCTGAGATTGCCTTTCTCCTCGATCTTGAATGCGCTGACGCCGCCACCGGGCTTCCCGGCGTATTCGCCAACCTCGTTCACCGCATACACATACCTTTTGCTTTCGTCTATCGCCAGGAAAGAAGGGTTCACTGATCTCGACGAAGTGAAACGCTGTATCGCGATCGGAGCCCCAGAAGGGATGTGATAGCCGTAAATACCCTCGCTCTTCCCGGAGGTGTATGTGCCAACATACATCGTGAAGTGATGATTCTGATTGGACCATGCGCTTGCACGCGACGCGATTACACCAAACACACCGATGCCGCCAGCTTGCAGAAACTGGCGGCGTGAAAATTTGTCAACTGTCACCGGCGACTCCTCGAATCGTCCTGAATTGAAAACCAGCGCGATTCTTCCTAGTCGACTTCGCGACAAAAAGCAAGGCCCTGACTACGCGTCAGGGCCTTTGCCTTCAGTGTGCGCTCCCGCTTGAATTACTTGCCACGATCGATCAGGAGTTCCGTGCGCCTAACAGCTACAGCCTTCTCCAACGCTTTCTCGCGACTGGAAGTCGGGACCTCGTGTCCGTTTTGACCACCTACGATCCAGAACTCCGACAGAAAATAAGAATCGTCATAACGGTTGAAGACCAGTCGTGTTTCCTCCACCACGTCGTTTGCACGAGCTGGTCTTGTTACCACAATTGCGCTCCGATCAGTTTCCTTATTCCGAATTACCCACACAGTGTCTGAGTTATTCCTGTTCCGCTCGATGACGTACTTTCCGGACGGAAAACTTTTCTCACCGACGCTAAAATTAAAAGGTATATGTATGATGGTCTGCCGGTCAGACTGTCCGAATGCGGATGAAAACGTCAAGAGTACGAGTAGACCAGAAAATGCGATCGCCCTTTGAATGTATCTCATGGTGCTCTCCTTCAGGCACTTGGGAAAAATCGGCAAGCCCAATTGCTGCCGTCACTCGAATAACGCGCGAACGGACAGCGAACAGGGCCACTAAAGGAGAGATTTTTTAGCCACAGATTACACGGATTTACTTGATTAGTTTCCCGACCTCACGCCAGGTGATGAGCTTGATGTTGTTTTCCTGGAGCACTTTACGAAAGGCGTCACTGGTGAAGAATTCGAAGTCGCGCTGGCGCCAGGCTGCGCCCCAGTTAGGATGGTTGGTTGTTGCCGCACGCATCTCGGCGTCGTCGTACGCAAGGTGAATCACGACTTCCGTCACGCCGGGTTCGAGTTTCTTGAGCTCGTCTGTGTAGAACTTTCCCCAGTCCTGTGGCTCAACAGTGGGATTGATATCGAGAACTCGATCGATGTAAACGTCATCCGCTTTCAACGTTGACGGGAGGAAATCCGCACGCGCAAACCACGTCTTCGCAACTCGCACCGGCAGCTTTTGACTACGCGCCACACGCAGGAAAATCTCAAACAGCGCCTTGCTTTGATAAAGCGTTCCCATGTGCGAATCGAGATGCGTCGGCTGAATGCCGAGTGAACGCGCACGCTCGATCTGTGCGGTGATCTCCATCTCGACTTCCTTCGGATCGGCTTGCGCCGCAGCTTCAGTCTCCAACAGTGGGAAATAACCGTCTTTACCCAATAGTGACGATACTTTGTCGCGCGATGCGATCGGACCCCAGCGGAACGAAGTCCATTCACTAGTGAGCGTGAGGTGCAGACCGAGATCTGCGGTGGGATTCGCGCGTGCGAACGCTGCGATCTCCGAAAGCCAGGGGCACGGAACCATGATGCTACCCGAGTTAACGAGACCCGTTTCCAGCGCTTTGATCGTCGCAGCATTTACCGAGTGGGCCATGCCGAGATCGTCAGCGTGCACGATCAGAAGCTTCGCGTCGCGCGGGTATCCGAGCCGCTCAGCGATCGTTTTTGTTGGTTCCTGACCGCGGGCTTCAACGAAAGGAAACAACACCAGCAAGGCGGCGGCAAGCAGCAATGTTCGTCTCAATATTCCTCTCATGGCGGTAGAGAATATCATTCGTTGTTATCAGTCGAAAGATCGCGCTGCGTGTCAACCTTTTGGTGGAGACGATTACTTATGTCGTGAGGTACAATTAAGTCCGACAGCCCAGCTTCCTGAAATTCAGTCAAAGAAATTTTTCGATGAAACCGCTGAAAATCGGCATCACCGGCGTGCGGGGAATTGTCGGTGAAACATTCACCCCAGAACTGGCGGTCGAGTTTGCCGAAAGCTTTGGAACGTACCTGGACCGCGGACGAATTCTTGTTTGTCGCGACACGCGGCCGTCGGGACAGATGATTCGCTCCGCCGTTTTGGCAGGACTACTGGCGTCAGGTTGTGAAGTTGTCGATCTTGGCGTTTGCCCAACGCCGAGCATGCAGCTCGCCGTGAAGTGGTTGAAGGCTGACGGCGGCATCGCGATCACAGCAGGTCACAATCCATGGCAATGGAACGCACTGAAGTTTGTGCGCGGTGATGGTTTGTATCTCAATCCCACTCAGGGAGAAGAGCTGCTCGACATCTATCATCAGGGCGAGTATGCGAAAGCTGGTTGGGACACGATCAAGCAGGTGGTCCAAACTGCCGACGCGATCGAAGAACACATCAAAGTGCTGCACGAGAATTTCGCGACTGACGCAATCAGATCGAAAAAGTTAACTGTCGCCGTTGATTGTTGTAATGGTGCGGTTTCGTTTCTGAGTCCGAAGTGGTTGGCGAAACTGGGCTGCGAGGTGCTTGCAGTCAACGACAACCCTACGGCCCCTTTCCCGCACGCTCCCGAGCCCAAGCCTGAGACTATGGCCCAGCTACGTGCGATCGTGAAGGCTGGCCGCGCCGCCATCGGTTTCGCCCATGACGCCGATGGTGAGCGCCTGGGAATCGTCAGCGACCTTGGCGAGCCGCTCTCCGAGGAGATGACGCTCGCCATTGCCGCTGACATTCGTCTGCGAAAGAAAGCGGGCGTGTTGGTTACTAATGTTTCGACGTCGAGTGCGGTTGACATCATCGCGGCGCGTCATGGTGGAAGTGTGGTGCGCACGCCGGTGGGCCAGGCGTACATCTCGGAAGGTTTGATCGAGCACAACGGTGTGCTTGGTGGTGAGGGCAGTGGCGGGATCACGGTCCCGGAAGTTCATTTGACGCACGACAGCGCTGCTGCGATCGGGTTGATACTCGAACACATGGCCCAGACTGGTGAGCGCATCTCAGATCTCGTGGCCGGACTGCCGCGGCTCACAATCTTGAAGCACAACGTAACTGTCGAGCCGCATCGTTTGTACTCGGTATTGCAGGACTTTCGAGCGTTGCTGGAGGAGGAAGGGCTCGAGATCGATGCGACGGATGGAATCAAGGTGACGTTGGCTGACGGCTGGGTTCACGTGCGTGGATCGAATACTGAGTCGATGATCCGGATCATTGTTGAAGCTGAAACAGAAGCGGCGGCGCACGAGCTACTCGACTGGGCGCGCGACCGGATCAGGAAGTAACTTTCTCTGCGTAGCCTCTGCGTCCTCTGCGCCTCTGCGGTAAACGTCACACCATTAACCGCAGAGGCGCAGAGGACGCAGAGACTACGCAGAGAATCCAGCAGATATGCGAGCCATACCTACTCTCAAAATAAGTATTTCTGGCGTGCGCGGCGTGGTGGGCCAATCGCTCACGCCGAAATTACTGACGCGCTTCGCTGAAGCCTTCGGCACCCACACCGGCTCGGGCACGATCGTCATCGGCCGCGATCCGCGAACGTCAGGCGAGATGGTGAAGCACGCAGTTGTCGCAGGACTGCTCTCAACCGGAAGCCGTGTCGTCGATATCGGCGTGTGTCCGGTTCCGACAGTTCAACTCCAGGTGCGCCATCGTCGCGCGCAGGGTGGCATCGCGATAACCGCAAGTCACAATCCCGCCGAATGGAATGCACTGAAATTCATTGGCTCCAGCGGACTCTTTCTCGACGCCGGCCAAGCGCGCGAGTTACTCGACATCTATCACCAGGGCGAATACACGAAAGTCGGCGGCGCCGAGCTGCGCACAGTTGAAGAAGTCGAAGGCGCGACTGATCTGCACATCAAGTCGATCCTCGACGTGCTCGGTCCACTTCCAAAAACAGATAAGAAACTGCGCGTCGTGCTCGATTCGTGTAACGGCGCGGGCTCGCTTGTTGGTCCAAAGCTGATCGAAGCACTCGGCGCCGAAGTCATTCGACTAAACACCACGCCCGATGGCTCGTTTCCGCGTCCGGCTGAGCCGCTGGCCGAAAATCTCGGCGATCTCCGTCGGATAGTCAAAGAACATCAGGCTGATATCGGATTCGCGCAGGACATGGATGCGGATCGATTGGCGATTGTTTCAGAGCAGGGCGAAGCGATCGGTGAAGACAACACGCTCGTGCTCGCGACGCTTTTCGTACTCGGACGCGAGAAGGGGCCAGTCGTCGCTAATCTCTCGACCACTTCCGCAGTCGCAGACGTCGCGAAGAAGTTCGATTGTCCGATGTTTCTAACGAAGATTGGCGAAGTGAATGTTACCGATGCGATGCAACTGCACCGCGCTGTGATCGGAGGCGAGGGAAATGGCGGCGTGATTTATCCGCGCATCAACTTCGCTCGCGACAGCCTGGTCGGGATCGCGCTCGTGCTTCATCTGCTTGCCGAATCGGGAAAGTCTGTGACGGAACTGCTGGCGGACATTCCGCGCTACACGATCGTGAAGGAAAAGATTGCTTGTGCTTCGGATCGAATTGCGGGAGTGCTCAGGACTGTGCGGCAGGAGTTCGCCGAGTTTCAGATGGACACGCGCGATGGTGTGAAAGTGATCGTGCCGGATGGTTGGTTGCTGGTGAGAGGGTCGAATACCGAGCCTATCATTCGTGTTGTTGCCGAGGCGAAGAGTGAAGAACGAGCGCGGGAACTGGTTAACGATGTGATCGAAAAAATCCGAATTTAATCCGTGTTATCTGGGCCTACTTGAAAGGAAACGAATGACGCGTTTGATATTTTTGAGTTTCGTGATTATCTCTGCGCATCTCACGACGTTCGCTCAACAAGCCGCGAACGCCACTCTCAGCGGCACGGTCATGGATCAAACAGGCGCGGTCATCGCCGGTGCTCAGATAACCGCAACCCACAAGGCCACGGGCGTCAAACGAGAGACCGTCAGCAACGAAGTTGGTTTCTACGTCTTCTCGAATATGACGCCCGGTGATTACGACGTGTTATTCGAGGCAAAGGGATTTTCAAAGCAGACCACGATGGCTGTGCCACTCAAAGTCGGCCAAACGATTACTGTAAATGCGCAACTCGAAGTTGCGTCGTATGGAGCAATCGTTGACGACATCCCCAATCACCCGGTGATGGTCGACAGTAGCACTTCTGTGATCGATGGCGTCATCGTGTCGGGCGAAGTCGAAAGCCTGCCGCTGAATGGTCGTAATTTTCTCGAGCTTGCGTTGCTCGTACCCGGCAATAGTCCCGCGCCAAATTTCGATCCCACTAAAACTAATACAGTAGTCATCTCTTCAGCCGGTCAACTCGGGCGCGGCGGTAACGTTACCATTGACGGCGCCGACACGAACGACGATGTCGTAGGTGGGTCGATACAAAACATCTCTCAGGAAGCAATCCAGGAATTCCAGATCGCCACGAATCGGTTTACCGCGCAACTTGGTCGCTCGGGATCATCGGTCATTAATGTCATAACGAAGTCTGGCACAAACGAGCTGCACGGCTCAGGCTCGGTTTACTTCCGCGACAGCAGTCTGCAAGGCTTGCCCGCCACGTTCGATCGCAGTCTCGATCAATCACCGCCCTTCGACCGCCAGCAGTATGCGTTTGCGATTGGTGGACCAATAAAACAGGAGCGGGCATGGTTCTTTGGCTCATTCGAAGATCGCAACCAGGACGGCGTCGTGCTGGTGGGAGCGAGAGATCTGGCGACACGATCGATCAGGCGAGGGTTTGCAGATTCGCCACTCGACGATTTCATGACGACCAATCGAATAGAGTGGCGTCCTAACGATCGCGATAGCTTCAACTTTCGTTATTCATTTCAGCGCGAGCAGGGAACAACCGCCAGCACACTCGTTCGTTCCATCGGCTCCGCTTCGCAACGCCAGTCGGGCGAGAACAAGTCAAACACTTTTGTCGCGAATTACAGCAGCGCGTTTTCTCCGAATGAAGCAAACATTTTTAACTTCAGCTTCAGCACTTTCCGCAATGACACGCTGCCTGTTGCGCCCGGACCCCAACTCACGTTTCCGAGCATTCAGGACGGCGCATCGTTCCGCGTGCCACAACAAACGAAACAACGTCGCTTTCAGTTTGGTGATACGTTTTCGATGTTTCGTGGCAAACACTTATTCAATTTTGGTGGTGAGGTTCAGCGTGTCGAGTCGGATCTGGATCTGAAAGTATTTCAGCAGGGACGAGTCGAATTGATCGAAGACTTTCCTGACTTCGATCGCAACGGTGATGGTCGTGTTGATGATAATGATCTGTTGTTTGCAGTGACGCTTCGCAGCGGCGTTCCGGAGCGTTCGCTGCTGTTGCCTGATACGGACAATACTTACATCGCCGCCTTTTTTCAGGACGACTGGCGCATACACCGTCAATTAACTTTGAACGTCGGATTGCGCTACGAGCTCGATACCGACGTCAAGAATGTTAGCCGCACAGACGAGTTGAACCCGCTGATTCTTCCTTTCCTGCACGGCACGCGAGGAAAAGACACGAACAACTTCGCGCCTCGGGTTGGCTTCAATTATTCATCGAAAGACGGGCGCACGAGTCTTCACGCGGGCTACGGCATCTACTACGACCGCGTCACTCTCGAGATCCAAACGCTGGAGCGCGGTCTTGATGGTCGTGCCCTCCCGGTTGAAGTGCGCGCGGGCAATCTTTTCTTCATTCCACCGCAGTTTCTTTTCGATCCGGTGAACGGCGTGTTTCCGCCGGGCGCACCGACACTCGCGAACCCGTTCACAGGATTCGTTCTGCCGGGCGCCGGTGCCGGCGGCATCAATATCATCGACAACGATCTACAAAACCCGATGGTTCATCAGATGAACGTCGGAGTTCAGCGTGAGCTCAGTGATCAGTTCGTTCTGCGCGCCGACTACGTGCGCAATTTTGGCACGCACTTCATCATCGGACGCATCGTCGGCACTGTGCCGTTCAATCCGGTCGTTGGCGGACCAGAGATCGTAAAGAATCTCGAATCGAGTGTGAGAACGAAGTACGACGGGTTATTGCTGAGTATCGAGAAACGCTTTGCGTCCCGTTTTCAATTCAGAGCGTCGTACACGTTGTCGCGTTCGCTGAACTATGCGAACGACGATCAGATTCCGTTCTCGAATGGTCCGATAGATTCAAACGACCTGCGCCGTGAGTATGGCCCAACGCCAAACGATCAGCGTCATCGATTTACTTTCTCGGGAGTGTTTCAACTGCCGGGACAGTTGCGACTCGCGCCGATTCTGACGCTCGCTTCGTCAGTGCCGATCGACATCCTGCTTCCCGACGGCAGCTCGCGTGTTTGTGAGCTACAGCGAAATGCGGGTGCGCGACAGTTCAAAACGGGCGCAGAGCTGAACGCGGCGTTGACTCAGATCAATGCTGCCGGCGGCTCTTTGTGTCCGAACGCGGATCCGAGTACGGGCTTCAAGCCGCGTGTGCTCGTGCCGCTGGCACAAAATGATTTGAAGCTCGGAGACAATTTTTCATCGCTGGATTTGAGAGTGTCGAGAGTGTTCAGAATCGGAGAGCGTTGGACGATCGAGCCGGTTGCTGAAGTGTTCAATCTCTTCAACGTGACGAATGTGCTGGGCGTGTCGAATGTGAACTATTCCGGGCTTAGTAATGTGCTGGTGCGGGACAATAACGATCCGGCGAGTGCGGGGTTCTTGAGATCGTCGAGTTTTGGGCAGCCGGTGACGACGGCGGGTGGCGTGTTTGGATCGGGTGGACCGCGTGCGTTTCAGTTTGCGGCACGAGTCACTTTTTAGACTGGATGTCAGGATTAAGAAGACAGATCGGGGTTCGAACGGCGACGGCGCTCGTTGTCGGCGAGGTCATCGCGGTTGGGATCTTTCTGACACCGGCGGGTATGGCGAAGGCGCTGGGCTCGCCGATGTGGTTGCTCGTGGTGTGGCTAACGATGGGGGCGATGGCGTTGTGCGGCGCGCTTTGCTATGGCGAGCTGTCAGCGCGTTATCCCGAGGCGGGCGGCGGCTACGTTTACCTGCGCGAAGCTTATGGACCAGCGGTCGCTTTCATGTACGGTTGGATGGCTTTTCTCGTGATGGATCCGGGTTTAACGGCCGCGCTCGCCGTCGGCCTCGCGACTTACGCTGGTTACGGTCTGGGGCTCTCGCCACTGGGAATCAAGATCGTGGGGATAGCGACGATCATCATCGTTGCTCTTATTAATATACGTGGCGTGCGGCTCGGCGCTGGATTCATTCGAACGCTCGCGTTTCTAAAGCTGGGGTTGCTGGCGTTCGTGTTTCTGTGGGGAATCGGATTTCAACTCGGAAACTGGTCAAACTTCACTCCTTTCGTATCGCGCAGCACAAACTCGGCTCCGTTGATTGGCGCACTGGCGGGCGGAATGGTTGGCGCGTTCTTTTCGTTTGCGGGTTGGTGGGATCTCGGAAAGCTTGCCGGCGAAGTGAAGAACCCTGCGCGAACTTTGCCACGCGCGTTAACTTATGGCGTGATCATTATCACGATTGTTTATGTGCTCACCAGTCTCAACTTTGTTTACCTCGTGCCGTTGGACCAGGTGACATCGGGTGAGACTTTTGCGGCGCAGGCAGGAGAAGTGCTTTTCGGACGCGCGGGCGGATTGATCTTTTCGCTCATCGTCGTCGTTGCTGTGCTGGGAAGTATTACTGCAGTTGTGATGTCGGCGCCGCGCGTTTACTTCGCAATGGCGCGCGACGGACTATTCGTTCCGTCAGTCGCAGTGCTTCACAATCGCTACGAGACTCCCGCACGCGCGATCGCGCTTCAGGCGGTGCTGGCTTCAGTGCTGGTCCTCGCCGGCAGCTTCAACGAAATCGTTTCGTATTTTATATTCGTGGTGGTTATCTTTATTGGATTGAGTGTGGCCGCGTTGTTCAAGCTTCGACGCGAAGATGCGAACGGTGTTCGGTTTCTTACGCCCGGATATCCGGTCACACCGATCGTGTTTCTCGTGATGATTGTCGCTCTGCTCGTCCTGCTCGCGGGCAACAATCCGGCCCAGGCGTTTCTCGGGGTCGCAGTCGTGTCGCTGGGCTTGCCGGTTTATCTGTTTCTTTATCGTAACAAGCGTTTGGTTGAAAGAGAGACTACGCAATGACGTGGATCAAAACGGTTACTGTTGACGAGAGTGATGAAGTGCGGAAGGCTGTCGAAGCGCAGCGTGAACTGTATCCGATTGAGTATGCGACGCCTGTACATCCGACTCCGGACGGCGAAACCGCCGGCATCGTGGCGTCTCACAGTTTGATTCCCAACGCGCTCTTTCACGCTTTCGCGACGTTTGGTTCGTTGATGTCGCCGGACCTCCCGCTCGATCGAAGACAGCACGAGATGATCACGACGGTGGTGTCGGTCACAAATCGCTGTCATTATTGAATCGAGTCTCACGCAGAGTTTCTGCGTCGCGTTACACTTGATAAGGAACTGGTCGCTGCTCTCGAAGACGACTACCGGAAGGCCCCGATCTCCGAACAGGAGAAAGTGATGTTGGATTACGTCGTGCAGATCACGCGCGACGCCACGCGCATCTCACCCGCCGATCACGAGCGACTACGCGCGGCAGGTTTTGACGACAAGGGAATTCTCCAAATAACATTGATCGCCTCGTGGTTCAATTACATCAATAGAGTTGCTGATGCGTTGGGTGTAGGAAGAGGGTAGTAACATGCTTTTTTCTAATCTGCGTTTATCCGCGCAAATCTGCGTTCTCGCTTTTCTGCTGGTGCTCACGTCTGCTGTGCTGGCTCAGGCACAGGACCAGGAAGACGTCGTCAAAGTTAAATCAAACCTCGTCAGCATCGACGTCATCGTCAAAGACAAGAAGGGCAAATACATTTCGGATCTGAAGCCCGAAGACTTCACGATCACTGAAGATGGCAAGGCGCAGAAAGTCGAATTCTTCGACGCACCAATCGTGAAGATCGAAGTTCGCAAACCCGGCGATACGGTTGCAGCCGTACCTTCAGCGCCGGCGCCGGAGCCCGGACCGACGACTGCCACTCGCAACTACGTCGCCCTTGTCCTCGATTTGCAAAGCACAGACATCACCAATCTGAAACCGGTTCGCGACGGCATGATCAAGTACATTCGCGAGCAGATAAGCGATATGGACGCAGTCGCTGTGCTATCGGTAACAAACAGTTTGCAGATGCTGCAACCGTTCACGCAAGACAAGGCAAAGCTGATCGCTTCGCTCGAGAAAATCGGCAGTCCGGATTCCAAGAGCTTCGAACAAAAAGACATCGCGGAAAACATCGCGAGCCTGCGCGACTTTCTGAACAATGCGCCAACGTCAGCGGCTGGCGTCACGACCAACGCCGGCGGTTCTGAAATGGCGCGAATCATGGTCGCGCGCGCGGTGCTGGCCCAGTTCATTCGGCTGCGCACGGCGCTCAGCGTGCAACAGGCGCGTCCAGTGCTCGCGGCGCTTGCAGCAATCGCGGAAGGGTTGAGACCGATTCCGGGCAAGAAGACGCTCGTGCTCTTTTCGCAAGGCTTCGTTACACCCGCAGTGCTCGACTGGCAAGTGCAAAGCACGATCGACATCGCCAATCGCGCGAACACCGCGATCTACATCATCGACTCCGCCGGTTTGCGCGCAGGTGCTCCTGCTTCGGGAGCGTTGGTGCCGGGCTCGCCGCTGGCGGGAGTGTCGGCGATCACGAATCAGGAACAACGCATTCGTGCAGTCGGAGGCGAGACTGTTTTCGATAACGTGAGACAGGAAGGACAGTCGCGCGAATACGACATTCTCTATCGCCTCTCGGGCGACACTGGCGGCAAGTTTCTCAAAGGCAACAACGACATCGGCCAGGGACTCGAACGAATCAACGAGGAGATACAAGCGCGCTACACGCTCGCATATCGCAGCACGAATCAGAACTTCGACGGCACGTTTCGCAAAGTAAAAATCGAAGTGAAGCGGCCTGATACGCAGATCATTTCGCGTTCGGGTTACTACGCGATCCCGCCCGAAGAGATCGTTCTGTTGTCGCCTGGTGACAAGAAACTGCTGGCTGGTTTCGCCGCAGCAGAAGCGAATCCGGGTTTGCCGCTCTTCGTCTCACTGAGTCCGTTCCGGACGCGCGAAGGTCTGTACACAGTCCCGCTAGCGATCGAGATTCCGCCGTCGGCAGTGAAGTTTGAGCGCAAGGCAGACAAGGAGTCGATGCAGTTGGAGGTGCTCGGAGTTTTGAAAGCGACACCCGATCGGATGCTTTCGCGGTTGGGTGGCAACTTCGACGTGAGTCTTTCCGCAAACGATTACAACCAGATTCTCAGCAACAACATTTTCTATCGACAGGATCTGCAGCTCACTTCAGGCGACTACACAATCGAGCTGATTGTGAGAGACAAGCAGTCGGGCAAGGTCGCTGCACGGCGAGAGCATTTTGTTTTGACTGAGCCTGATGCGGAGTTTGCGACGTCGCCCGTGGTGCTGAGTCGTTACGTGGAGGTTGCGAGTCAACTGCCGCCGAATCCGGCAGACTTTCCGGACGTGTTCGTGCATGGGAAGCAATTGATTCGTCCGTCGTCAGGCAAGCAGTTCAAGGCGAGCGACAACTTGATCATGTTCATGGCTGTTTACAACCCCGCGAATAGTCCTGATACGGGCAAGCCAATGGTGCGTGTGACGGTGCGTTTGATGAAAGACGGGCAGCCGGCGACGAAGTTTTTTGATTTCGTGTTGACGGATGTTCAGCCGCAGCCGGTGCCGCACCTGACGTTCGCGGAATACCTGAAGCTGACGAATCTCGCGCCGGGCCGTTACCAGGCGGTGATCGAAACGAAGGACATGGTGACGCGAAAGTCTTCGAAGCAGGAAGCGCCGTTCGAGATCGTGCCTTAACTTATGCTCATCTCCGATCTCGATACGCCCGCCGTCGTCGTCGATCTCGACGTGATGGAGCGAAATCTCTCGCGCATGGGTGACTACTGTCGCGAGCATCAACTCCTGCTGCGGCCGCACACCAAGACTCACAAAATTCCAGAGCTCGCGAAACGTCAGATCACCAGCGGCGCTACGGGAATCACTGTCGCCAAAATCAGTGAAGCCGAGGTGATGCTCGATGCCGGTATTACTGACATTCTGATCGCCTATCCGATCGTTGGTCCAACTAAGACAGCCCGACTGGCCCACTTAGCTGAACAAGCGCGCCTCACTGTTTCCCTCGATTCCGAAGAAGTCGCGCGTGGTCTTTCTGAAGCGGCCGCGAGCCACGGAACAACGATCCGGGTCTTGATCGAAATGGATGTCGGCTTTGAGCGTTGTGGATTCAGCGACGAGGCTGATCTCCTCGCGCTGGGAAGAAAGATAGCCGAGCTACCCGGACTCGAGTTCCGAGGTTTGATGTTCTTCCCGGGTCAGTTCACCGTCGCGCCTGATGAACGCGCTGCGATGCGGATTCAGGTGAACGATTTTCTGAAGCGCGCGCTTGAAACTTTTTCAGACGCTGGGTTGCCGGTCTCGATCGTGAGTGGAGGTTCGACACCGACTGCGTATGAAGGCGGTTACTTTCATGGTGTAAACGAGGTCAGGCCTGGTACGTACATCTTCAACGATCGAACCACAGTCGGTGTTTCGGCGTGCCAGCTCGAAGACTGCGCGCTATCGGTGATAGTCACGGTCGTTAGCACTGCAGTTTCAGGACATGCGGTCGTTGATGGTGGCTCGAAGACTTTTTCGTACGATCGTTTTCAGGGCGGTGACGGCAGTGGCTTCGGGATCGTGAAAGAAGATCCTGCGGCACAGGTTGAGAAATTCTCAGAAGAGCACGGACACCTGAATATTCAACGTTCCGAGCGACGCTATCGTATCGGCGATCGGTTGAGCATCATTCCCAATCACGTTTGTACGACAGTCAACATGCACGATGAGATTTATGGCGTGCGAGGTGAGCGTGTTGAAGAGATCTGGCGCGTTGCGGGCCGAGGGAAGGTCCGTTGATGAAAGACAATTTCTCCCGCAGCGGCGCAACGGCGCAACGAAATAACCAACTTCAACGGAATCGCTTTGCGTCCGCCGTTGCGCCGTTGTGCCGCTGCGGGAGAAATTTTCTCTTACTGGCAATCCTGGCTGGACTTTTTATAACTCCAGTTTCTCACTCATCAGCGTCTTACGATCTCGTAATCCTCAACGGCAGAGTGATCGATCCTGAATCGCGCACTGACGCTGTTCGCAACCTCGGCATCTCAAACGGCACGATCAAAGAGATAAGCACCGGCAAGCTTGTCGGCCGCACCGTGATCGATGCTCGTGGTCTGGTTGTCTCTCCGGGTTTTATCGATCTGCACCAACATGGCCAGGACGATGAGAACTATCGCTTTAAGGCGATGGATGGTGTGACAACCGCGCTCGAGTTGGAAGTCGGCACTGGCGATGTTGACGCGTGGTACGCGCAGCGTGCTGGAAAGTCTCTGATCAACTACGGCGTCAGCGCCGGACATCTTGCCGCTCGCATGGCTGCGATGCACGAGCCGGTCACGTTTCTGCCAACGGGTGACGCTGCACGCAGATCTGCGACAGATGCCGAGATTGTCGACATGAAGAAGCGTCTCGAAGATGGACTGAAGCATGGCGCAATCGCAGTGGGATTCGGAATTCAGTACACACCCAATGCTTCACGTTGGGAGATCCTCGAGATGTTTCGCGTGGCCGCGCGTTATGGCGCGTCGTGTCATGTTCACATGCGACACGCGGGAGTTAAAGAACCCGGCAGTAGCATTCAAGCCCTGGAAGAGTTGATCGCGGCCGCGACGATTACCGGAGCGCCATTGCACGTCGTTCACATTCAGAGTACTGGTGGACCAGCAACGCCGAAGTTGCTCCAGATGATAGGCGAGGCAAAGTCACGTGGGCTCGACGTCACGACGGAGTGTTACCCATACATCGCTGGAATGACTGACATCAAGTCAGCGATCTTCGACGAAGGTTGGCAGGAAGTTTTCAACATCGACTACAAGGATTTGCAATGGGCCGCGACCGGCGAGCGTCTTACGAAAGAGACGTTTGAAAAATATCGGAAGACGGGCGGCATGGTTGCCGTGTTTTCAATGACGGAAGAGATCGTGGACGCTGCTATCACGAGTCCGCTAACGATGATTGCCAGCGACGGCATACTCGAAAGAGGGAAGGGCCATCCACGCACGGCGGGAACGTATTCGCGCGTGCTTGGAAATTACGTCCGCGATAAAGGCGCGCTGACGTTGATCGACGCGTTAACCAAGATGACGTTGATGCCTGCGCAACGTTTGGAAAGACGAGTTCCGTCGATGAAGAATAAGGGTCGGATTCGAGTTGGCGCCGATGCGGATCTGACAGTGTTCGATCCACGGTCTATAACTGACAAATCAACTTTTCAGGATCCAGCTCAGTACGCGGAAGGGATCAGGTTCGTAGTAGTGAACGGTGACTTGATCGTTAAGGATGGACAACTTCAATCAGATGTCCATCCAGGTCGTCCTGTCCGTGCCACAAAAAATTTTTAGCCACAAAAGGCACAAAAAGCACAAAAGAAAAAGTTCAGAGTTCAAGCTTTTAGCTTGCTCTTTTTCTTTTGTGCTTTTTGTGCCTTTTGTGGCTAAAAATTCTCGTATCGTTCTGGCAGATTCAACTTGTCATCGACCAGAATCTCCATCGGCACGTCTGCAAGCCGGGCATAACGCAGCACAATTATCAGATCCGGCTCTCGTGTTCCGAGCTCGTAATTCGAAACTGCGGAATAATGCACCTTCAGCTCAAGCGCTCGCGCCATCTCCGTCTGACTCATCCGCAGACGTTTTCTGATCGCCAATAACTTGTGGCTCAACTTCACCGGCTTGTTTCGGCGCGAGCGTCCCATCAGGCCACGACTCCTGACGAAGATGCGCTCTTGTATTTATGTGTATTTTCACTTACACTGCGCGCCGACCTAGAGGACAACCGATACGCCCGATTTGATCGGGCGCAACTCACTAGTCGGTTT
>Ga0134121_10001551_pt1 | contig 21556 bp, 16 predicted proteins | sample KB301_FD_96463 | JGI IMG/M metagenome (GOLD analysis project Ga0134121, IMG submission 96463) | Terrestrial soil microbial communities without Nitrogen fertilizer from Kellogg Biological Station, Michigan, USA - KB3-0-1 | ecosystem: Environmental > Terrestrial > Soil > Unclassified ... | reverse complement strand
CTGATCCGCGCGGAACTTGGCTGGGCTCCGAGCGAGCCTCTGGAACGTGGGCTTCGTCGCACGTACGACTGGATTGCCCACGAACGGAGCACGTTTCAAGCTAAAGAGGCAAGCCTCACCGCAGCCCGGCAATCCTAAGCAGCCGGGGATTACACGGACTTCAGACTGAAGTGGAAATCTCCGTAATGGATGTAATCGGCCCAGTCCATGGAGTCCATGCGCCGGAGTTCATGACGGGCCGCCAGCAGGGCGTCACCGAGGGTGCTGCCGGCAAGCAGATCGCTATAGAAGCTGGCGGCAAAGGCCCCGGCGGCGGCATCGCCGACGGGCCAGTAGGTGCCGACGTAGTTTGCGACGCCGCCGCGAAGGAACGCTTCCGCAAGACCCACGCTAATTTCCACACGTTTACGAAGAGCATTTCTTCGACCGCCGCGGCGGATGCGGCCGGCCTCACAGGCGTTGAAAAACACCAGGCTGGGCAGATTTCCAAGACCGGATAGCTCCCTGCCGCTCAGGACCTCGCCTCCCGCGCAGACGATCCCGCTCGATTCGGGCGCAGCTGCGTCAAAAAATGCGTGGCCGGCGTAATGCACCAGGTCGAAATCGCCGGACTGAAACAGCTTCAGCAGCGCCGTCTTCGTGGCCTCCTTCCTCCGCAAGATCGTCAACTGGACGTGCGGATGGCTTTGCGCGATACCTTCAAGACGGCGCCCTTCCGCGTCCGCCGAAGGGAGATCGCTTGTGGGATTGGCGATTAGCAGCACGCTCAGTGTCTTTTCGCGGCGGCGCTGCTCGAGCCATTTCGCGATCGAGAGATTGCCGGCCAGATAGCGGCGGCTCATCCCGCCGGCGAGGGCGGGCGAGGCGTTTCGCGCGACAGCCAGCGTCTCCCAGGGGATCTGCGAAGACTCGCGGTCGTGCACAACCACGACATGACGGTCGGGCATCTTACCGAGCAGCGCCAGGACGTCCCTGGGAAGAAGCAGCCGTCCGAGTGCTAAGCCGAAGAGCTGAAGCTCCTTTGGATCGAGATCCAAACGCTCCAGACGCATGAGAAGATTTTGCAGCGCGATGTTGGAGACGGTCTTTTCGCCGCTGACGACAGTGGCTTTGTCGCCGGCGGTCAGCAGGGACGCGTGCAGAAGATCCTGCTCGCGGCGGACGAGCAGGTAGACGGGATCGCGCGGGACGGGAACAGCGGTCATCCGGGCAGCGCTCACCCGGGCTTCGCCCACCGGGCCTTCCCTCACCCGGCCTTCGGCCACCCTCTCCCGGGGGGAGAGGGCCCCAGCCTGCAACGGGCGCTCATCGATTGCCACGTCGAAGCCGTCGAATAGCGACGTCCGGGCCAGCCGCCGCAATCCGGCGCGAATCTGCGCGACTCGTCTAAGATCGATCTCGCAAATCGTGATGCGGCGGAAACGGCGGTTGTCATCGGCGTCGCGAATACCGCGGACGAAACCACGCAGCATGCTTTCGAGCGCAGAGGCGATGCTGCGTCCGGATCGCGTGCCGAAGATGACACAGACGAATTCGTCCATACGCGCATGGATCAGTGTCCGGATCACGTTTTCGGACACGAATTGCTGGACGTCGGAGGTGAGGCGATCGAACGCGCCGAGCCCCGCGAGAATCACGGCCTCGACGGGGACGGCGTGCCGTTGGGCGGGCAGCATGAAGACTTCGCCGGCCGAACCGGAAAACAGGCGACGCGCGGTAAATTCAGAGATGGCGCCATCGAGAAGTGCATCCACGTCGCGCGCGGCACCGCTCGGCGTGACATCCTGGCAAATGCCGAGAACCCATGCGGCGCTGTCGACGGCGATGATGTTTCCGTGAATCAAGCGGATTTCGAGCCGGGGCATGCGGTAGAAGAGTAGGGCCCTTTTCGAGGTAATGCCACAAGGTTTCGTCGCACTCCGGAGGGTGCGACGAATGGCTAATGCCCCGCACAGCCCCGTCCGATTAGGTGAATCAGTTGGTATTTATGTCTACATGGTAAGATCTCGGCGTCTAGTTTCAAATCCGAAAGGAAACTGCGTGAAAGCAACACCTGCGCTGTTTTTTCTGTTTTTGTTGGCCCTACCTTTGAACGGTTTCAGCCAAAGCACATTAAATTTTCCCAGACAGTTCTCAGTCGCGGACCTTGGTCAGACGGGATTCGCCTTCGTCAACCCCTCGTCGACAGACGCCACTCTTACACTGAAGATGTACAGTGCGGCTGGTGGGGTGATAGACACGGCGGTCCTGCCAGTCCCGGCCCGTGCAGGCAATGCGAAACTGGGAAGCGAGATGTTCCACCTGGTTACTGCGTCCGGTTGGGTCCAGGCGACCAGTCCGACCACCGGACTCCAGGGGTTCTGGCTGGGCGGGGACATCAGCGGTCACGCCTATCAGGACAGCGCGGTGGCCGCGCCCGTCGCACAGGAACTTGTCTTTCCACTGGCGACGACCGGCACGGAGATTAATGTGGCCAGTCTGGCCACTACGAGCAATACGCTGACGCTCAGTCTCTACGACGCGTCCGGAACCTTGCTGGCAGCACCAAACACAACAACCGTGTTGCCCAGCGGAATTTTCAGAAACACGCTGCCTTTAATATTTCCCACCGTCAACCTGGCCAACGCCAAGTATCTCCGGGTGACAGGGACCGGCAACATCACGGGGACTTCGGTAGCTGTCGATTTCATCTACGCACCCTCATGGTCGGTGATCAACGGCATCGATCCTGCCGGAGCCGGCATGGAAGCAAATTTTCCTCATGCTCCGAGCGGGCCGGAAACCGGCGGCGCGAAGTTCACCAGCGTGGTCGGCATCACGAATCTTTCGAGCGCACCGCAAACCGTCACGTTAACTTATAAACACACGAACGGCGGTTCCGACACCGTGACTCGAAATCTGTCTGGAGGAGGTTCTCTCCGCGAGGCGGTTAAGGACTTGTTCAATTTCGCCACCGGCACAGCCAGTCAAGACGGCTGGGTGCGAGTAACGGGAACTGCGCCTCTGACTGGCTTCATTGCCTACGGATATAGCGAAACGGCCGGCGTCGCCGTCGTCCCGGTGCAAACCGTCCCGCTCACTCAGATGATTTTCGCGCATGTGGCCAATGGATCGGAATTCGGCACCGGCCTGGCGTTACTCAATGCTACGGCCACCGATGCGATGGTCGAAATCTACGTCATGCGCCGCAATGGCGCGCTGGTCGGTGGAGCGCAGGATGTTCCGACGGCGTCTGTCACGCTTGTAGCCGGCACCAAATACACGAGAGTCCTCAATGAAATCGTTCCGGCAGCCAATGCCGACGATGGTTTCGTCTATGTGAAGTCCACCAACAACGTGCCTCTCTATGCATTCGAGTTGTTCTTCACCCGTGACCAGAGAGCTTATTCCAACGTTGCCGCGAGCCCGATCGACCCAAGTCTCACGTTTACCCCGCCGCCAGTGGCGTTGACGCTCACGTCGGTTACTCCGTCGATTGCGGCGCGCGGGACCGCCGTGACCCTTACAGGAGCAGGATTCAGCTCGACAGCAGGCAACGATGCCGTGGTGTTCACAACGGCGGCAGGCACAGTTTCAGTGATACCGTCCGTAGCGTTCTCAACATCCCTCACCGTAACGGTTCCTTCAACCGCCATCACCGGTCCCGTTTACGTGACGGTGGGGGGAAACCCCTCCGGTTCGTTAGTGCTGCAAGTGACGGCGAACTCGACAACCCTGCTCACCACCGATGTGCCTGTGACGGCCAGCCAGAACACCGTTGCCGATATCTATGTGTCGGCGCCCGCAGGAAGTCCGGCGCTGAACAACGCTGGAACCGCCATAACGGACACGAGCGCCCTTCAGGCGGATTTGGGTCCAGCGACCGTAGAAGTCACGGCGGGCCAGACAAAGCTGCTTTGGATTACGGGGGACGGAATCAGCTCTGCGGTTGGAACGTCGGTATCGATCAGCGGCAACGGTGTCACGGTAACACCGCTCGAGACACAAAATGGCCTGATCATTGTAACGATCGTTGTCGCTTCGAATGCGGTAACGGGCCCGCGAAACATAATTGTGACCAATTCGAATCTGGACACGTCCGTGTATACAGGAGGTCTGATAATCCGATGAGAATGCGAACATCTATTGGCATGTCGTGGATCGCATTGCTTTTCCTCTCGGCGGCGATTCCGCTATTGGGGACTACCGTTCCCAAGATGGATCTGGCGGCCCTGGTGGACGGTTCCGACAGAGTTCTGCAGGGGAGGGTCGAAACAATAGAAGTGCAGATGGATTCCAGGCTGAACCTGCCTTTCACGCTGGTACGCGTGCGCGTGGACGATCCGATCTGCCAGAGGCCTGCGCCCGGAGTTCGATGCAGCGCCAGTGCGGGAGACCGGCGGCAAACCGTCTTCCTGAAGCATGTCGAAGGCCGCGTTCCGAATAGCCCTGTGGCGGTGTCGGCATCGGGGATACCGCAATTCAAGTCCGGCGATAACGTGATCCTTTTCCTGAAAGATCTCGGGGACGGCACGAATTTTCAGGTTGTGGGACTCGCCCAGGGGAAATACGACGTCGTCAATGAGACCGCAGTATCCAGCATCTCCGGCGTGGATCTCGTCGACTCCAAAACGGGGAAGGTGCTGCCCAACGGGTTCGTCGAGAGCGCCCCCGTGGATGCGTTCAAGGCCAGGATTCGGGAGTTGGTGAAATGAAAAAAGTATTCGTACTGAGCATCCTCATTCTCGTGGTTACGGCACCGCTGTATTCCTATGTCGCCAAGAGGGATCTTCTGAGCGGAGTCGTGCTTCCAATCAAATGGCCAACGGCTTCCATTACCTGGGTACTGAACCCGACACAGGGGGCCAACGTCACTGGAGCGAGGAGTCTCTCGACGGTGATGCAGGCCAGCTTCGACGCATGGGACGCGGTGACGACGGCAAACTTCACCTTCACCCGCGGAATCGACGCAGTGTCGGCGTCGATCGGTAACGACGGAATCAATGTCGTAAAAATGAACCTTGCCCAGGCCGATTACAACACGATTGCGGGCAGCGCGCTGGGACTCACGCTTACAACGTATAACGTCGCGACCGGCGCGCTGGTGGATGCGGACATTATCCTTAATCCCGGCGTCAGCTTCAGCACAGACTTGACGACGCCGTCGACCAGGATAGATCTTCAATCCGTTGCGACTCATGAGATAGGACACCTGTTAGGCCTGGACCACTCGGCCATTCTGTCGGCAACCATGTTCCCTCGGATCGGCGAGGGAATGAATGCGCCGCGAGTGCTTTCGACGGACGACATTGCCGGGGTCAGCTCAATCTATCCCACCGCAGCGTTTCTCAGTAAAGGAAGCATTTCCGGGACGGTGCGATTTACTTCGAATGCCCTGGTCTACGGCGCGATTGTGGTAGCGGTGAATTCGAACGGGCAACCGGTGGCGCACGGAGTGTCGGATCCGTTTGGTAATTACACGATCAACGGACTCGATGCCGGGACCTACACGATCTATGCGGAACCCATGGATACGCCTTATGAGTTCTCGGACCAGGATGTGTTGAACCGGATCTATCCGGGAAGTACGATCACGACGGCGTTTACGACCAGATTCAGGTAGCGGCCGACGCCTGGGACTTTGCGCAAAGTCCTGCACGTGTTCGCGCGGCCTTCTCCCCCCGGGAGAAGGTGGCCCGCGCAGCGCGAGCCCGATAGGGCGAAGCGTCAAGAAAAGGGCCGGAAGAGGGCCCATTCGCGCGCCCTCACCCGGCCTTCGGCCACCCTCTCCCGGGGGGAGAGGGCCCGCTCGAAACAATCCTCCCGTCACGCCCCCGGCGGGGCCGGCTGCTGGCCCACACCTCCTGTCACGCCCCCGGCGCCTTGACCTCCTCCAGCGCCAGCAGGCTGCGCAAAACCTCTGCCACGCTCCACGCCTGCGCGATGCAACCTCGCGGCGCGTACGGAGGTTCGGCGTCGAAGATCTCGTTCAACGTGCCGACACATGCGGTTCGCAGCGCGTCCTCGAATCTCGCCAGGAAGACTTGCGCACGGGTGCCGTCGGCATACACCCTGCGCCATGCGTCCAGGAAATGCCCCATCAGCCAGGGCCAGACCGTTCCCTGATGGTAGGCGGCGTCTCGCGCACGCAGGTCCCCATCGTAACGAGATTTGTAATCCTTGTGCCCCGGCGCCAGCGTGCGCAGTCCCAGCGGTGTGAAAAGTTTTCCGGTCACCGACTCCAGGATAGGATGCCAGAACTGCTCGGCTGCAATCGGAAAGCGAAGGGAAAGCGCAAAAACTTGATTCGGCCGCAGGCTCGCGTCGTCCCCATTCTCGCCGTCGACGAGATCGAAGAGATAGGATCCCGGCTCGAACCAGAATCGATTGTTGAACGACTCCTGCGCCCTCTGCGCCAAATGGAGGAAATCCTCGGAAGGCTCACCGAGATCGATCGCCCAGGCGGCCATAAGACGCAATGCGTTGTACCACAACGCCTGCACTTCCACGGGCTTGCCACGCCGCGGCGTCACTACCCAGTCTCCAACCTTCGCGTCCATCCAGGTTAAAGCGTATCCCTCGGCGCCCGCGCGAACGAGGCCATCGTGAGGATCGACGCCAATCCCGAAATCTGTTCCCTGAACGTGATGGCGAACTATCGCGCATAGCACCGGGTACAGGTGTTCAAGGGTTTCGGTATCTCCCGTGGCTTGGTAGTAGCGGTCCAGCGCGTGGAAATACCACAGCGTCGCATCCACCGTGTTGTAGATTGCCGTGCGTTCCCCTTCGGGAAAATGATTCGGCAGAAGGCCGTCTCTGACGTAATGGGCGAACGTGTGCAGAATGGCTTTCGCCTCGTGATGACGCCCGGTGGACAGGGTCAACCCCTCCAGACTGATCATGGTGTCGCGTCCCCAGTCTGTGAACCAGTGATAGCCCGCGACGACGGTCCGCACATCTTCACCGGCGGTGTAAGCCAGGACGCGCTCTTCCGGACGTGTGCCCGGCAGAATGATGAATTGGTCCGCGGCGAGTACCAGTTGTGCGGCGAGCCCGGTGCGCGCACGCGCAGGTGCCAGAGACAGAACTTTTTCGATCCGATGACTTTCCGCATTGAAGATGACGTCGGGGGGGATCTCCAGATTCTCTGCTGTCTCGACGCTGGCCACGAAAGCAATCTCCTCACCGGGTGCAAGCATGGCAACGAAATATCCGGGGCTGTGCAGCGTGGAGACGTTGTCGTAACCGCGATCTCGTTCCACGCGGTACAAGACGTCCTCGCTCGTGTAATCGGCCGCAACGAAGACACCGGAGCGGGGCCGCAATCCGAGCTTCAATGACGGCAGTCCTTCCCCGAAATGCACGTCGAAGCGGCCGCGTAACATCGTCAAAGGAAATGGCCGCTCGCTGTTGGGATCGTCCAGAGGAGTGTCGTGCCGGCGAAACGCGATATAGGGGCGGAGCCGCAGTTCCACCGGTCCAGATCCGCTGACCAGCCGATAGTCCGCATACACGGTGTTCTGGCCGTAAGGCATGATCACCCGCTTTTCCAGCGTGTGATCGCCGATGACGAAGCGCCACACCGGGGTTTGTTGCTCATGCCTGTATTCCTGAAGAAAAACGGCTGTTTCTCCGCAGGTACGGCCATCCGCGAACTCCGCGCCTCCGAGGTGAACAACGCGGTTCCCGCAATGGACTTCCTCATCGAAGCGCGGGATTACGACAATGCGGCCGAGGGGCGCCGGGAGATTCGGGATAAACAGACCATGAAAACGACGCGTTCCGACACCGAGAAGAGTTCCGGATGCGTAACCGCCCAGACCGTTGGTCACAAGCCATTCACGCGAACGGAGAACGCCGGGGTCTTCTCCGGGTTGCCAGGGAAAAACCAGCGTGGGAGTGATCATGATTGCTCCGCAGCAAGGAGCACGGCGCAGCCGCCAGGCAGACGCCACCCCTTTTCGCCGCAAGGATTGATGATGCCGGGGCCGTCGTAGCGCGGATCGTCGCTCGACCACACAAGCTTCCAACCCGTGCCGCGATATGGGGCCAGCAGCGGCTCCGGTGTCGACAGGTCCGCCAGATCCGTGCCCAGGTTCACAACCAACAGGCGATCGTCGTTGCCGTCGCCAGAGAAACGCAGAACCAGCGCATCGGTTCCGAGCACGGCACCCTCGATAAGATCCCAGTCCTGCCGCGCGATGAGCGGCTCTTCGCGCCGCAGGCGGAGCAGGTCCTCGTGAAAACGGTAGAGAGAAGCATGGGCGACGCGTTCGCAAACATTGAGCTTCGAGCGCATGAACGTTTCAGGAGCGCCCGGATCCGGAACCGCTTTCTGGGCCTCTTCTGACGCATAGCTCAGGAATTGTTTGAGAAACTCCCGCCTGCCATTTCGCACCATTTGCGCCAGTTTTTCCTCGCGGTGATCTGCGAAGTAAAGAAACGGCGTGGACGCGCCAAATTCCTGTCCCATGAAAAACATCGGCGTGCCCGGAGCCAGCAGCATGAGCGCAGTGAGCGCACGATAGCGCGACGGGCTGCTGATGCGGTGGATTCGTTCGCCATGCAACGTGTTCGCGACTTGATCATGATTTTGCGTGAACAGGACGAAGGCATGGGCCGGTTGATCGGTCACCAGGGTGCCGCGCGGCTGGCTCTGCCATCGATAGAACTGGCCCTGGTAGAGAAAGCCGCGCTTCACGGCAGAAATGAATTCCTGAGGCGTTCCGCAATAGTCCGTGTAGTACGCTTCGCGGCGTCCAGTCAGCGCTACACGCGCGGTGTGATGGAAATCGTCATTCCACATGGCGTCCAGGCCATACCCCCCCTGATCCGCCGCCGCGATGCAGACCACATCCTGCGGCTCGTTTTCGGCAATCAGGACAATGGGGCGCGTTCCGGCTGCAGCGCGAACGCGCTGCGAGAGTTCCGCAAGGATATGCTTCGGGCCCGCATCGTAAATATTCTGGGTGGCGTCCAGGCGCAGCCCATCCAGATGAAACTCCGAGATCCAATAACACGCGTTTTGCAGAAAGAACTCTCGCACCTCTACCGATTGATCGCCGTCGAAGTTAAGCGGCGCGCCCCAGTCGGTGGTGTATCGATCGGTGAAGTAATGGTCACTGAAGGCAGCCAGGTAGTTCCCGTCAGGACCGATGTGGTTGTACACAACGTCGAGAATGACACCGATGCCCAGCTTATGCGCGGCGTCGACATAGCGTTTGAAAGCTTCCTCGTCGCCGTAGTTGTGCGAGGGTGCGTAGAGACCGACGCCGTCATAGCCCCAGTTCCAGCGGCCAGGACATTCAGCCACAGGCATTATTTCGATGAGAGTCACGCCGAAACGGCGAAGCTCGGGGAGTTCTCGCGCAGCCGCGTCGAATGAACCTTCCGGAGTGAACGTACCGATATGAAGTTCGTAGAGGACCTGGCCGCGCAGCTGTACACCCCGCCACGAGCCATCCTGCCAGGCGTAGCCTCGCGGATCGACGATTCGCGAGGAACCATGAGGACCCTCGGGTTGAAAGCGTGAAGCCGGATCCGGGTAATCCTTCTGCCCGTCTAAACGGTAGCGATACGAGCCGCCTGCTTGAGCTTTCAGGCATACGCCCGAAAAGTAGCCATTGCCTTCAGGCGTCAATGGGTAGGCCCCGTCTATTAAGACATCCACAGACCGGCACTTCGGAGCCCAGACGCGAAATCGGACCCCCTTTTCGAGGACAGTCGCGCCCAAATCCACCCTTTACGCTGCCCTGTCAAAGCGGCCGGAACCAGAACCTGTGCCGCCACCGGTTCTGGCGACGATTCGGTAGAGAGCGAGAATCAGGATCGCCCCGATTATCGATGCAATAAAGCCGGCCGACTGTCCTTCCGCGTACCAGCCAACGGATCGTCCCATGACTCCGGCGATGACGGAACCCGCTATGCCTAGCAGCATCGTGACAGTGACGCCACCTGGATCGCGGCCCGGCATCAGCATTTTTGCAATTGCCCCAACAATCAAACCTACGACAACCATCCAAATGTAGGTCATAAACATCCTTTCATCCGAGAACTTCACAACTTGTCTGGCACATAAGCTGCCAGACCAAGTGAAGGCCTGTATGGGCTTCGCCCCAGCCCTCCTGTCGCACCTGTCTGATCTATCGACAGGATGTGGCAATGGAGGGCTGCCCGATGGTTCCGGAAAGCCACCTTCGCCGGCCGAACTCGATTTGAGTCAAGAGGATGGAGATGGCTAGTAACGTGCCTTCCACCTGTCGTGGTCAAGCTGGGCTCGATCGGTATCGACATTGGCGGGACTAAAACGCTCTTTGCGCTTTTCGACCCCAAGTTCGAGATCCTCGAAGAAATTAAAATCAAGACGCTCGATATTCCGAGCGCGAAAGATTTCAAGGAAGCTCTCACGGAGCATCTGACTTCGCTGACAAAGAAAGCGGCAAAATCAGAACTGAATCTGGCTGGCGTCGGCATAGGATGCGCGGCCTCCCTCACCGGTGATGGTTCTGTGGCCTTTGCGAGCAACATTCCCTTTCTCGAAGGCTTTCCGCTGCGGAGCGTGGTGGGAAAAGTCGCGTCGTTGAACGTCACGCTTGTGAACGACGTCGACGCCGGTCTTTACGGCGAGCAACAGTTCGGCGCGGCGGTAGGCTGCAAACACGTTATCGGAATTTTCATCGGAACCGGAATCGGCGGCGCGGTCATCATCGACGGCAAGCTTTACCGCGGCGCAAGCGGGCACGCCGGAGATATCGGCCATTATCTTCTGCAACCTTTCGGACCGCTGTCGGGATCGGATCGCCATGGCGTACTCGACGATGTCGCAAGCCGGACCGCCATTGCCGCCGGCGCGGCAGTCATTGCCTTGAAGCATGCAGCGCCGCATCTTCTCAAGATTGCAGGAACCGATGTGAAGAAGATCAGCAGCAGTGTTCTCGCGGAGTCCATCGAGAAGGGCGATCAGGAAATCGAACGCCTGGTGCGAAGCCGCAGCCAGATGGTGGGAATCGTCCTGTCGAATATCGTCGATTTTTTGAATCCTGAAATGGTCGTGCTGGGCGGAGGTTTCACCGATGCCATGCCCGACATCGTTCGCAAGGAGGTCGAGGCTGGAATTCGCGCCCACTCCAGCGAAGAGGCCGGCAAAGCCCTGAAGGTTGTCGCAGCCAAACTCAACGGGCACGCCGTCACGACGGGAGCTGCAAAGCTGGCGCTGGATTTGTCGACGTGATCGGAAGGAAGGGCAGGTAAGGGGATTGATGGAACGATACATCTGCATCCATGGACACTTCTACCAGCCGCCACGGGAAAATGCGTGGCTGGAGTTCGTCGAGCTGCAGGATTCCGCCTACCCCTTTCACGACTGGAACGAACGTGTCGCCGCCGAATGCTACGCGCCCAACGGCATGTCGCGGATCCTTGACGGCGAGGGCCGCATCGAAAAAATCCTGAATAACTACGGGCATATCAGTTTCAACTTCGGGCCGACGCTGCTGGCATGGATGGCGGAGAAGCAACCTGAAGCCTATCGATCCATTCTCGATGCGGACAAAGAGAGCCAGTCGCGCTTCTCCGGCCACGGCTCGGCGATCGCGCAATCTTATAACCACACCATTCTCCCGCTGTCGAACAGCCGCGACAAGCACACACAAATCCTGTGGGGCATCCTCGATTTCGAGTTCCGCTTCGGCCGAAAGCCGGAAGGCATGTGGCTCCCTGAAACGGCAGTCGATCTCGAAGTCCTCGAAATACTTGCCAGTCTAGGAATCCGTTTCACAATCCTTTCGCCCTATCAGGCGAAACGCACCCGCAAACTCAAGAGCCGCGCCTGGCGTGACACGAGCGGCGGAGCCGTCGATCCTTCGATGCCGTATGAAGTACGCCTCGCGTCAGGAAAGCGAATAGCAGTGTTCTTCTACGACGGTCCAATTTCTCACGGCATCGCCTTCGAACACCTGCTCGACCGGGGTGAAGACTTCGCCAACAGGCTGACCTCCGCGTTCGATGATGAGCGCCCCTGGCCGCAGATCGTGCACATCGCCACGGACGGAGAAACCTACGGGCACCACCACAAACACGGCGAAATGGCACTGGCCTATGCGCTGCACCACATAGAAACGAACAACCTGGCAAAGCTCACAAACTACGGGGAGTATCTCGAAAAGCACCCGCCAACACAGGAAGCGGAAATCCTGGAGCGCACGGCGTGGAGTTGCGCACACGGTGTGGAACGCTGGAACAGCAACTGCGGATGCAACTCCGGAGGCTGTCCAGACTGGAATCAGGAATGGCGAAAGCCGCTTCGCGAAGCCCTCGACTGGCTGCGAGACACCATTGCACCCGCTTTCGAAGAAAGGGCCGCCGCCTTGTTCAGCGATCCATGGGAAGCGCGCAACGGGTACATTCGGGTCATCCTGAACCGCATGCCGGAGAATGTGAATCGCTATTTCAAAGAGTACGGCGCCCGCGAGCTATCCCGCGAAGAGCGCATCCTCGGGCTCAAGCTGATGGAGATGCAGCGGCACGCGATGCTGATGTACACCAGTTGCGGATGGTTCTTCGACGAGCTTTCAGGGATCGAAACCACGCAGGTCATCCATTACGCGGCTCGAACGCTTCAGCTTTTCGACGAGATGTTCGGAGAATCGCTCGAAGCAAAGTTTCTCGAGCGTCTCGAAGCCGCCAAAAGCAATGTCCCGGAATGCAACAACGGCCGTCTGATTTATGAAAGGTTCGTCCGGCCCGCCATGATCGATCGCCGGAAAGTGGCGGCGCACTATGCGTTGAGTTCCCTGTTCGAGTCGTACCCCGCGGACGGCAAGGTCTATTGCTACGAAGTGAGCCTTGAAGATTCCCTGATCAATGAAGCCGGCAGATCGAAGATTGCCGCCGGTCGAATCAACGTGACTTCCCGGATCACGCGCGAGTCGGAAGTATTCAGCTTCGGAGCGCTTCACATGGGCGATCACATGATGAATGCGGGCGTCCGTGCGTACTCAGGCGAAGAGGGCTACAACAATCTGAAGAGGGAAATGGAAGATTCTTTCAAACGAGCAGATTTTGCGGAGGTGCTGCGCATTCTGGACCGGCATTTCGGCGACTCGACGTATTCGCTGCGATCCATATTTCATGACGACCGGCGGGAGATCATAAACGCGATCATGAAGTCGGCCCTCTCGGAATCCGAGGCGGTATATCGCCAGTTGTTCGAGACTCATGCGCCGATGATGCGCTTTGTGTCAGACCTCCGCGTGCCGGTACCTCGCGCTTTCCAGGTAGCGGCGGAATTCGCGCTCAACGGCAGCCTCCGGACCGCATTCGAAAACGCCGACAACCTCGATCTTTCGCGGATCCATGCGGTCCTGGATGAAGCGCGTTCAGCGAATGTTGCCCTGGACGGCGCGACGCTCGGCTTTGCTCTGGAGAAAACCATCGGGCGATTGTCCGAACGGCTGCTCGAGAAGCCCGAGGACATGGAGTTGATGAAGACGCTCAAAGCGACCGCAGAACTAACGAAGATCCTCCCCTTCGAAGTGAACGTCTGGCGGGCCCAGAACAACTATTACGAAATGCTTCAGAAAGTCTCGACGACGCGGATCGAGAACAGAGACTGGATGGAAGATTTTGTCGCACTCGGGAACAACCTGGGTATCAAAGTGGCGCAACCCGCGCTGGAGGCAGGCGAACTTCAGGAAGCGTCGTGACCTCTCGTCTCAGACTACCTCCGCATTCTTTGCGTCGACGCGACGATATGTGAAATCATCTGAGACGCCTGGCCTTTCGTTAGCCCATCAGGTACCGGAATTCCCTTTCGGGTCAGCAATTCCTTCTGCTTGTCCGTCGGAAGTTCGGAACGCCAACTGGCGGCTCTTTGAACAAACTTGACGGCATCAGGGCGCTCGGTGAGTACAAACGTATCCGCGATGGCTGCGGCGCGCGACAAGGTATCGGCCCGGACGAGCAATCGCGTTCCCATCGCCTGCGTGAGCTGAACATCCCAGGTATCCAGCAGATTCGATTCAATGGTCAACGACTCGCCGTCCAGAAGATTCAGACGGTACCCCCCGGACAGCGCATACCAGATGTGATCGGTATGGCCGGCAAGCTCCGGCGGCGGATCGAAGTTGAAGAAATCAATGCGTTCGGCGGCGAAAGCAATATCTGCGGGAGCGCCGATGCGCGAGCTATCGATCCACGGCCGCTCCCGGTTCATCCGCTCAATGTCGCGCTCGACATCGAGAGCATTCGCCCCTTGAAGATTCATCCTCGGCGGCAGGTTGAACAAGCTGTACAAGCCGGGAAGCGTGTGCGTTCTCGAGTTGTCCACGACATCCACAATCATCAGGTCCGTCTTTCCAGGATGGAGGCGCGTGCCGCGCCCGACCATTTGCGCATACAGCAGCTTGGACTTCGTCGGCCGGGCCATGAGAACGCAATTGATGCGCGGCTCGTCAAATCCTTCGGTGAGCAGGTTGCAGTTCGTCAGCACCGAAATCTCGCCATTGGAGAACTTCGCGATCGTCTGCCGACGCTCTTCTCTCGGCATCTCTCCCCAGACAGCCGCGGCACGAATTCCAGCTTCCGCAAACTCGTGGCAGACGTCCTTCGCGTGCTGCACATCGACGCAGAAGACGATCGCCCGCCTGTGATTCGCCAGGCGCATATAGGAAGTCGTGAGCAAGCGGTTACGGGACGGCGTGTTGACAACACGCGCAAGCTGGCTCTCGACGAAGTCTCCGTGGCGAACCTTCACCCCGTCGAGCGAGAGGTTCGTATCCATTCGCCAGCCCCGGATGGGACAAAGATAGCCATCGCTGATCATCTGCCGGAGATCGCGCGCGTAACAGACTTCCTGGAACACTTCGCCGAGACCCTGGTTGTCGCCTCGTCGAGGAGTGGCGGTGAAGCCCACCAGGTAACGCGGAGTTTCCGGGTTAAACAAATCAAAATGATTGAGGATGCGGCGATAGCTTTCCGCAACGGCGTGATGCGCCTCATCCACGACAATGATTGAAAAATCACCTGGAGTGAATCGAGACAATCGTGCGCCCTCGCTGTGGGCAAGCGTCGGGACCGACGCGATCACAACCTGCGAATCGAGGGCCGCGCGGTCTTCGGCCCGTTCGATCCCTACCTTCAAATCAGGATCCACGGCGCGGAATTTTTGTTCGGCCTGCAGCAACAGCTCCTCGCGGTGGGCCAGAACAAGCAAGCGCTTTTTCATCTTGAAGGCACTCGGGAAATGGGCAAAGACGACAGTCTTTCCCGTGCCGGTCGGCAACGAAACCAGCACCCTGCGTTTCCCGCTCTTATACGCCTCTTTCACGCGCACAAGCGCCTCGGTCTGATAGTCGCGCAGGTCTAGCATGAGTCGGACAGAATATCGTTATTGAATACCTATGGAAATGCGTTTGAAAATGGCGGGATGCGTGAGGCCAGACAACGCTATCTGTTTATCGATCTTCTGCGATTCGTTGCCGCATTCTTCATGATTCAGGGCCATGTGTTCGATGCCGTACTAAGCCCGCAGGTAAAAGCTCACCCTTTGTTCTATGTGCACGACTTCTTTCACGGATTTGTCGCGCCGGCCTTCCTGTTTGCGTCTGGCGTTGCCTATGGCGCTTCGACTATGAAGCGTTGGAATGAACACATCGGTTTCGGAAAGCGTTCGCGTCATCGGGTACGGAGGTTTCTGGGACTGATCGCGATTGGCTATGCGCTGCACCTTCCCTATTTTTCGTTGCGGAAGACGATCAGTTCGGCGTCACCCGCGGAAATGAAGGCCTTCCTCCAGTCCGACGTGCTTCAGTGCATCGGTGTCACCTTATTGCTGCTGCAGATCGGTATCCTGGTCCTGAAGAATAGAAAGGCGTTCGAGTGGGTCGTCGCCGCGCTGGCCGGCGTTGTGATTTTTTCCGCTCCCTTTATGTGGTCGGCGCACTTTTCGGGCCATCTGCCGGCAGCGTTGGTTTCCTATCTCAGTCCGGAAAACGGTTCCTGGTTCCCTCTTTTCCCGTGGTCCGCCTACATTCTGTGCGGCGTCATGTTCGGCTGCATTTTCGCGAATGCGGGGGACCCCGTTCACGCGGGTTCGATGATGCTGAAATACGCGGCGCTCAATGTGGCAGTCCTGATGCTGGCGTGGACCGCTATTCACGTCCCTTTCGATTTGTATCCAGCGCACGATTTCTGGAAGTCCAACCCGGCGATGTTCTTCGTTCGATTGAGTGCAGTCGGCATCGTGACGAGTTTGATTTTTCTGGTCGAACGGTGGTGGAGAAAGACTCCGTATTTTCCGTCGATCATGGGCAGGGAGTCGCTCTTCGTCTACATCCTGCATCTTGTGATCGTGTACGGTTCCGTGATGAATCGTGGTCTGGCCCAGCGAGTCGGGCCAACGCTGGGTGTAGCCCCGGCTCTAGGGGCATTTGCCCTGGTTTTCGCCGCCATCGGGCTGATAACCCTGCTGTGGTTCAGGTGGAAAACAGGTCATGAAGCTCTTGCAACGTGGCTCACGGCAGCGGGAGCAGCGACCTTCCTGCTTGTGTTTGCCTTAAGCCGCTGGTGAAACACCAAACACTTTGCCGAACCGAAGGCCATCCGCTTATACTTCGGGAATTAATCACGTGTGGTTCCAAAAAACTATTTATCTCCAGGAGAACAGTATGAAGAGTCGATTCTCACGAACACTTCTCGCAGCCGTTGTGTACGTTCTGTGCACTAGCCCTTTTGTTGCGGCGCAAGGGAAAGCCCCAAGCAGCACTTCCGCCCCGGCAAAAACCTCAACTTCGTCAGTGGCCAAGCCGGCTGACGGAAAGGCCACAGCGGCCAAGAAAACCGAACTGATCGATATCAATACCGCTACAAAGCAACAGCTAATGACACTCCCGGGCGTTGGAGATGCTTTGAGCCAGAAGATCATCGACGGACGTCCGTACCGCGCCAAGAACCAGCTCATGCAACAAAAAATAGTTCCGGATGCGACCTACGACAAGATCTCGACCTTGATCGTTGCGAAGCAAAGCACGACCACGAAGACGAGCGCCACCACAAAAGCGCCAGCAACCTCGTCGAAACCGGCAACCTCTAACGCCCCTGCCGCAACAGCCGCGCCGAAGCGTTAACGCAGATCAATTTGGGGTCAGACTACTCGAACCCCAAACTCGTAGTACAGAGTTTGGGGTTCGAGTAGTCTGACCCCAAATTGATCTGCGGATATGATGCGATTCCGAAAAATTCCAAAGAGCAGAGCCTCGGGGACCGCGCTCGCCGGGTTGCTTCTGTTCGCAGTCTTCCAAAACGATTCATTGTCTGCTCGCGAGGATCCCCGGCCCTACAACTGGAACCTGCCTGCAGGACTTCCGCTTCCCCTCGTACCCGCCGACAATCCCATGACTGCGGCGAAGGTCGAACTGGGCCGCTATCTCTTTTATGACAAGCGTCTTTCCTTCAATCAGGAACAATCGTGCGCGGGTTGTCACGAGCAGTCGCGCGCATTCACGGACGGACGGGCGCGCGCCGTCGGCTCAACCGGTGAAATACATCCGCGTTCGGCGATGTCTCTTGTAAACGTGGCCTATGTGCCGGCTCTCGGATGGGCGAATCCCGGACTGACGCAGTTGGAATCGCAGGCACTCGTTCCGATGTTCGGAGACACTCCCGTCGAACTCGGGATGAAGGGCCGGGAAGAACTTCTGCTCGTTCGCCTCAGGGAGGTTCCCGAGTATCAACACTTGTTTCCTGCGGCGTTTCCCGAGGCTCGGGAGCCGTTCAGCATCACGTCCGTCGTTCAGGCGCTGTCCAGCTTCGAGAGAACAATCCTATCCGGCGATTCGCCCTACGATCGCTACTGGCGCGGAGAAGACCCGGACGCGCTCTCCCCTTCAGCAAAACGCGGGGAATATCTTTTTCTGAGCGAGAGGTTTCAGTGTTTCCACTGTCATGGCGGATTGAATTTCGCCAATGCGGAGGACTTTGCCGGTAAGGGATACACCGAGATTGAGTACGACAACACGGCTTTGTATAACGTGAAGGGAGAGATGTCCTACCCGGCCGGCAACGCCGGCGTTTTTGAATTCACGGGACTGCGAACCGACATCGGAAAGTTCCGTGTTCCGACTCTGCGCAACATCGCGGTGACAGCGCCCTACATGCACGATGGAAGCGTCCAGACTCTCGACGACGTTCTTGACCACTACAGCGCCGGCGGTCGTACGATTTTCAAGGGCCCCGATGCAGGTGTCGGAGCAGACAACCCCAACAAGAGCATTTTTCTTGAGGGATTCGACGCCACGATGGAGGAGCGGAAAGATCTCATCGAGTTTCTCAAAAGTCTCACCGATACCGGCGTGCTGAGCAATCCGGCTTTTTCAGACCCGTGGGGAAACCGCAGTAATCCGCGACGGCCGTGACTCACGCCGCTGAGGGAACCCGATTGCGGATGACAAAGCGACGCCTGCCGCCTTGCCGCCTGCGACGCACGAGTGCACGCGCCGGCTCAGCGTACCTGGTAAAATCGCGCTTCTCTTCATACGGTGTCAGCGACTCGGGAGTCTCAGCACTCAGATATTCGAGGACGGCTGAAGGTAGTTTCTGCTTGAGTGTGAGAATGCCGCTGAAGAGATCTCCATGCTTTTCGATTCTCTTGAGCACCGCGCTGATGCCGAAATAGAGCTTCTCGGCCTTCTTTTTCTCGACGGCCGCTTCAAGTTCGTTCCACGTCACAGGAACCGACACAAACGGCTCGCCTGTCTTCGCGCGCAGGGAATAGACGCCGACCGTTGTCTTGAAGTCGGCGTTCTGGCTCCAGTCGATGAAAACCTTCTTCGTACGGAGCGCCTTTGCCATGTCTGCCACGATGAGTTCAGGGTGCTGCGTGGCAAGCATGTCCGCGATTGCCTTTGCGAAGGGTTGCGTGACTGCGTAAGTAAGATTGGCATTCAGCGGCACATACACCTGCAGACCCTTTGAGCCCGAAACCTTTGGGAACGTCTGCAACTCGAACCTGGCTAAAAGGTCCCGAAGGAGAAAGGCAACCCGAGCGCAAGTCAGAACGTCCGCGCCCTTGCCCGGATCGAGGTCGAAGACAATGGCGGTAGGCCGGTCGAGGTGTGGTGCGCGATGCAGAAATGGATGGATCTCGAGGTTCGCCAGATTCGCCAACCACGCGAGCGTAGGGCGATCGTTGACCACGATGTACCGAATCGTGCCTCCCTCCCTCCGCGGAACTGGATACGTTTCCACCCATTCCGGCGTGAAACTCGGAGCGTCCTTTTCATAGAAGAATTCTCCCAGCGCCCCATTCGGATATCGCTTCAACGTCACCGGCCGATCACGGAGATGGGGGAGCAGGACGTCGGATACCTCCAGGTAGTACTCAATTACCTTCGCCTTCGTAATCCGGCCCTCTGGAAAAAGTATCTTGTGCAGATTCGAAACGGGAACCTGACGGTCATCGACCTCGAGGTATTGCTTTTGTTTCGGCATGCTCAGATAGAAGCACGCTACCTGCCAATTATCGGCGCGATAATGGACCTCGCCGCCCAGGATTCTGTTATCGTAAACAGCCTTGCCCGGCGAGCTGGACCGACATACTCGCAATGTGTGCAATGTTGTACAGACTGTATTTCGCATCGGCCATATTCTCCGGCCAAGTACGGCACGATGTGGGACTCCGAACCTGAGGATCGAAACAAATGGACGCAAAGAAAATCAAGGAATTCCGGCGGCGATTGACCGAAGAGCAAGACCAATTGATCAACTCCATGAGCCGCTCACGCAGCGCCGCGGATGAGATTGTTGGCCTCCAGAAGACAGAAGACGAGGGCGACCTGGCCACGATCAGCCAGGAAAAAGAGATCCTCTCCTGTTTGCACGAAAGCGACTTCACGAGACTCCGCTTCATTCAAAAAGCGCTCAATGCGCTCGACCGCGGTGACTATGGGGAATGTACAAGCTGTGGTGAGGATATTGGCGAAAAGCGGCTCACCGCCGTTCCCTGGGCGCTGACATGCATTCGTTGTCAGGAAGCGACGGAGGCGGAGCGCCTTTCACGCACTGCACCGGCTGGCACCAGGACAGCGGACAACGAATTTTAGTTCACCTCGAACAACTTCTCCTTAAAGCAAAAGAGATTCAAGCCGGTAGGCGTGCACGATGCTTCCGGATGGCGACCAGGTGAAGACCGTAAACCGGCCATCCTGTGACGCAACCAAAGCGGCAGCGTCACGCTGGTCATAAACGAATTGAGCGGCGGAAAGATGCCTGGTATTACCGAGCTGGGACGGCTCGACAATCGCGGGCGGTGCGCCTTCGACAGGTTCCGTTACCAGAACCTGCCCGACCCGGCGTGAGGCATCTCGGGAGACGATCTTCACGCCAGAGGCGAGCAGCGCAAATTGATTCGAAATCACGGTCGCGCCATCGACTGCCGTCCAGCCGGCAAGGGAGTCGATGACCGGCCGCAAACCGTCGAAGTCCTGCGATGAGCCGTCGATTTCGAGGAACGGCGGGGCCACCGAATACGACATCGGCTTCATTATCGATTCCCGCCATTCGCTATCGCTCTCCGAAACCACTAGCAGCGATCCGCCCCGCTGGTGCGCACGCATGGAGATCGCAAGCCGCACCAGGACGTTGTCCGATTCTTCACGCCCGCCAGAAGAGTAGAAAGCTAACAAGGAGCTCAGCACCGCAGGCAGCTCCGAGATCATCGCGCCGTTCTGCGCAATGAACTTCACAGTGGCGCCATCGAGCACGGCAATGTTTGCGAACTTCGTTGAAGGCTCTGCCCGACGAAACTTCACAACCAGAAGTCCGGGCGCGATGACTTCGAGCACAAAGCACCAGGTGGGAACCGTGCGCGTGGTGCCCCAAACGCTTAACTGATTGTCATACGCCCAGACGCCAAGGTGGATTCCAGGCCTCTCGACTGCAGGTGCCAGATGCACCAGCACGTCCGGATCGAGAGGAAGCCGGGTAGAAAATGTCAGTGGATGTGTGACCTGCTCAGGTGGAACAAAGGCGAGAGAGATTGTCGGCGCCTTCCCTTCTTCACGTCGCAGACTCGCCCAGAATGCCGCACTGATGACTTCTTCAATGACACCCGCGTCGGGCTTCGGGGCATATCCCGGCTGTTGGAATCTTGCGGTGAACGCATCCAGCCGCGAGTGGATCCGCTCGGCGGCCACACGAGCCGCCGGATATGTAGCTCCGCCCATCCATCAAAGTGTACACGCGCTCCGCTCATGCCGGATGGCCTAGGTACGCCGCCGAAAATACCGTAACTTCTGAGCTGCTTGTCGAGAGACTTCGCATTGGGAGTTTCGAGCCATCGGCAACGTTGAGGCAGGCGGCTCTGCTCTCCTCCTCAGTTGAGGAGGAGTGGCTGCGGCAGTAAGAAAATGGCCCCCTTCCTTAGCGGCCGCAGACGAGGTGGTCTGTTCAATCACAAACCAAGAATTGTTTTGGTGCTTGAACAAACCGCCTCGTCTGCTCCATCAAAGGATCTTCGGATATTTGTCTTGATGTCGCAGCCACTCCGCCTCAACTGAGGCGGAGAGTTCGCATACTTCAACGT
>Ga0134121_10001550_pt1 | contig 21559 bp, 13 predicted proteins | sample KB301_FD_96463 | JGI IMG/M metagenome (GOLD analysis project Ga0134121, IMG submission 96463) | Terrestrial soil microbial communities without Nitrogen fertilizer from Kellogg Biological Station, Michigan, USA - KB3-0-1 | ecosystem: Environmental > Terrestrial > Soil > Unclassified ... | reverse complement strand
TGAGCAATAGCTTTAGTATTAGATTTAGCTGTAGCTTGTCTAACATATTGTTGATCCAAAATAGCAAGATTTTTCAATTGAGCATCATTTAAAATGTCTCTATTTTTAGAATACACTTGTGCTTTTTCAGCTTGGTTAGCTCTAAATTGATTACCTAATACACCAGAATTAGCAGCATATTTTTGTGCAGCTAAAGATGCTTGAGCAGCTGGATTATATCCTGTTTGTCTTTGAATAGCATTGAAGTCAGATTGATTAGCATTTAATTGGTCTTGAAATGAAATATCATATGGTTGATCCAACTGAGGATGATATAATTGAGCTTGTACAGGATCTAATTGATTATTAGAAAGAGCATAGTATTCACCAGTTAACTGATTAGGATCTAAACCAATTTGATTAGTGGGTCTGAAATAAGGCCATAATTGACCAAATGCATTTAGTCCTTGAAATTTCAATTTATTACCATAAGTCTTACCATCTGGTTGATCCATTGGAGAAATATTTGGTCCTCCTTCCACTCCTTTTACAGGAATTTGAGGGGGTTGTGGTATAGATAGGTCTATATCTTGTTGTTTTATACCTACATAATCCTTTTGTCCAGGGGAAGAACTTGCTAAATCAGTGCCGTATTTTCTACCTTTCCAAGTAAATTCTTTTAATCCTTGTTTTCTAGCATTTCCAAAAGCTTTATTAAAATCAGGACTACCTGTAGGTGCAGAAGTTGAACCTTTAGTTTCTTTTACTAATATATTCTTTTTGTTGGATATAGGTTGATACCCTTTAGAAGTTAGACTGTCTACATCTTCAGGAGAAAACCATCTACTAATTTTTCCATATAAGTCCAAATCAGCTCCAGCTTGGGCATAATTTCCTCCCATTTTAGCCTTTTTAATCTTTCCTTTAGAAAGAGCTTCAGAATCAATTCCATGTTCCTCAGCTGATTCTAAAATAGCATTCTGTATTATAGAGGCTGTTTGTTTCTTTTTGGCAATATCTTTTAATTTCATATTTCCTCCTTCTATTAATGCTTTTCCAGAGTTCATTTTCAATAGATCAAAAGAATTATTATCATCAGTATTGTTAACTAACTTTGTTCCTTTATCAACTATTTTGTTTTGTTTTGCTTCTAATTCACTTAAGTCTGATATATAATTCTTAAATTTCTTATTTTTAGCATTTTTATCTCCAAGTTCAGCTACTCCATAAGGAGGTATTGTCATATTTCCAAATACAACAAGATTTTCTTGGCCTGTTCCACCATCATGCAGCTTAATAGCAGGTTCTCCTCTCTCCACTTCTACAGGATTATTACCATAAGTTACACCTATCCCAGAATTTCCTTCCCCATCAGATTCATCATGAGATTGTCCTTTGAACATAATAGTTTCTCCTTGATCTGGAAGATAAGGATTATGTGACATAGTTTCTGCTTTTCCTCCCCAATGAGTCTGAATATCACCCCCAAGGGCATATGTCTGTAGGGCTTCCTTACTAGGAGCTATATAATTCAAATCGCTAATATGACCACCTGCTCGTAGAGTATTCATCATAGGATCAGGTTTTAATAAATCTTTCATTGAATGTTCTCCAAACTTAGTAATCACTTGTGGTTGCCAATCATGACTTATCCATCCACCACTTTCCATAAATGCTGAATTTTGACTTTGTAGATTTCTAGCACCTTGCTGTAACCCTATTCTATTATTGTTAACATTAGTTTGATCATTATATTTCTTTATTTTTTTAGGATTTTGATCTAACCATCCTCCAATAAGACTACCAGCCTGTTTACCTATAGCACTTCCTAAAGGTCCGAATATATTTCCAACTGTTCCTCCTATAGTTCCTCCAAGATTACTGCCAGCATTAGGAGTAGTTGTAAATTGACCAGCCCCTAAAGATGACCCTATTATCTGACCCGATTGATCATTTGCTCCTGCTTGTGAAGCTATCTGTTGCCATCCTGCTTGAGCTTTTCTAATTCCACCATTCCTAAATTGCTTTACTTTATTACTATCATCCAATGGTTCATATCCCATATCTGTGTATATTGTATTAGGAGCATATGTATTTTGTATCTCTCCTCCATTAGCTAGATAATTAGTACCAACTCCTTGTGAAGGAAACATTTGATTTGGTTGAATAGCTATGTCTTCTGGTCTTGTATATTTACGTTTTATTGCTTCTGGTCTAGTTTCAGAAGCTTTTGCTACAACACCACTTAACTGTGCCATCTGTTCAGCTTGTTGTCTCTGCTTCTTTTCTTGCTTTAACATTTTAATACCATTCATTATCCCTCCTACTAAATCCATTCCCTTTCCAATATTTCCTAGCATTCCCATACCTCCACCAGCCATACCACCTCCAGCAGATTCTCCCATAGCACTTTCCCCTTGACCACTTAAATTTGGAGAAGGTGATTGATAATTACCATATGAAGATATTTGTGAGGATTGTCCCCCAGGAATATTTAATTGAGAAGGTTGATAATTACCAAATCCTCCCATTTGTTCAGTTTGTCCAAGATTCAAAGATTGGAAACCATTTTGAGCATAAGGTATTAGTCCTCCATCTTCATGAAAACCATGATGTTTTTTAAATGTCTTAGCTAAAGCCTTTCTTTTAGGAGTACATGTAGATTTTGTCATAGGAGTACAATACCCTTTATGTTTTGGATTTATTGCTTTTTGTATCCATTTACCATCTTTAGCCTTTTCCATATTATAATTTGTAAAGTTTGTAAGGTTATCAAGATTGGTTAATTGACCCTGATTTTGTATATCCCCTCCAGATGCCATCATAGGATATTCTGTCACAGAACTACCATTATATGCATATTCTCCTCCTGGTTGCATTAATTGTTGATGACCTGTATCACTTATTCCTAATACAGGATAATTTATACCTTGCATTGTTATTCTATTGGAATCTATTTTAGTCACCTTCCCTGGGTGATTATATTGTCCTTTATTATCATTAATGGGTTTTTCTTGTTGAAAATAATCCAACATTCCATTATTTACCTTTTGATAATCATGAGGGTATTTTTCTAACAATAAACTTCTTACACTATCTCTTTTTGCATTTCTAGCTTTCAAAGATTTTGTATCAAATAAATTACCTCCTTGTTGAAAGTTATTAATATTAGCTCCTTGAGGACGATTTAATGCAGTAATATCTCCATAAATAGTATTCGTATTTACAGGTTTTCCTGGATGTAATTTTCTTTGTAATAGAGTAGAAGGAGATTCTTGTGACCAAACATGAACCATTGTATCATCTTTCCTTTCAGGAAGAGCATTAAATAAATACTTAGCTTCATCTATAGGAACCTTCCATCCTTGTAAGTTATTGTTATTAAATTTACCTGTTGGTTTGGCTCCTGAGATTCCAGATGCTAAAAATCCTCCATTTTGAGCAGAAGCTTTTGTTTTCTTAGCGTATTTTCCATTAGAAGGTGCTCCTTGTCTAGCATACATAAATCCTGTAGCTCCTGGAAGGCTTCCTCCTATTTGCATTGTTCCTCCCCATGCTCCATTGTATGCTCTTCCTCCTTTATTATATCCTTGTCCTGCAAAATTAGGAGGCAGAGATACGTTACTATCATTATAATTAGGAAGACTCATCCCTATATGAGCATTTGATAAATATCCAAAATATTTACGTTGTTTATCTGTAAGAGGTTTTCCATGAGGAGGATTATGTAACATTTCTCTTGCTTTCTCTGGAGATATTTTTGTTTTTTTCTTTGCCATATTATAAATAGCTTATTTGTGAAGGAGTTATTAAGAATTGACTCACTAAGTGTATATCTGATCTATTATCGAGTAACATTCTGACTTTCAAGTCTTTAGCTCTAATTGTATCCTTTTTAAATGATCTAGTACTGTAATCCATATTATCTTGATTCACTTCTTTATCTATGGACAAAGATGTACATGAAGTTATAAATAAAGGAACTGATTTATCTTTAACTAAAGACCAGAAAGTGTTATATTGATAGAAATTGTCTCTTTTTGAGAATAATATAGTTTTACTATCAGAATTGTATTTAGGATAGGAAACATACTGAAATAGATTATTAATAGGTTTTGGGATCAAATTCAATATTCCTGAAGATTGTTGATCATTATAAAGAACAGCTTTATTGAAGTAATCATTATCAGTTTCTATTCTTCTGTTAGAATTAAATATCCCATCATCAGTAGGAAGATACTTATAGACTTTTGTATAATCTTTTACATTTTGTACTATTTCATCATAGTATTGATAAGCAAAAGGATATTCTATTATATATGGAAATATACTTCCATAAAAGGAGTTATACATTGAAGGATTTGTAAGATGTCTCCATAAACTACCAGTGTTACTATCTTTAAATTGAATTCCTGCTACCTCATCTAAAAACATTGTAGTAATAGGTATATTTAGGACTTTAGCACAATTTCCAGAAACTGTTCTTATAATTATTACTTTAACACTATCATTAATGTTAAATGACACACCTGAAATCAATTGTTGCTTAGTAATATTGTTACCAAGCAAATTTCCTAAATCATCAGAAATGGAAAATAGACTAGTTCTATTTCCAGCTTTAGTTAATTTTATAGTAATATTTTTACTCATATTATCCTCCTGTTGAAGTTACGTTTCCACTTAATGTAAAACTATGACCTGAAACACTAGGGATAGTAAATGTTAATATTAAAGTATGACTACCAATTCCTGTAATAACGCAGTTATAATCTGTTGATGTAGTATTGTCATGAAACTTAGCTGTATTAGAACTTACTCCTAATACAGTAGATGTAGGAAAAGCATCTGCAAGTATATCAAAAGAAGTAAAACTAGGACTAAGAGTAGGTGAGCTTGTGCTTATTACAGATAAAGTTGAACTACCTGCTAAAATTGGATCTACTGAAGCCAGTAAATGTGAACCGCTTCCAACTGATACATCAAATGTATTCCCTCCTCCTGTACCATATGTAAATGAGCCATCGAAACTATTAGAAGCTAATGTAGTTGTTGTTGTTGTTGTAGGAGATAAAGTTGTAGTAGTAGATGTTGTAGTTGATGTAGTAGTGGAAGAAGTTGTGGTTGATGTAGTAGTTGTTGTAGGAGTGGCTGTTGTTGATGTAGTTGTTGTAGTAAAAGGAGTTTCTTGAAAAGCTATAGCTTCTAAATCACATCCATCATTTATACCAGAATAGAAAAAATTATTCTCAGCTATATAATAATTAGGAATATAACTATGAAAACTAATCCAGCTTTGTGTATTTGTATTATAGGACAATGTCCATGATTTATTACAAAAATAACTATTATCTGTCAAGTTAACTATTTCTATGGTACTTAAAGGATCTCCTTCTGATTGAGGATAAGTTTTAGTTACATAGAATTCTTTAGTATCAGAATTATATTTAATATCCTTACTTAAGGGAATATAATCTAATTTAGATATAATAACTCTATCAAATTTACTATCATACACCCCATGTAGTCCAATACCTGTGAAATTATTATCTATATCTACATTTGGAAAATATCTAAGTATTTCAAAGGCCAAATGATCTGTAAAGAATCTATTTAATCCACTCCCAAATTGGGAAAGATCTTTAACAGAATTTCCAGATATGAGAAATACTTGTCCTCTTTTTGCATCTACTGTTATTTGTCCTTGAGGTATTTTTAATAGAAATTTATGTTGGCTCCCAACAAATCCTAAATCTGTTTCAGCAAAATCAATAGGAGGACTACTTCTAAATAAAGTATCATTTCCCAACCATGCTGCTTTAGGATTAGAAGTATCCACTGTTAATAATGTATTATATAATAAACTCTTATTCTCAAATCTAGCTAGAATTGCTTTATTTTCAATTCCATCTAAAGATGTTAATTTTCCATAATTCTGAGGAAAATCAAAATAAGATACTGGTTTGTAGATAAGCCAACTATTTATTTTATTATCTGTAAAGCTTTGTTGAGCCTCAGAATATATAGTTCTGAAAGGAAAATGAGTGAAACATAATTGCTGTCTCCAGTTAATAGGGAGATGTGAAAAGAAATTTTCCTTATTTTGTTTAGAATAACTTACATTATAATAGTATGTGTTATCCTGAGCTATAGGAACAAAAGATTCTTGCACCCAATCATCTGGAATAGATCTAGTTACATGAGGGTAGAAATCTCCCTCTCTATTATTAAAAGCTTGTCTTAAGTCTATATTTATAGAAGATTCGCAATAGAATGTAGGAATCCCATAAGCAAACATATACATTTTCCCATCATAGTAAGTTCTACTTGGATTCACCACAGGAGGAGTTGTAGTTGGATCTGGTGCTGGAAGTTGATTATTAGGACAGTCTAAATAGTGAGCTTTTATAGATATTAAATTTTTTCCATAAGTGCTTGAAGTACCAACCTTATAATCAAATAGTATAGATCTGGCAGAATGCCAATATTGAGGATATGCAACATTACCTATCTCATCATAAAATATATCACTATCATCAGGAGCACCCACCCTGTTATCAATGAAAAATGGAAGTTTAGTCTTAAAAGAAAATTTATTAATGAATGTATCTCCTCCAAAAATAGTTACTGTTGATAAACCTTCATTTAAAAATCCTTGGAAACCTGTATCTATAGTTTCATAAGAATACATTTGTCCCCATTGATTTAGAATATTATTCTTTATTGATCCATAATAAGAAACTACACTTATGTCAAACTGATTTTGTGGAATTGAGCAGTCTTTCTGAGAATTTACAAATCTGGAAATATCAGTTATAGCACTTATATTTCCAGGTATTAATAGAGAGGGAGTTTGACTATCAAATGGAAGGGGGGGTTTTCCTTCATTTGTTTTCAAATAAATAGATGATTCCCTTTGATAGTTATTAACTACAATATTATTATTTTCGTTTACACTTTGAACAGCAGGTATAAGATATTGAATTATATCTAATTCTCTTTGTTTTATTCCCAATCCATTATCTATACTAGCCCAGTAATTATAGCTTGCTATAGAATTATAACTCCATCCATAGTTCTTTCTAGTAATACCATTAATATATATAGTCAAATAAGCTTGATATGCAGTAAACATTGCAGTTGCATTGAAAGGGCTTGTTATACTGGCTATTTCTACACTTGATAACAGTGCATCTTCCTGGGCTTCTTTTGTTAATAATTTATATAAAGCATTTTTTTTAACTTCTACAAAATGAGCTTTTCCAGCTCCAAATACGACATTTTCTAATTTAAGAACATTTCCTAAAAAGGGTTGTCCGAATGAAGTTTCAGGTGAATTAAATACATATCTATATTTACTATCATCTGTATTAAAGGCTGATAAGTTGTTAGGATAACATAATGAATTCTTAAATGTATTTATTTGTGCATATGTTCCGCTAAACGGGAATATTACATTTGGATGAGTGCTTGTTTTAACATTTACTGTCTGTGGAAGATTTTTATAAACAGATATACCTTGTAATATATTATAAATATCTGTATAGGTAAATATTGTTGGGTTATTATTTGCAGTTAATTGATAAGTATCATAATTTAATTGAGTGATAGATCCTGTGATTGTAGCTGTAATCATTACAGGAACTGTTAAAGAACATACTTGTACTGCTTGTCCTTGTACTACCTCGGCAACTGAAGTCGAGTTTGTAAAACAATCTGTATATTGGTACGTTCCACCAGTTGCCACTGTAAATGAATATGTATTACACAATGCATTTAAAGCATTTGGTTTTTCAAGAAGAAAAGGATCAGTATTTAAATCGTTATAAGGGTAGTTAGCGAAATAATAACTTGTGCCTTGTCTAGTATATTTTCCTACATTTCTCAATATTCCCTTACCTATAATTGACTTATTTGTATCTCTATTCCCTCTCAATATTTTAAATCCTACAATTGATGATTTTTGATCATCTGTTAAATTAGAAGAAGATATTAATTGTGATATTTGATCAATATCAAGTCTAACTCCTATAGGAAATATTGCTCTATTCTCCATAATAGGAGATATTGTATTCCCTAAGGTGTATGTAGATGTTTCAAATATAGGACTTATTGAAACATCAGGAAATTTATGATGTCTTATGGGTTGTCCAGCTAAATCTCCCCATACATCCGTATTACAAGGGTATGTTTCTATTGATTCCCAATATGAGAAATTTCCATACTGGTAAGGTCCTTTATAAGAAGGATCTCCAGTATATGAAGGATCTGTAGCTATTATATCAGCTGTATTATATATTTTCCATGTAGGAAGAGTTCTTGTTACAGGATCTGGGATTCCTATAAAATCATTGTTTGTAGGAAAAATATCTTGTAAATCCTGAGGAAGAGCAATCCTTCCTGGTATATGGAAACTATCTGTTTGTTTACCATTATTTAATAAGAAACATCCCTCAAAAGGATAGACTTCATCCCTTAAATAACCCCTTAAATTAGTAGCATTTAATTCATTAGAATAATCTTCTGTAGATGGAATTCTATATGTTTCCCAATATAACTTAACTTTACTCCATATTTGTTGATAATTAATTCTATCTATGGAAGTAAGTTGATCCCATACTAATATATCCTGTACTGTTGTTACATCTTGAGCAATATCATAATATGGGAATTTCTCAAATATATCATCTATTGTTAGCTTTATTTGAGTTTGATTTTGTCCACTATAAACTATTTCCTTTGTTTTATTGTCTATAAAATAAGTACCTATAAGTTCGACTGATGTGATATTATTAATGGTTTTGATCACTGTAACATTGTAATATTGAAAATATCCAGTTACATCAATATTATCAATGTTTAATACAATTGACTTATTTACATTATAATTAAAATTTAATGTATCAATTTGAGTATTAGCTAAAGGAGTAGGATTTGTAACACTATAATAAGAAGTATATTGATCTCCTGCTACATCAGTATAAGCTATTGCAAATTGGTAAGTACCAGCTGGGTTATCTCCTCCATTAATAACGTCTGTTACTTTTATTTCGGGAATACTAAAATTTGGTTGTATTTTCAGTTTGTTGCAATCAATATCTGTAAAAGTATGTACATTACATATAGTGTCCCCAATCGATGTTCTATAAGGAATATTATTTAAATCTAAGAATCTTCTAGAATTAAACCCATCTGTCCAATAGATTTCGGTGGTACAGTTGGTTATCTTATGTACTATTTTTTGGATGGGGTGGTGAATATTGAAATTTAAGCAAGGAGAATTAATATAAACTCTATATATACAATCATTATTATCCATGTGGCCGATTTGACTATCTCCTGTATCAGGATTTACTAGGAAATAAATATGTTTATTTTGTTCCTGAATAAAGTGATTTCCTATATTTTTGAAGTTTTCGGGAAATTGCAAACAAAGTTCATTTCCCTGTTCATTTTGATAAGAAACACCATTAGCATCAAAATTTTCAACTGCTCCATTTAAAGCATAAGTAGTCTGTCCTTTAGGTATTTGATTTACCGAAAGATCCATATTCATACCAGCTCTTAAAGCAGTACTTTCTTGTCTTATATTTGATTCTTGTTGATCAGCCATTACACAGTACCGTTTCTTCTCCACCTTCCTCTATATACTCTTGTTGGAAGTTCATATTTACGAAAACTATTTAATTGTCCTTTAATAGCAGTAATTTTTTCGTTAGCTGTTTGTTTTTGTATTTCTAACTTTGCCATTATAAACGATTCATCATATAAAGATTTATAATATCCTAACTTTTGCTGAAGTTGATTGAAAGTTTCATCATTTACTTGATTAGTAAGAGTTTCTATTACTTTATATCTTAAGAAAGCTTCTATGTATTCTCTAACTCTATAATTGTCAGGAATCATTTGATTTCCTTCATTATCATAATCTGTAGAATAGAAAATAAGATAGACATGACCATTTCTGAAATTAGTAACAAATTTATTGTCTCTAATATCAAAGCTGTCAGGAGCACTTGCTCCAAAATTAGCACAATCTAAAGAACAATGTTTATGGCTAGATATATTTCCTGGTCTTAGGAGATATTGTTTATGAAATACTTGATTTACTTGGTTATTTGTTTTATATACGGCTTGTATGAATTCAGGAAGACATTGTGTTCCATCACATCCTTCTGTATTACAATTTACATTTGTACAAGCTTTTCCTCCAGATATAACAGGAGATACTTGGATTGTATTTAAAGAGGCTGCCTGAGAATAGAAAGAATTAGCTGTCTGTACAGGGAAACCATTAACTGATGTACATAACCAAGCTTCTCTAACAGCATAGAAGTTATCAGGAAGTCTTGCCTCAAAGTTACATATTTCTAACACTTCTGGTACAATAGCATAAGAACTTCTACCAAGTTTATCTAATGCTTTGTTTAAATAGGTGGGAAATAATAAATCATCTATAGCTCCTGTATCAAAGTAACTTTTAAATTCTTCTTTTACAGTAGCATAAGCTGATTCAGGACTTACGAATTGATATTTGTAATAATAGCTCATGTTATTTAGTACCCCATTGGTGATAAAGATGTTGATATTTAGGATCTATTTTTATATAGTGAGAGAGTAATCTAGATGTTACTCTCGATGGCTTAAACCACCACAAATCTACAAACTTTAACCTTGTAGACTTTTTAAACCATTTCCATCCAAAGAAATATCCTTCTGTATGGAAATTGAAATTATATATATACTTACCCTTTTCCTTAGTTTTCTTCCAATCTACAGGAAGATTTATTCTTTCCTTGCCATCAGGACCGAGTTTCATTTTCTTCCTTTTCTTCTTAGTTATTGAAAACTCTCCAAATCCTGAAGGTATTCTGGCTTTCTCACCAGTTTCTAATATATAAGTTTTGAAAGATTCATTGAAGTCATATATAATTCTTTTCCATTGGTCATAACTAACTTTAATTGTAGGATGTTTCTTACAAAAGCTTGTATAATTATCTCTACTACCACTTGACCAATCAACCTTTACTCTCATATTAACTAGTTGGAGGAGTATTAGGAGCCTGACCATCTACTCCTTCTTGAGTTTGATCACTTTTAAGTCTATAATAAGTATTAAGAAGTTTTTGAGATGTTAAATCTAATACTTGTTTCTGTAAATATCCAGGGCATGGAAATTCTCTATCTAATGGATTTTTACATAGTTCATCTAATGAATATTCTTTCCCACAATCACAATCAGGGAATAATATTTCATTAGGAACATCTTCTTCAAAGAATGCTGCCATTCTAATAGATTGTAATAAAGGATTATTGGTATAAAGATAATCATCTACTATCCAATAATACACTTGATTTTTAACTATTTTTAGTTTAAGAAGATTTAGATAACGGTTTATAGTAATCTCTTTTATTCTCTTTCCCTTACCTCCCATTGCATTAATACTCCATACTCCCTGTATGAGATATTGATAATTTCCTTCTCCTATTCTTGGGAGCTTATTTACACTTCTACTAACAGTACAGGGATCAACATAATCACAACATTCAGAAATAGGAACCTCTTTCATTTGAAAACAAGGAAGGCTTTCAAAAATAGTATCTGTAGCCCATAGTTTCCTAAGATTAGTCTCTCTCTTTACCAGGAAAATAGTATTATTTCTAATCTCTGATAAAATAACACGATCAGTTATTGTATTATCAATAGATAATAATTTGTGTGTACTTCTTACATCTGAAACTAATTTCCTTCCTGTCATAATATTTATACTCTAGATTCGAACTCTGCTACCTTTCCTTTAATAGGATCATATACAAAAGCTATACCTGCTCTAACACTATTAATAAAATTATTATCAATGTGCCATCTATCATCTCCAGATAAGGATGGTAGTTGTTGAATTCTAACTCCTTTTATATCCTTTGCCATGTAATGATGTTTGTCTCCCGTATGAATTTCTCTATATTTAGCATTACCAAAATCACTTGAAAATTCAGGTACTGTAGCAAATAATAAAGGTAATTCATCAATTTTACATGAATTACCATGATGGTATCCTATAAAGGTATTTCCTAATACTACAGCTTTTGTAGTCGAATGATGTCTTTGAAATTTAACTTTTTTATATTCTTTAAAATATACCTCTAATGCATGAGCTACATAAAACCCCTTAGTTCTATCATGATTCCCTTGTACTAACACTACTTCTATTTCACCAACTTGAGTGATTAGATAGTTAATAGTATTTGCTAATATTTCAAATCCTTTCTCGTATTCCTCATCATACCACACGATTACATCTTGAGGAGTACCATTTGTAGTAGTATTCTGGATATTATCTGTATGAAAGAAATCATTAGATATAGGGAATACAAGTTTGTTAATATCATAATTAGACTTAACTTTACTGACTAGATCAACTACAGTTTTGTAATAGTCAAATTCTTTGGATGATAAAGAGTCTCTTTGAAATGTTTTCTTAGCTAAATGAAAATCAGCCAAGTTTAGTTCAATATCAACTGATTCTTTCTTATCAATATCTGGATAACTAGTAACTTGTTTGTAGGTTCGTCTTCCTGGAATAAACGTAACTGGTTCCCATTTACTAAGAAATTTAGCAAAGTCTTCTGGAGTGTAGTCTGCTGGTTTTTTGAGGGTGGCAAATATAGAAGATGTGAATTTACCATTTGATTTAAGCTTTGACCAATATGAGCTTATTTTGTATCTTTCTTTGTCTACTTTATGGAGTTTATATAGATCTTCTACATTTTTAGGTTCAAAATCAATCTCTATTGAGCTTTCTAATGTACCTTTGTCTTCATTTACTCTTTTACTTGATTCCTCTACTTCTACTTCCTTTTTTCTTAGTTCTTTTAACAATTCATCTACTTCTGATTCTGTAATTCCTAGTTTTGAGGCATAATATGATTTTGACCTCTTCTGTGTCAGGAGCTGCTGAAGTTCTGACAATAATCCTTGATTTTCAATCATTTTGTGATATTTTGGTTAAAACAGCAGTAAAGATAGGAAGAAGATTTATATTTAACAAACTTATTTAACTAATTTAATTATGACAAATAACTAAAAAGATTAGAAATAAAAAACCCCTTTTGATATTTCTACCAAAAGGGGACTCCATCGAAACCAATAACAATGGAGTTTTTGAAATATTAAGGAACAATTGTTAAAACATTAGAATTGAGCCAAAAAGCTCCACTTGGTAATCCTGCTGATGAAGTGGGTAAACCAGTTGCTTTTAAGTAATTTCCATTAGCTGCATTAAGTCGTAAGGTTAATACTTTATTAGCTATAATATTTTCACCAATTATTATATCTCCTCCAGAAATATCTAGTCCTGGTATTGACCAAAATGAACCACTTCCAGCAGTTTGAATATCTAAACGTCCTGTACCTCCTGTAGCATCTATTTTTGAAATTCCTACATTAACGGAGAGAGCAAGTACTCCTCCAACTGTAAGGTGTGTACCATCCCAAGTTAGGTTAGAAGATGCTCCAAATGAACCAGAGTTATTGAATTGAATTTGAGTATTTGTTCCTGCTGGATTTCCTATAGCTAATAAATCATATGTGCTTCCTCCAGGTATTCTAATCGTAGGGTGTGATGAGTTACTTGCATCTGAATAAAAAATAAATCCAGCAGTTGGATTAGTAGTTGGGTTTACAGCCGCATCATGAATAAAAGTTACTTGCTGTCCAGAACCAAAAGAACCAGTGCCACTAAAAAGTGAAATATTTCCTCTTGTTGTTCCTGTTCCTGTTTGTAAAAATATATTACCTGAAGCAGTTGTTGCATTTCCAGTGATGATATTTATATCCCCTGTAGCATTACCTCCTGTTCCTGTATTTAAATTCAATACTCCAGAATTACCTGTGGTCACTCCATTTCCTGAACTAACAGTTACGACCCCTGAAGGTTGACCAGAAGAAGCACCATCGCCTGATAATAGTTTTATTGCTTTACCTGGATTACCAGAGGCAGATGATATAACAAATATTCCTGAAGAATTAGATAATGATCCTGTAGAACTTGCAACATTGAAGGTGGTGTTATTGAAAGTATAGGTGACACCATTACTTGATAAACTAATAGTTCCTAATCCTTTACCTAAAATGCTCAATGATACATCTGCACCTGATCCATCAGCTTGAATTGTCCTTGATGCCCCAGATATACCAGTACCTAAATTCAAATTACCTAGAGTTGTACTAAATAAACCAGAAGAAACAGCATTTGTCCCATCCGACTTCATTAACTCATTTACTATTGCTGAATTAGTTATACCTCCAGTTGATGATATAGTAAAATTTGGATATGTTCCAGTAATAGTAATATTAGACCCTTGTGTAAGTGTAACAGTTTGATCTGGTGCAGAGTTAGTAATTACTCCTGTTAAATTATTATAAGAGATTCCAGTACCTGCTGAAAAGCTAGCAAGGGTTATTGTATTCCAAGTTCTATCTGCTGATAAATCTTGAGTTAACCCATTAATTGTAATAGTTCTAGTACTTGGAACTGCATTATTAACTATAGAAGATAAAGAAACATCTATTTTAGATAGAGCTAGAGTTAGATTATCATTAGTATTTATTAATGAGTTAGGAAGATTGTCTCCTGTATATATAACATTTGTGCTATTTATTATAAATGGAGCACAACCACAAGGAAACCATGTGAACACTGGAAAATTACAATTAGGAGTAGGAGTATTTTGCCAATCTGGCATTCCTGGTACATTCATATTATTTTGTCAAATTTTGATAAATTACGGAATGTACATGATATAATAACATGCCAGAGAAGGTTGTTTATTATCATGTGCCAATCCTCCACCTGTATTATTTGTTGTATTTATACCCGTATATGATGAACTTGTAATACAAATATTAGGAGTTCCTGAAATAGGACCTTGAATACTGTATGCAATAGTTGTACCACTATCATTAGTTCTTAAAATAGGTTGACTATTTGAAGGAGCTACTCCTGTTTGTCCAGTAGGTGCTCCATTATCATATACTGTTAAATGGTTGTGTTGCACATCTGTAATAGCATGTAAATGAGAAGGAATTTGTGTAGTATTTAATGTTACACTATTAGTTCCATAAATAGTATCCCCAACTGCATAGTTTGGATTAAATGTAGAAGATGCTGGATTAACAGCAGGGTCTAAAGCTCCTCCAGACACACCAGCAATTGCACCTACAGGAATTCTACCCCTTTTATCAGGTGTGCCATTATTACCATTACACAAATAAATATTTGCAAAAAGTCCTAACCCTGCACCACTACCATCAAAATTACCAAGAGATCCATAATATTCAACTGCTGTAAATGGAATCATTCTATTGGAATAGTTATCAGAAGGAGCAATACTTGCCAAGAATGCAGCAATTAATGAATTTAAATCTGCTAAAGCTACATAGTTTGTAGAAACGTTTAAGGCTAAAGCTGCTAAATCTGTACTAACAGAACAAAGTTTAACAATAACAGCTTGTAAAACAGCATGTGTACCATCTCCAGTACTCACACCTGTAACACAATCTAATGTATAATCTGCTTCAATTACATCTATTCTATTTTTCTCTGTAGTTATCTGAGTTTGTAAACTACATGTAGCTTGAATTAAAGATTTGAATAAGTCAACTTCTGTTATATCTTCACAAGTAGGAAGAAAGGATTGAACTAATGTACATATGATTTCAGAAGGAATCGTAGGTTTAATACCTGTTCCATCTAATGTAGACACTAAAAAAGTGATAAGAGCTTGTTCTACATAAGACAAACTATCTCCATTCTTTATTCCTAATATAGGAATATCTATACCTGTATATCTAACACATTGATCTGAGGTTATGTCAGTGCAGCCGTTATAACAATTTGAACACATTGATTTTTTTATTTATGAATTAATAGTTTTACTTTAGAAGCTATTTGCTTCACTGTATACTTACAAGCATAATTTTCGTTAACTAGCTTATAAGTTAATATTCTTTTATAGTTTAGTAAATCAAAGAAAACTGTTCCTGGTACAGGAAAGTTTAGCATGAATACTATATTATTATACTCGTTTTTTGCTAATTCTGTCAACTTACAATCAATATCACTCAACAATACAGGTATTGTAGTACAATCGACACAATTATTTAGTCTGGGTTGTAGCATTCTGAGGTTGTGTATTTGGATTATTAGCTTGTAGAGAAGCAGAATAACATCCTGGACAAAGTCCATTAGTTAATTGACAGGAGCATCCTTGGTTTGCTCCACATTTGGAACATGCTGCCATATTTGTTTTTAGTTAAAGTTTATAAGAAAATTGTTTCCTGAACACCCACAGTTATTTTTGATAAATCTATCTAACATTCTATTTGCTTGAATGTATAATGCATTAGAAACATCTATTGCACAATTATTAGCTGCTGCTATAGATCCTTGTATCATGAAATAAATAGAACTTAAATCCACTTTAGATTGTGTTTTTATAGCGCTATCGCATTCCATCATATCAAGTTTCATAAAAGCATTATCAAACTTCTCCTGTAATTTTTCTACCCTTACTATTGTTTTTGTAACAAAATTAAGATATGAAGGATCTGTAGAATATGTAAGTGTATATTGACCATCAGGTAATGGGGTTAAATCATCCCCTGGAGAACTCAATCCTAAAATTAAGGAATTAAATACATTAAAACTATTAGGAGTGAAAGGAAGAGAAACAGCACCAAATCCATTAGGAATAGTGATGGTAATAGTTGGTGATATGATGGGAGGACTTGCTGGATAAGTAGAAATATCAGCTATCCCTAAAGTGAGAGAGTTATATGTAGGAATTACTAATATATCTAATTTTAAATCTGCCATTGGGATTGATTTTTAAATAAAAAAGGGAGGGAAGTTTTTACTCCCTCCCTTTCTAGGTTATTTAGTACTATTATAGATTAAGGCTCTAAAGTTGTAGTTGTACTAGTTGTAGGCCATACTGTAGTAGTAGTTGATGTTGTTGTTACGCAAGCACTATCATCAGGTACAGTACCTAAAGCAGCATTAAGAACAGTGGTAATACCAGATGTTAAAGTTGAAGGAATTGCAATAGTTACAGCTTCATCTTGTTGAATGAAATCTCCCCATTGATAAGCTCCTTTACTGTATGCTCTGAATTTGATATAAAGAGTATCATAATTTGTACCATCAGTTACCCATGATTCAAAGTTCTCGTTATATCCATTCATTCTATATAAACTCTTAAGGTATCCAGCTTGGTAGCTATAAAGATTCTTTTCAAGTTGCTTAATTTCGTCAGAAGTACCTTTAGGATAGTCTGCACGCTGTGTTACAAGGGCTGTTGCTACAAGATTGCAATTATCAACCACAATAAAATCAGCAGTTGTTGCAGGACCTGAATATACGAAAGTACGGAAGTACATTCTATCATATTCGTAAGGGAAAGCTGCAATATCGCAAGGTTGTCCATATCTAGTAAGAGGTTTACCAGAAATACGAAGAATTGCATTAGCATCATTTCCTATACGTTGGAATTGATAGAACTGGCTAAGTTTGATGTTATCAGAGTTAATACCAGGAGCAGCTTGATTTAATTTAGCAATAAAGCTGTCAATCAAGGTAGGAACATCCACATTTGTACAAGGATCTCCACCGCAGTTACAGCAAGGAGCTTGAACAGTTACACTGCGAGTGAAACCATTGAAATATAGAGTATCTAGGTAAGAAGAATGTGCTCTTAGTGTTAAAGTGACAATGTCACCACACTTTACAGTCCATCCTGATACATCAGTTACTTGTGTTACAGCAGTGGAACATCCACTAACTTTGTACCATTCAATAACATTTGATCCTTGACCAGATGTGTTATTTACACCTGCAATCTTATTAGACCTTTTAGATCCTAAAAGATAGGTATTTGTTCTACCTTGTGCAAGATAGAAATAAGGAGCTGCTGCAATATTACCAGCATTGGCAACAGTGTAGTCGTTCTTGAAAATCCCAAATTGTCCAGCAGTTAAATCCTGGGTAGAGCCAGAGCTAGGTAGACTATTACCTACTGGAACTACAAAAAGGGTGTGTAATGAAAAGTCACTCATTTTTTATTTAAATTAAATTGTTTAAGTTTTATTCGTCTGTTTTTATCCTAAATTGTGCATTCTGAGCTGCTGCTGTATTTTCTGTATACATTGCCAGATTTTGCACTGTTAAATCTACTAACTCATCCTCAAGATAGTTTTTAAGTACACAATCTTGATTTGAAGAATTAGTACCATCTAGCTTCACATATCCTTCTTTATCTATATACTCAGGATAGCGCACATAAGAGAGATATAGTTTTTTTGGTGTAAAAGTACCATCTGTAAATACAGATAATTCATCAGATGATATAATATTGAAGGTTTCTTGATATTCAAAAGAAGGAGAATAGTGTGTATTTTTTAATAATGTTGGAACATCTGCATGTTTGGCCAAATCATTATTTATATAAACTGGTCTATCTTTACATTTTCCTTTATCTGCTGTAATGTAACTATCTACATAGAACATATAAGCAGGTTTTACTCCAGATAAATCACACACCCATCTATTTAATGGACCATCTACTTTATTTAAATCAAGTGAATGATCTTCATACATTTCAATGAGTTTCTCTAAATCCTCATATCGCTTTTTAAAAGCATCAAATCCTAATCCAGAAACAGTATTTTGACCATCAAGTTTCTGTTTAATCAGCTTTATTTGAGCTTCATTTAAAGCTAATATTTTATCTTCTAATTGTATTTGCTGATGTTCGTTGCTTGATAGTTTATTTAGTTTTTGGTCTATTTTATATAATAAACTATCTACGGGTATCATACATTAGCTAATTTCTTACTTTTTAGTTTTTGTTCCAGAATAATTAAATCTTCTTGATGATCTTCATCTGCTAAGTATTTAACTAATTCTTCTTCATCTTTTGCTACTTCATTCTCACCTTCATAGATTTTACCACTAGGTTTAATTCTATAAATAGAGTGTGTAGTTGCTTGTTTTACTAAATCTTTTATGTGTAAAAGGTTTTCCTTCATATCAGCAAATCTTGTGAAGATTTCTACAGGATTCAATCCTTGATATTTTCCAGCTTTGAATTCTGTTTGTTTAAGAAGATTATCCACTAGATTGTAAACAGCATCTTCTCTTGTATCTTCTGTAACAGGAAGTCCCATTACCCTAGCTACTTTTTTCTTTTTATCAGGAGACATTTGATCAAACTTAACAATCGCACTATTTATAAGTTTCTTTTTCTTATAAGCTGTCTTATTCTCCACTTCATCATCAACAACATAGAATTGTGTATCTGCTGGATATTCTCCTCTTTCCCATGCCTGAAAAGAAGAAGCAATTGTAGGATGTACTCGGAGCCATGAATATGTTAACTCTTGTTGCACATTTGATAAATCATAGAGATTATCTGTATCCATTAATTTTGCAGGTTGAACGTGCAAATCAGTAGGGTCATTAGGATTGGATAGAGCATTATTCCAAAATTTACTCTTTGGACCTAAATCTGCTCCTAGTTCTTTTTCTAGTTTCTTTCTTAGGTTGGTTACTCTTTCAATCTCTAGTTCTCTTTCTGTATTATCTTCAATTCGTCTGATATATCCAGCATCAGGGTCTAACCCTGTTCTGTAATATCCATTACTCTCTTTATAAGGATATTTGAATACTCCAGTGCCTGGAATACGCGTCAGTCCTTTTTGTGCTAGTCCACTTTGCATTGTTTGTGTTTGTGAACTTGGATATTCCCTTTTAATAGGGGAAATTTTACCGATTTTACCCATAAAATGTAGTTAGTTAATTTGGTTTATTTATTGAGCCTTAAGAGAATTCCGAGATCTCGACATCAAGTTTACAAAACTTGCGCTCTGCCATCTGAGCTACTAAGGCTTTTTAGAAGTTCCCCTAACTCAGCACTTAGGGGAGACATTCTTTTGAAAAAGAGGGAGATTTTAATTCCCTTTATTAATAAAGCTGATTTTAATTACTAGAATTGTGGTATCTCCTCTATGAGAACTGTACGAGATAAATCTTCGATGAATACATCACAACGATCCTTCATCCAAATTTCATATCCAGGGAATTTGTTAGCAGAACTCATACCTTGAGATTTTGCGAATCCTAAGTGGTGACGAGTACCATCAATATATCCCCAAGTCATAGAAGGAGCACCTTGCATACGTACTTCACGAATATTATTCACCATAGAACCATCGCTCATAGGAGATACATCAAATACCATGAATACAGGTGTTGATTTCTTGTTCTGACCAAATTCAAGGTTAGATTGAGGTAAATCCAATTCTTTTAAGTGGATAAGTTCAACTCTACCAGTTTCGCGAGTAACCATCGCATCGAATGCAAAGTTATATGTGATATGTTGACCTTCACCTTGCATGTAACGATTACCGCTATCTGCCATAAGTGTTAATCCTGAATTAAGAGCATCTGTTTTCAAAGCTTGTTGGAATACATCGAATCCAGCTTCGTTAGTATACATCTTAACCTTACGATCTTTAACATCCACCCTACGATAGAATAAATCTCCAAATACACTACGAACTAGGTTTGCAGAGAATTCTCCACGATTGTATTGTACAAGGTTACCGTTATTACGCATTCTGTGGTATACACCAGCAGATACACGCTTAAGTTCTTGCTTACCACCACCTGTTTTTACTGTCCCAGGCTTAGACCAAATCATACGCTTAACTTTCAATTCAAGCATTGATTTACGCATCCAGAATTCAATGAAGGGTTCCCATTTAACATCATTACGTGTAATAGGAAGTTGGTTTCTACGTTGAGGAGCATATACAAGAATGTCCAAAGGCTTTCCTCCACTATCTCTCAACATCTTATCATCAGCCCATTCTGTAATAGTGTGCTCATAACCATATGCTGAACCTAAAGATTCAAACATTGTGATTTGCTCACCTAAACGAGGAAGACCTAGCAAATCTTGGTCAAATTCACCAATTATACCATCGATAAGTTCGAGTTCAATACCTACTTGTAGGAATACAGAACTTACGAAATCTACAGTTGGGTTGTCTGTCACCAGAGTGAAACTATATAAATATCCATACATCCAAGGAGTAGGATCTTTTACAACATAGAAACGAGGACCATATTGACGTGAACCAACAGATACTACAGAGTTAAGAGAGAATTCATTAGTATCCAATACTAATGAGAATTCTTGTCCATCAATTCCAGGCTTAGATAGAGCTGCTGTAGAAGCAGGAACATCTATAATTTTAGGGAATTTATAAGGAACAGCTACTTGCCATTTCCAAGCATCACTATTATTATCAATGTAATAAGGAGTGCTCTTGTTAATCATGTCAAGGAAGTCATTGCTATACAATGAACTTTGTGTATACAAGCTGATGATTTTTTTATCATAGTCAGCTGGCTCAGTAGAGTGGAAACTCTCCAAGTGGTTAGCATCAGTAAGCTTACCTACAGCACGTTTGTCCATAGAAGCCACCCTTGCATAGGTAAACCCTGTTAGTCCAGGAATT
>Ga0134121_10001549_pt1 | contig 21562 bp, 17 predicted proteins | sample KB301_FD_96463 | JGI IMG/M metagenome (GOLD analysis project Ga0134121, IMG submission 96463) | Terrestrial soil microbial communities without Nitrogen fertilizer from Kellogg Biological Station, Michigan, USA - KB3-0-1 | ecosystem: Environmental > Terrestrial > Soil > Unclassified ... | reverse complement strand
GTGCTCCACCATGCCCACCGCGCCCTCGACGATCTTCGACCGCGCGGCCACCACGGCGCTCGCCTGCTGGCGCTGGAGCATCGCGGAGGCGATCTCGGGCGAGTAGGCGAGGTGCGAGATGCGGGCCTCGATGACGTTGACGCCGGCCTGCTCCAGCCGTTCCTGAATTTCCGCCGAGAGCCCGATGGACATCTCCGCCGTGTGGCTGGAGAGGGCCATCTCCCCCTCGTGGTCGGCGACGTAGGGGAAGTGGGTGGCGAGGTTGCGCAGGGCCGACTCGCTCTGGACGTGGACGAAGTTGATGTAATCGTCAACGTTGAACAGCGCCTCCGCCGTGTCCACCACCTTCCACACCACGACGGCCGCGATCTCGATGGGGTTGCCGCTCTTGTCGTTGACCTTGAGCTTGCCCGTCTCGAAGTTGCGGGTGCGCACCGACACCGCCCTCTTGGAGAAGAAGGGGTTGGCCCACCGCAGCCCGGCGGTGCGGGCCGTGCCGCGGTAGTCGCCGAACAGTTGTAACACCTTGGCCTGATTGGGGTTGACCACGAACAACCCCGCCAGCCCGATGATCGACAGGATCATCGCCAGCATCGAGCCGATGATTCCAACTCCCGATCCCAGGGCGGCGGCTTTGAGCAGTCCGTAGCCCGAGGCGAAGAACAGAACGAGAAACACCAGCAGCACTCCGAGGCCGGAACCGCCGTGGTACTCCTTTTCGCGAATCATGGTGACGTATCTCCCTTTCTTGGATACCAGAGTGATATCACTCTGATGCCAGATACGCAAGGGAGGGAGGAAGGTTTCGGGGTGGCTGTGGTTCGGCCTCAGGCGAGCCAGGACTCGACGATGGGCCGCACGACGTGCACGATGACGTCGATCGCGAAGTGGGAGAGGATCACCGCCTCCAGGCCGCGGCGAAAGTAGAGCCAGCCGAAGGCGAGGCCCACGGGCGCGATGATCAGCATCGTTCTCAGGGCGACGATCGCCGGCACGGTCGCGGCGAAGAGCTGCTCGTTGCCGATGTGGTACCAGGCGAAGAAGAGGGCCGTCGCGAGGTTGGCGCCCCAGAGGGCGACCAGCCGGCCCCGTCCCGTTTCCGAGACGCGGAAAAGCTTCATCCCCAGCCAGGCGAGGAGCGAGAGCAGGAAGAGCCGGTCGAGGATCTCTTCCGCGAATGGCGCCCAGAAGCTCGCCAGCCCGCTACGCCACCAGGCGACATCGATGCGGGCGTGGATCTCGGGGGCCGGGAAGGTGACCCCGAACCCGTGGAGGAAGAGAGCGTCGACGCCGAAGGCGACGAGCGCCGTGACCGCCGCCCAGAAGAGCGCCGGCTTCACGATCGACGTCCATGGCTCGGCCGGCCGTGGCGCCTTATCGAGCCAGCTCTCCAGGTAGGGCGCGCCGAGACCGATCCGGCGCGCCACGAGAAGGCCGAGGCCCGCGGCTGGAGCGAGGATCAAGAAGTTGCGAAGCAGCGCGCCCCACACCAGAGAGCCCAGCGAAATCGACTCCGGCGTGACGGGAGCCGTGGCTTCCAAGCCCAGCGCATAAGGCAGGACGAGCGGCCCGGTGAGCGTGCACGCGGCCGACAGGACAGCGAACGTCTTCCATGGGTACGGACGCGATGTGGGGCTCATCGTGTCGCCTATTGTAGGAGACTCTTCGGGTGGGCGGACACGTGCCACCCCGCCCTGCGTCAGGGCAGGGTGGCCAGCTCCCATCAGGCTACGAGGTCGGCGGGCACCAGATGCAAACCGGCACGGGCTCGCAGGTGAAGAAGGGGCTGGTGACTCCCGAGTCGATCGAGTTGCCGCAGCAGTCCACGCCGCGCTGCCCGACCACCTGGGAATGAGAGGCGTCGCTGAAGAAAGTGCAGTCCTGGTTGCTGGCGGCGTCCGCCGTCCGCGGCGCGACCGCCAGCAGGGTGAGAGCCAGGGCAAGGGTCAGGCCGAGGGCGACGACGAGCTTGCGCGAGGGCGAGAGGGTCTTCTTCTGGGTCATGCGGAAATCTCCTTTGGGTAGCGAGCGGAAACAGGACTGTTTCGGCTCTGTCTATTAACGTAGGTGCGCGAGAGATCCCCTCACGGGCAGGGGGCTGCCGTACCTGGAGAAGGATTTGCGGCAATCGGCGGCAAGTTTGCGGCTCAGCTTGGGCGAGCGGCGGGCGCGGAACGGACGGCAGGCGCTGCTCGTGGAAACGCCAATCCGAAACTATCCGCCGCCTGGGCCAAAGCTGAGCCTGTCAGCGGAGGGCCTTCACGCCGTCGGCGACCGCTTCCGCGAAGCGATCGACTTCACCCATCGTGTTGTAGAAGGCGAAGGAGGCGCGCACCGTGGACTCGAGACCGAAGTGATCCAAGGTGGGTTGGGCGCAGTGATGGCCGGCGCGAACGGCGATCCCCTGCTGATCGAGATACCGGCCGAGATCCTCGGGTTTCACGCCGTCGACTACGAACGAAAGCACGCTCACCTTGTCGGGTGCTTCACCGATGACCCTCAAGCCGGGAACGTCGGAGATCGCCGCCGTGGCTTTTTGCAGGAGGGCCCGTTCATGACGATCGGCGGCCTCCAGATCCAGTCGAGACAAATAGTCGATGGCGGCGCCGACTCCGACCGCGTCGGCCAAGTTGCCGGTGCCGGCCTCGAACTTGTGCGGAACGTCCGCGTAGGTACTCTTCTCCACCGTGACGCGGTGGATCATGTTCCCGCCGCCTTGCCAGGGAGGCATCGCCGACAGAAGTTCCTCGCGACCGTAAAGCGCTCCGATGCCGGTCGGGCCGAAGAGCTTATGCCCCGAAAAGACGAAGAAATCACACCCTAGCTTCTGCACATCGACTGCGAAGTGCGGCGTCGACTGGGCCCCGTCGACGAGCAGTCGCGCACCGACCGCGTGCGCCATCCCAGCAATTATCGAAATGGGGTTGACGGTCCCTAGGGCGTTCGACACATGGGTTACGGCCACGAGCTTCGTGCTCGGCGAGAGCATCCTCGCGAATTCCTCGAGGATGAGCTGACCCTGGTCGTCGATCGGTGCCGCGCGCAAGCTCGCGCCAGTCTGTTGGGCCAGCATCTGCCACGGGACGATGTTGGCGTGATGTTCCATCGTCGTGATCAGGATCTCGTCCCCCGCGCCGATGTTCGCCCTGCCGTAGCTGTTCGACACGAGATTGATGGCCTCGGTCGTGCCCCGCACGAAGACGATTTCGTTTTCTGAACGTGCGCCGAGCAGGTCGCGGACCTTGCCTCTCGCCTCCTCATACGCTTGAGTCGCCCGCCTGGCGAGCGTGTGGGCGGCCCGGTGCACGTTCGAGTTGTCGCGCCGATAAAACTCGGCGATTGTGTTGATCACCGCGTTCGGCTTCTGCGTTGTGGCTGCGTTGTCGAGCCAAACTAGAGGTTTGCCGTTCACCTCCTGGTGCAAGGCTGGGAAATCGGCTCTGACCCCTTCGGTGTCGAACTCCTGCTCCTCGTGCTCCGCTTTCGGTGCCGCCTCCCGAGTCTCCAAAAAGAAGTAGCGCCCCGGGCTCGTCGTCTGTGGCAGCGTCGAGCTATGCGGCGAATCCATCGGGCCAGTTGGGGCTCGGCGGACGACCGGCAACGCCGACACGTGGCCCTTACCGTTTTTCGAATCTGCAGCCCCAGTCTGACTTGGGAGCGTCGGCGCAGGGGCCGGGCTCTGGTGGCCATCACTCCTCTCCAAAAAGTAGTAGTGATCCGGGTTCGTCGTCTGCGGCAGGGTCGCGCTATGCGGCGCACCCATCGGGCCAGCCGCGGCTCGGCGGACGATCGGCAACGTTCTGGCTTCATTCAAAGTCGGAGCCAGGAGCTCCTCGGGAAGCCCCGCGTCGGGCAATGTCACAGCGCTGTTCGTACGCATGACCTCGAACCTAGACCCTGCCGCATTCCATCACGCCCAACGCCGAAGGCGATAGGACGGTGACCGCGAAATACAGGACGAAGAGATAGTTCGTGCACCCTCGCTCATCGATGCCGCTCATGCGCATCGACAGGCCGGGCGAAATCTCCCCCGCGATGCCGGACTGACTTATACCGATGACGCCTTGGTCCTCCTCTCCCACCCGCATCAGCAGGATCTTGCTCGTCTCCTCGCATCGGAGCTTGTTGCTCGGGATGATCGGAACCCCTCGCCAAGTCACAAACGGCGCCCCCAACATGCCCACCGTCTCCGTGGCGATGGCTTTCTTGGTGCACTCTTTTTCGAATGCACAGATCATCTTGGGATGGGCAACAAAGAAGGAGGGCTTTTCCCACACCTTCTCGAGCAGGTCGTCCATGGCATCTGGTGTGGGAAACCCCGAGCAACTGACCTTCATCTCATCGGCCGCCGCGTTGGCCAATCCCGTACTGGGGTTCTCGAGAATTTGTCTTTCCTGCTCCTCCTTCAGCGCCTCTACCACGAGCCGCGTCTGCTCCTTCAATTGACTGTGGGGCACATTGTGAAGGTCTCCAGACACAGTGTGCAGCCGCAGGATCGAGTGGATCGAATCCAGAGGTACTTCAATTGGATCCTGGTCGTAGTCCGCGAACGTCGTTGGCAACTCCGAGTCGTGAGGGGCGCGGTGTATAACGGAAAAGCCGCTTCCGGAGCGCACTCGGTTGACCCGGTAGCTGCCAGACTGAATACTCACGAAGGGCAAAACGCTGAGAATCCAACGCGGCGTAATCCCCGGCCAGACCGGGCGGGAAGGGTGGATGTACGATAGCTGCGACGCTGCATCTGGATGGAGGCTCTTATAGTCGGCCATGGATATATCCTTTCCTAGGGAGGCGGTTCGAGTCGAAGTCTATCATCAAATTAAGAGAATCGCACAGGCAAAGCAATCGCTCACCCAGCCGTCCGGTGACCAGGAGTGAAGGCTTATTGTTGGGTGGCGATGAACGGATGAGCGAACGAGCGACGAGATCGTTTTTTCCCGTTCTTTATAGGATATGGCCAGACTTCGCTACATCTCCGAACCTCGAACCCGTCTTCATCGCCTGCCGCACCGTCCCACGACTTCACTCTGTCTGCCGTCACCGCGCTTTCATCGCACCCCAGCACCGTCCTGTCCGCCCGACCAGAGGGCTATTCCATCCCGAGCCAAAGACCCGAGAGGCCAGAGGTCTGTTCGGGTGGCGACTCAAGCGGCTGCTTGGACCCACTTGGGCTGGCAAGGCCAGCGGTTGAAGGATCGGAGGGCTCGCCCCTACCCTTGAGAGGTTTGCGTCTGAAGGATAGAGTGATACTGAGAGGTGAAGGTGTGCTGCCCAAGACGTTGATCGAGCCGAGTCAACACGGTCAGGATCGAATACCTTTCTTCGGAAGTTGATCCGCTGAGAATTCTGTCCAGTAAGCCATTGTCCCTAGCGAGTGTTTCCAAAACGAGTTGCTCGCCCAAGATGTCAGGCTGGACAGGATTGAGGTATCGCCCTTCGGAGCCACCGTAGAGGTCTTGAAGGAGGATCCGAATAGTGCGGATTTCTCGTACATCCAGGCCGAACGGCGTGGGCGGAGCGCCTCTCGTCGAGGAGGTTGAGGTCCGGCCTCGGTGTCGAGGAGGCTCCACTGTCGAGCATGCTTCAGAAGATGCTAGCAGAGTGGCGCGGTGGATCATGGACGGCCGCTGACGCCCTTTTATCGAGCAGACTGCCGACACTCAGGGCTGGAAGTGAAACGGGGCGTCATCGCCGTGGTGGCGGCGAGAGGCGCTTATACCAGCAAGCCTCCGGAGTCAGGTAGCGCTTTAAGGCCTCGATCCAGTCTGGACTTAGCCGCAAGTCCTCGCCGTTTAGCCCTAGTTGGTATATACTTCCATTCAGGAGGTACACAAATGCGGAGAAAACCGCTCGTCAAGCTTGGATTCGCAGTGTTGGTCGCGACCGCCACGATGTTCGGTATGGACCCGTCCCCGGCCCGGGCCTTGAGTTGTCCCAGGGGCTACGGCTCTTGCGTGCTGGACAGCATGGCCTTCGAGGACGGGCAGTGCTGCTGCTACTACGTCAACGTCGACGACCCCGAAACCATTTGTCCTAATTGGTGTAGCTAGGCCGAGCCAGCGAAGCACCAGCGCAACAAGCGAGCGGCGTTCCTCTCGGGATGCCGCCGCCCCCCTACCGCCGCAGGCTCAGCGTCCGGAAAAACTCCTCCGCCACTTTCGAGGGATTGCCCACCAGGGCCCCGGCGCCTTCTTCGGGGAGCCAGTCGGCGGGGAGGTAGTCGCGGTAAGGGGCGTGGAGGAAGCGCTGGTCGAAGAGGGCGATGACGCCGGTGTCCTCGGGGGAACGGATCAGCCGGCCGGCAGCTTGGACGACGCGGGTCATGCCCGGCACCACGAAGGAGTACTCGAAGCCCTTCTCGAAGCGCTCCTCATAATAGTCCTTGAGGAGCTGCTGTTCCAGGGTCATTCCCGGCAGGCAGGGACCCACGATGGCCACCGCCTTCAAGACCTCTCCGGGATAGTCCACGCCCTCCGCGAAAACCCCCCCCGCCACCGCGACGAGCAGGATGTCGCCGAAGACGGCCGAGCGCAGGGCCTGGAGGAGGAGGTCCCGCTCCTGCTCGTTGTCCGCCTGGCGCTGGATGAGGATGCGCTTGTTGTGCAGCCGCATCCGGCCCGTGATCTCGGAGAGGAAGGCGTAGCTCGGGAAGAGGGCCAGGCAGTTGCCGGGTACCGCGTCCGCGAAGCCCCCCAGGCGCTCGGCGATGCGGTCGTAGTTCATGGGCCTCGCGCGGTACGTCGTGGCGACGGAAGGGTCGATCACCACCCGCCGGTTCTCCGACGGGAACGGGTTGGAGATCTCGACGAACGCCGTGCGGCCGGTCGCGAAGCCCAGGAGGCCGGTGTAGAACTCCGGCGGCGACAAGGTGGCCGAGAGGCCGATGGCCCCGTGGGCGCGGTTGATCACGCCGCCCAGGAAACGGCTGGGGTCCTTGCAGAGGATCTTGATGCGGCCATCCCCCCGACGGTACTCGACGACGTGGCTGAAGGCGGCGTCGGAGACCATGAGGCCGTTCAGGAAGCGGAGGAAGTTGAAGTAGAGCTCGACGAAGGGGTCGTCGGCGCGGAAGGTGCGGGTCTCGCGCTGGTGCTCCAGGTAGTCGACGAAGGCCACGTCGAGCTCGGAGCGCAGGCGCCAGAAGCGGTCCTCGGGGAGCGGCCACTCGACGGCGCGGTCGCCCGGCGGCCCCTCTTCCAGGGCGTCGGCGACGAGGCCGTCGATGAGCGCCGCGAGCTTCAGGCACAGGGTCTCGATACGGAAGTGGATGGGCTCGCCCCAGCGGCCCACGACCTCGCCGGCCCGGCGGGCGTCGTTCGAGGACAGCTCGGGGCTGTAGTAGCCCCGGCCGCGATCCACCAGGTTGTGGACCTCGTCGATCACCAGGATGACGTCCGAGAGGTCCTCGCCGGGGCCGAAGGCGGTGAGCGATACGTACGGATCGAAGACGTAGTTGTAGTCGCAGACGGTGACCTGCACCCGGTTCGAAAGCTCCAGGCTCACCTCGAAGGGGCACACTTCGGCGGCCTGGGAGGCGCGGTAGACGTCGTCCGGCTCGATGGCGGCGTGGGTGTCGTAGATCTGGGCGAGGACTCCCGAGGTGACGAGCTTCAGGCCGTAGTCCTTGGCGAAGCGGCAGTACTCCTCGTGGCAGATGATCTGGTCGTTGGCGCACATCTTGGCCTTGGCCCGCAGGCGCAGGGAGCGGAAGGCGCGATCCTGGTTGAGGAGAGCCAGGACGGAGGTCGCCATCTCCTGCTGGGTGTTCTTGGCGGTGAGGACGAAGAGGCGCTTGTCGTTCGCCAGGGCATAGCGCAGGGCGGGGTAGAGGGCGGCGACGGTCTTCCCGATGCCGGTGGTGGCCTGGAGGAGGAGATGCTCCCGATTGGCCACGGCGGTCTCGACGGCGGCGAGGATCAGCTCCTGGCCGGGGCGCGTCTGGCCATAGGGGAAGACGAGGCGCTCGGCGGCCTCCCGGCGCTCGGCGGAGCGCTTCTGCGCCGCCTCCCAGGCGCCCAGGATCCGGTTGACCCGCTGGCGGACGGAGGCTTCCAGGGCCTCGAAGTGAGGATCGAGGGTCTCGCGCTCCGTTTCGTCGCTGCCGATCGCGATGAGCACCAGCTCGGCACGGACGTCGGGGCTCGCTTCGGCCCGCGAGAGCATCCAGGCGTAGAGCAGGGCCTGGCGCTGATAGCTCTCCCGCACGTGGGGAGGCAGGGTGCCGCCGCGGCGGACGGACTTGATCTCCTCGACGATCAGGGTGCCGTCCGGCTCCTTGCGGATACCGTCCGCCCGGCCCTGCACGGTGACCTTCCATCCCCGGTGGTCGAAGGTGTGGGAGATGACGACCTCCCGCCGGTACGAGGGGTCTTCCTTCAGCTTCTGCTCCTGATACCGGCCGTGAATGGCCTGCCCCAGCCACAGCCGCTCGTAGCCGCCGCGGCTGGAGAACCCCAGGCTACGCAGCAGCGGAGCGTCCAGCAGATCGGCGACGGAGAGGTCGAGGGTGAGAGTTTCAGAGTTGAAGCGGGGCGCCATCGGGGGGTAAGTATACGGCGCATTACCGGCCCCTCACCCGACAGGTACACCCCACACCGGTCACCATCTCAATGTAGAGACGCCTCGTGCCGGGGGGAACCCCCGGTGGAGGCGTCTCCGGAGCGGAGGCAACGGTTCAAATCGGAAGGGATCGTCCCGGCGGCACCAGGGCAAATCCAGGGATCCTGTACCCGCGGACAGTCTTCGAGGAGTCAGGTGTTTTCGCCGCCTCGGAGACGCCCCCACCGGGGGTGCCCCCCGGCACGGGGCGTCTCTACATTACGGTCCCTTCACCACCACCCCGCCCTTCATGACGAACACCACCTTCTGGAGGCTCGCGAGATCGGCCAGGGCGTCTCCGGGGACGGCGATCACGTCGGCGAATTTGCCGGGCGCGATGGAGCCGACGCGGTCCTGCCAGCCCATCAGCTCGGCGGCGCGGAGGGTGGCGGACTGGATGGCCGCCATGGGCGTCATCCCATACCGCACCATGTAGGGGAGCTGCGAGGCGTTGAGGCCGTGCGGGTAGACGCCGCTGTCCGTGCCGTAGGCGATGTGGACACCGGCGGCCACGGCTTTGCGGAAGGCGGTGCGCTGGGTCTCGGTAGTCTCGTCGTTCTTCCGCAGGATTTCCTCTGGCCAGCCCTGCTTCTTCCCTTCGGTTGCGATGTAGTCGCCGTTCCAGATGTCGGCCACCAGCCAGGTGCCGTGCTCTTTCATCAGCCTCACACCTTCGTCGTCCATCAGGGAGCCGTGCTCGATCGAGCGCACCCCGGCCCGGACGGCGGCCTTGATTCCCTCGGCGCCGTGAGCGTGAGCCGCCACGAAGGTGCCGAACTTGGCCGCCTCCTCCACGGCGGCGCGCAGCTCCTCTTCGCTGAATTCCATGACGCCGGGCTTGGTGCCGGCGGTGAGCACGGCGCCCGTGGCAATGACCTTGATGAAGTCCGCGCCGCCGTTGAGCAGCTCGCGCACCCGTTGGCGGACCTCGGCGGGGGAGTTGGCGACGCCCATCCGCATGCCGGGCGGCAGGATCACGTCGTGGGCGATGCCGGTGACCTCGCCGCCGCCGCTGGACACGGTGACGTAGGCGCCGGCCACCTGCATGCGCGGCCCGAGGACGGTACCCTCCGCGATGGCATCGCGCAGGGCCACGTCGACGAAGGCCCGGTAGGTGCCGACGTCGCGCACGGTGGTGAAGCCGGCCAGCAGGGTGGCCTTGGCGTTGCGCACGCCGGTGAAAGCCTCCTGGGCCTCCGAGTGCTCCAGCACCGCCGCGGCGCTCGCGGACTGGATGTCGCCGATCAGATGGCTGTGGCAGTCGATCAATCCTGGCAGGACGGTCGAGGAGGAGAGATCGATCACCCGCGCTCCGGCAGGTGCCTTCGCCGAGCCGGGGAGAATCGACTCGATCCGGTCGCCGCGGACGATCAGCCAGCGGTCCTGCAGCACCAAGCCCTGGTCGACGTCGACCAGACGGCCGGCACGGATGGCGATGAGCGGGCCTTTCGAGTCAGTGGGTACAGCGGTCGCGGTGGTGGCGAGGAGAGCGAGGAGAGCTGCGAGCCCGGCGGCTCGCAGCCGTAAATCGAAGGTCATGGCCATGGAGGGCCATGATAAGCGCTCTACTTCTTGGAGGCGTAGCGGCTGTCCAGGCGGTCCCAGGCGTCGCGGGAGGCGTGACGGGCCTCGACCCAGGGCAGGCGCGAGCTCCCTCGGGCCTCGTTCCAGCCCTTCTCGAGGTCGCTCTCGACGTTGTTCCAGCCGTGCTCCCGGTGCTTGGACCAGGTCTCCCAGCCGTACTGGTAGGCGGGTCCGAGCTCGTCATAGCTACGGTTCGCGGCATAGGGGCGGTTGCCGTAGTTCTCGCGCCAATGAGCCTCCTCCTCCGTGGGATTGACCGACTCGGCGACCTCCTTGCCGGCGAAGCCGCCGGCGACTCCGCCCACGGCGGCGCCGATCATGGCCCCCACGGGTCCTCCCACCGCCACGCCGACGGCAGCTCCCGCCGCCGCGCCGCCCAGAGCGCCCACGCCGGTGCCAACCGGGTGCGATGCGGGCTCGCCGGTGATGGGATCCTGGTTGGCCTCGATCCGCGCCTCGTTCTCGATGGCGGCCGTGGTGGTCTTGCCCTTGGTCGTATAGGTATCGTCGTCGCTCATGGTGATCTCCTTGTAGAGGATGGAATCTTCATTCGCCAGGAGGGATGTGCAAAGAGGGGGCCAAGTTCTGCTGGGGGTAGGCGACTCCCCGGCCCTGATCCCCATCCCCGGGTTTTCACCGGGGTTCCCCCGGTTGCACCCGGGGCTACAGGAACGCCGCCCTACGGGCTCGCCTTGACGTCGTTTTGGCTGTTCTCCGGGAGGGGGAATGGGGCGGTCGGGAGAAGAGGGCCGGGGTGATGAGGGTCTTTGCTGCTCGCACCTTGCCTTCCCCCGCCCCGCCGGGATACCCTCCCGGACGAACATGCTGCGACAGAAGGCTCCCTGGACTCTCGGCCTCTGCCTCGCCCTGATCGCCGGCCTCGCCGGATCGGGGTGCAATAACCTCGCGAAGGCGGCGGGCGATCCGAAGAAGATCCGCGTCGGCATCGTCTTCGACAGCGGCGGCAAGGACGACCGCTCGTTCAACGCCGCCGCGTACCGGGGGGTGAAGCGGGCCGCCAAGGACTTCCCCATCGTGCTGCGCGACGCCGAGCCGGGCGATCCTGCCTCGCTGGAGCCCGCCATGCGTGCCTTCGCCGAGGTGGGCTACGACCTCATCATCGGCATCGGCTTCGCCCAGACCCCTATCGTCGAGGCGGTCGCCAAGGACTATCCGAAGCAGAACTTCGCCATCATCGACGGCGTCAGCGAGCTGCCGAACGTCGCCTCCCTGATCTTCAAGGAGCATGAGGGGAGCTACCTCGTGGGGATGATCGCCGCCCGCACGTCGAAGACCGGCGTCGTCGGTTTCGTGGGCGGCATGGACGTTCCCCTCATCCACAAGTTCGAGGTTGGCTACGAGGAGGGGGCGAAGGCGGCCAATCCCAAGGTCGAGGTGATCCAGAACTACGTCGGCGTCACCGAGGCGGCGTGGAACAACCCGGGCAAGGGCAAGGAGCTGGCGGTCGCGCAGATCGGCAAGGGCGCGGACGTCATCTTCGCCGCCGCCGGTAACTCGGGGTTGGGCGTTTTCGACGCCGCCGAGCAGTACCAGAAGTTCGTCATCGGCGTCGACTCCAATCAGAACTGGGTCAAGCCCGGCTTCGTCCTTACCAGCATGGTCAAGCGGGTGGACAACGCCGTCTACCAGATCATCTCCGACCTCGTGGGCCATCACTTCAAGGGCGGCATCCACGTCTATGGCCTGCCGGACGGCGGCGTCGGCTACGCCATGGATCAATACAACGAGAAGCTCATTCCGCCGGACGTGCTGCGCGAGGTCGAGGAGGCCAAGGCGAGGATCGTCCGCGGTGAAATCAAAGTTACGAACGCGATGGAGAAGTAGCCTCCGGCTTTTCCGAACATGATCGAGCTGCGCGACATCTCCAAGCGTTTCGGCGACGTGCAGGCCAACGACCGCGTGAGCTTCGCCGTGGCCCCGGGGACGATCCATGCCCTGGTAGGGGAGAACGGCGCCGGCAAGTCCACCGCCATGCGCATCGCCTACGGTTTCTACTCGGCGGACTCGGGCGACGTGGTGGTGGACGGGCAGCCGCGCCGCCTCGCCAGCCCGCACGATGCGATCGCGCTGGGGGTCGGCATGGTGCACCAGCACTTCATGCTGGTCGAGCCCATGACGGTAGCGGAGAACATCGTGCTGGGCACCGAGCCGGGCAACTTGCTGAAGCTCGACACGGCCGGCGCCGTCTCCCGCATTCGCGCCTTGTCCGACGAGCTGGGTCTGGCGATCGATCCCACGGCGCGGATCGAGGACCTTTCCGTGGGGCAGCAGCAGCGGGTGGAGCTGCTCAAGGCCCTCTACCGGCAGGCCCGCATCCTGATCCTGGACGAGCCGACGGCGGTGCTCTCGCCCCAGGCCGTTCGCGACCTCTTCGGCATCCTGCGGCGGATGCGGGAGCAGGGCAAGACGATCGTCATCGTCACCCACAAGCTCTCCGAGGTCCTGGAGATCTCGGACGAGGTGACGGTGATGCGCGACGGCAAGGTGGTGGGCAACCGCCCGACCGCCCAGACCAACGCCGCCGAGCTGGCCCGCCTGATGGTCGGGCGCGACGTGCTGCTGCGCGTGGTGAAGCCCGAGGGTCATCCCGGCAAGCCGGTGCTCGCCGTGCGCGGACTGTCACTCGGCGCCCTGGGCGCCAAGAGCGGGGAGAAGCGGCTGGACGGCGTCTCCTTCGAGGTGCGGGCGGGCGAGATCGTGGGCATCGCGGGGATCGAGGGGAACGGCCAGACGGAATTGATCGACGCGCTCGCCGGCCTCGCGGACTCAGGCGCCGTCACCGGCGTCGTCGAGCTGGAGGGGCGGAACGTGGAGAGCCTTTCCGCCCGGCAGCGACGGACGCACGGTATCGCCCACGTTCCCGAGGATCGTCATCGGCGGGGCCTGCTGCTGGATTTCGACCTGGCGGAGAACTCCATCCTGGGCGCCGACGACCGGCCTTCCGTATCGGTGGGGCCATGGCACTGGTGGCTGAATCGCGACGCCATCCGCCGGCGGACGGAGAAGATCCTGAAGGCCTTCGACGTGCGTCCGCCGAATCCCGATCTGCCCTCCCGCTCCCTCTCCGGCGGCAACCAGCAGAAGCTGATTCTCGGCCGCGAGCTCGAGGAATCCCCGAAGCTGCTGCTGGTGGCGCAGCCGACGCGAGGGGTCGACATCGGCGGCATCGAGTTCATCCACCGCCGGCTGGTGGAGATGCGGGACGCCGGCTGCGCCGTGCTCCTCGTCTCCTCCGAGTTGGAAGAGGTGACGGCCCTCTCCGACCGGCTGCTGGTGATGCGTCAGGGGCGGATCGTGGGCGAGGTGGACCCGGCGCGGGCCACGCCCGAAGAGATCGGATTGTTGATGACCGGCGGCAACGCGGCGGCTTGAGATTAAACAGGGAGATCATCGATGAACGGGCTTCGCCAACTGATCTTCCCCCTGTGCGCCGTGCTCGCGGCGTTCGTCGCGGGCAGCTTCCTGATTCTCGCCGTGGGCGACAGCCCGCTCGCCACCTATGAGCTGCTCATCGGCAGCGCCTTCACCTGGCCGGACGGCATCGGCTACACCTTGTTCTACGCCACGCCGCTCATCTTCACGGGTCTCGCGGTGGCGGTGGCCTTTCGTTGCGGCCTGCTGAACATCGGGGCCGAGGGCCAGCTTTATATCGCTTCGTTCGTCACCGCCTGGGTGGGGATCACGTTCGCGGGATTGCCGGCCATCTTGCTCGTTCCCCTCTGCTGTCTCGCGGCGGTGCTTGCGGGCGGCGTGTGGGGTGGGATTCCCGGCGTGCTCAAGGCGCGGTTCGGAGCGCATGAGGTCATCACCACGATCATGATGAACTTCATCGCCATCGCGCTCGCGAGCTACTTCACGCAGTATCACTACAAGCCGCCGGGCGACGCGATCCTGGAGACGGTGCCGATTGGACCGGGCGCCCACATCGCGCGGATGGGGAAGTTCGTCCACGGCTTTCCGGAGCGCATTCCGCTCAACCTGTCCTTCGTGCTGGCCCTCGTGACCTGCCTGCTGGTCTACCTCTTCCTCTGGCGCACGCGCTGGGGCTATGAGATCCGGGCTACGGGAGCGAGCCCGGCCGCGGCGCAGTACGGCGGCATCGCGACCGGCCGGCAGATCGTGCTCGCGATGGCCCTCTCCGGCGCGCTCGCCGGGATGGTGGGCATCAACGAGGTCCTTGGCTATCGCTACCGGTATTACGACAGCTTCTCCTCGGGATATGGCTTCACCGGCATCGCCGTGGCCCTTTTGGGACGCAATCATCCGGTGGGCGTGATCCTGGCGTCGCTTCTCTTCGGAGCGCTGTTGCGGGGCGGCCTGTTCGTGGATATCTTCACCGAGCACGTCTCCAAGGACCTGGTGATGGTGCTGCAGGGAATCATCATTCTTTTCGTGGCGGCCGAAGCGATGTTCAAGGGATCCTTCGGGCGGAGGGTCAAAGGCGTATGAGCAACATCCTCATCGTCGCTCTCCTCTTTTCCGCCGTCCGGCTGACGACGCCGCTGCTGCTGGCGGCGCTGGGCGGGCTGTATTCCGAGCGTTCGGGAGTGATTAACATCGCCCTCGAAGGCTTGATGCTCGCCGGGGCTTTCACGGCCGCGACGATCACGCATTACACGGGAAGCCCGGGGATCGGGCTGGCGGCGGCGATCCTGGCGGGCATGCTCGTGGCCCTCGTCCACGCCGTGGCGTGCATTCAGTTCAAGGCCGACCAGGTGGTGAGCGGTACGGCGATCAACATCCTTTTCCTGGGCATCCCGGCCCTTTTGTCCGGAGCCTTCTTCGAATCGACGGGCGCCACGCCCCAGCTTCCCCAGGGGCAACTCATCCCCAACGTGCCCATCTGGCTGGCTTTCGCGCTGGTGCCCGTCACCTGGTACGTGCTCTACCGCACGCCGTTCGGTCTGCGTCTGCGGGCGGTGGGGGAGAATCCCGAGGCGGCGGACACGGCGGGGGTGAACGTCTCGAAGGTGCGCTACCTGGCGGTGATGCTGTCGGGAGCCTTGGCGGCCATCGGCGGCGCCTACCTCTCGATCGGCCAATCGTCGCTCTTCGCCCGCAACATGACGGCCGGCCGTGGCTTCATCGCGCTGGCGGCGCTCATCTTCGGCAAATGGCGGCCGGTGCAGACGATGCTCGCCTGCCTCCTCTTCGGCTTTGCCGAGGCGCTCTCCATCCAGATGCAGGGGGTCTCCCAGATCCCCGTGCAGTTCATCCAGCTCATCCCCTACGTCCTGACCATCGTCGTCCTCGCCGGCTTCATCGGCCACTCCCGGGCGCCGCGGGCGCTGGGGATTCCCTACCAGAAGAAGCGGTAGGAGAAGAGCGTTTGGATAGTAGGGACTGTAGTCTTTAATAGTTAGGCATACACGACCGAGTTCGCCAGACCGGATCTTTCGGGATGATTTCTAGGCGACAAGTCGCTCGGCTTATTGATCAGGCCGAGGAAGGCTATCTCCATTGCTGGAGTTTTCTTGAGAGGCTTAAGGCTGGGACTCTGGGCTCCCTTCTTATTCAGGAGATATTTAATTTTCAGCCTCGCTTAGCAGGCTCCATCTTTAGCCTCGATCAGTTATATAGGGAGATCGAAGCTGAAAAAAAGCGGTGGATTCAGAAAAAGGAGTCTTTGTCGGTTGACTGGTTTCGTCGAAGGATGAAGACGCTCGATTACTATAGAGAAGCGGTTCGTGAAGCCTTGGCGATCGGGAAAGATATCGGCGACACCTTAGCTTGGTTCTTTTATCAAAACGAGAACGATCTTCTGAGACGGCATCTTGAGCAGCCGGAGGTGCGCCACACACCTCCCGGCATTGGCGGGTTCGGCGAGCTTGAATTTGTCAAAAAGATGCCGATCTTTGATCGTAAGCTCGTCATCTATCATGGGATTACCTCCTTTCTTCGAATAGGCGATATCAGCCTGGTTGATATGGAGACTCTTAGGGTTTCGTCAGTTGCTGAGCTTAAGACTAGGCAAGCAGATGCGGAGAACTTATCGATAACGATCGTATGCTACCGGCCAGGAAATGAAAGCGCCTCTCCAAGCCAGGCAATGGAGGTGACGCAACGAGACCAAAACCTTGCTCTCCTAGACCCGACCGCGAAAGCACGTCTAGTACGGCAGATGCGAAAGATGGAGGATGCATTCACCGGCTATTCTGTCGACGCGAATTTTGACTTCGACGGGATAACCCACCACGACTCCCTGCGACAGCTAATCGGGAAGATGAGTCGGCGAAACATGGCTTGGGAGAAGGCTGGAGATGGACTGCTACTGATTGGCATACGTAAAAACCGATCTAAAGGCCTCTCGGTGATGCTTCTGTCGCGTTCCAGGGCCTATACAGCCAATAGGAGGTTGCCGCCGGGGTCCATTGCGGCGCGCATCCATAATGAGGCATCTACGGAGAACGCACTCCTGCTAAGCCATCTCAAGTTCGGATTCGATCCTGGGTACATTCCAGCCTTTTGGTTGGATCTCGATCTCGACTTCGTCAAGGACGTGATGTTCCGTAGATTGCGAGTTTTCTCTGCCTACAACCCCGCATTCCTCTTCAAGAAGCTAAGGGCCAATGGTTTCACTGTAATTTGGGATTCTGACCAGGCTCCGAGGATTGAATATCACGGCGCGGTTTTCAAGGCGTCACTGGACAGTCTTGTCGGTCCTGTGAAGAGTATCCAGCAGCATCTCCTCCGTGAGGAGACAGTTATAAAAATACTGCTTGATCCTCTCCAGGGTATTGAATCTGGAGAGTTGCCACGTTTCGAGTCGATGAGTCTCTTCTTTGACGAGCGCCTCTCTCTCGGGTAGGTCCCTACAGCGGGAGATACAAGATGCTAACAAATTCCACTGCACGGTTACCCATATATAACGGCCCGAAAGCGGCGGGAGGCAACTTCTCCGACCGGAGGACAAGAATGGATTACCTCGATCGATCCTGCTGCCACCCCTTGATTGAAGACTTGGACGAATACCTCCAAGGCGGCCTCCTCGCGAAGGAGGCGCTCCAGGTCCGGCACCACCTCATTTTTTGTCGCCTTTGCAGGGATCTCCTGCTCGATCTGGTATGTTTCCTTGAGACCAGCGACACGCTTGGTCGACTTTGGAGCGCGGAATTGGCTTCAGCCTGGGAGGAGTGCCGGCCCGAGCTCAGATGAGAGAGAGGAGAAGCGGTAGGATTTTACCGAGGCCGCTCGTCGGAAAGAATCTTCAGCAACCGGGCTGTTGGAAAGCACTCGACGCCAAGATTCTGGAGGTCTCGGTCGTTGGACCAGAGCGGGAGTCCGAGGGCTCGGGCCAACGCCAAGGGGTGTGCGTCATCCGCGTCACGCGCGGCCAAGTCGCGAAGGGCTTCTTCAAAGTGGCCGGCATAGTCCTCGGAGGGATGGAGGCGCAGCGGTAGGAGCTTCCACTGGAGTTGCAGCAAGTCGAGAGGGAGATTGTATTTTGCCGCCATCCTCGGCAGGTAGCGTGCGACTTCTTCGGCGTTGAAAGCCGTTGCATGCACTATGACCCTGAATTCCGTAAGAACCCGGAGCGCGGCGTTCCCTGCCACCGCCGACAGCAAGACGTTGGCGTCAGCGACGATGCCGCCGTTGGGCATCGAAGTCTTTCTGTAGATCCTCCTCAGTGACTCCCCGTGCTTGGAGAGATCCGGCAAGATGCCGACCGAGGACAGTGACCAGCTCATGGCGCAGATCCTCAGGCAGGTGACCAGGGTCCTCAAGGGGCACGTAGACTCCCGAGATCTTGCCGTGTCGGGTCACGAGCACTGGCTCGGCACCTGAGAGAAGGTCAGCCGTGTTTGCCCGTAGCTCTCGAATTCCCGCGACTTTCATAACGTCTCCTTCGGGATTCAGGATAGCGGTCCGAGAGGTGTGTGTCAACAAGTGTGTACACAAAATATCCGCTGGAGGCCTCCCGGCAGTCGTCGCTCTTGCCCGCAGCATGACGGTCGGCCGCGGCTGCATCGCGCTGGCGGCGCTCATCCTGACCATCGTCGTCCTCGCCGGCTTCATCGGCCACTCCCGGGCCCCGCGGGCGCTGGGGATGCCGTACCAGAAGAAGCGGTAGGGCGGGGCCACGCTGCGGATACGCTCCGCGCCGCTGCAGTCTCCGTTGGAGTCACTGCCGCCGCGACCGGCGTCGTTGCTCTCTTGCCATGGTTCGCTGCGGCCCCGATTTGCGATGTAACTGGCCCGGCCGGAATCGCTGCCATCCTGGCCGGCCTCACTGGTGAGCCTTCACCCATCGCTGGTGAACCTTCACCCGTCCCTGGTGAACCTTCACGCATCGCTGGTGGACCTTCACCCATCACCACTCAGTCTTCACGCCTCACTGGTGAGCCTTCACGCATCACTACTCGGCCTTCACGCCTCACTGGTGAACCTTCACGCATCACTACTCGGCCTTCACGCCTCACTGGTGAACCTTCACGCATCACTACTCGGCCTTCACGCCTCACTGGTGAGCCTTCACCCATCACTACTCAACCTTCACGCCTCACTGGTGAACCTTCACGCATCACTACTCAGCCTTCACGCATCACTGGTGAACCGAGAGTAGCGACGCAGTTCGGTTCCGGCGCGACTCGCTGGAGCGATGGTTGTGTTTCGTGAGCCATCGTGGTGACTAGCGAACAGGATTTGTGTCTCACCAGAGCAGTTGGGTCTCATGAATCGACAGTCGTAGTGTTCGTTGTGCTCTTCTTGTAGGGCGATGGCTGGGGACGAAAGGTCGCTTTCACGAGGGAGGCCCTGGCGTGAGGCTCCTCCTCAGGCCTCCGATTGTGTCGCTTGTGTTCGTAGCGTGTCATGGTTAAGCATCGCAAGGCAGCAGAGCGCGCCAAACGGGTGTCTGAGCCTCTTGGGAAGCGCCTCCATTTACCCCAGTTTGGGATCCTGATGGCGGGCTGCCCCGCGCGGTTGGGAAGGGCGCATCGCGGTCGCCGCGCGAACGCCGTCTCGTGGAAGAGACTCCGCCGTGCCGGGGGGCGTCGTCGAGGAGTTAGTGAATCGCGCATCAGGACGGCCTAAAGGGTCGTGATCCTTAAGCCCAGGGCATCGCCCTGGGTTCAGGGTCGGTCCAGGAGATGCGGCCTGAAGGGCCGCGATACAGGAGGCAGGGTCGCCCTTGCCTACGACCAGGTCACCGTGCGTGCGGCCCGCGCGTCCCTATTAGGGGAGAATTGACGCGCGTTGTCTAGCCAGAATCCGTGAAGTTGCAAGCGGTTAAGTAACGGCGTATAATCAAGTTGTTGACGCTGGTCTTCGCTTGGAGCCATAAGTCGCGGCATGGCCCAGCCCGCAATGCTTACAAGAGGATTCATAATATGAAGATTCTAAAGAAGCTAGAAAACCACTTTAATTACAACTTTGTTGGTACCACAATCAAAACAGCTACGCTTGCTCGGGATGTCGGTAAGGATATCGGCGGCGATCTCGGGGGAGCCGCCGGTGCCGCCGGTGGTCTTTTTGTCGGAAGCTTCGTGGGAGGTTATAAAGTCTGGTCTCCCACTGCGATCGCAGAGACGCTTCTTCAGTCAGATGAAAAGTTGGAGAAGCGAGAACAAGAAATAAAAGAAATCTTTGATAAAGAGCTTCGTGACGATTAGCGCGAGACTGGGGTCGGAAAGGTCGGCACATGCCGCGTGTATAGTGTCCGGTGGGGCGTGATTATACGCCCGCCTGGGGGGATGTGTGTCCACTCCGCCAAAACAGGTGCCTATGTCTTTTGGGAAGCCGCCTCCGTTGACTGGTTTGGAACCCTGATGGCGGGCAGACCCCACGCTGACGACCCAAAACAGGTGCCTGAGTCTTTTTGGAAGCCGCCTCCATTTACCCGATTTGGGACCCTGATGGCGGGCAGGCCCCCACGCTGACAACCCGGTGAGGAGGTCGCGGGCGCCGGTCTGGACACACGTCCTCCTAGGCGAGCCTCCGGCTCACAAGTCTCGCCCTCCTGTGGGCTGTGAAGCTGTCAAAGAGCACTGGGGCGATCGCTATCCGGCGACGAAGGGTAGGGCCGGCGGGAAGCTGCCGGTGGGGAAGGGCGCATCTCGGTCGCCGCGCCTCAACCTCTCAGAGGCGTCACGGAAAGCTCCGACGAAGGCGGCGTAGATTTCGTAGAACGCTCTCCTCGCGGCTTTGGTGGCGGCGTGAACGCGCGGTGCTGGCGATCGGGCGAGGGAGGATGGGCGATGGAGCGGGTCGCACGCGAGAATCGCCCTGATGCCGAGCACGGAAGCACCGGTGCGTTTTCTTTCCCGCGCGGCTTCGGCCTCGATGGACTCGATCATTTCCGCGATGCGGGCTCGGTAGAGCACAGGCGACAGATGTGCCCAGCAAGGTATGGGAGAAAAGGTTACGGTCTCGACCGTGGCATAGCGCAACGGGCCAACGTCCTCGTGGCGCAGGCGGGCGGCGAATTCCAGGGTGCCAAAACAGGTGCCAAAACAGGTGCCTGTGTCTTTTGGGAAGCCGCTCCATTTACCCTGGTTTGGGACCCTGATGGCGGCCAGTCCCCTACGCTGACAACCTGATGAGGACGTCGCGGGCGCCGATCTGAACACACGTCCTCCTAGCCGAGCCTCCGGCTCACGAGTTTGGCCCTTCGGCGGGCTGTGAAGCTGTCAAAGAGCACTGGGGTGATCGCTATCCGGCGACGAAAGGTAGGGCCAAAACAGGTGCGGCCAAAACAGGTGCCTGTGTCTTTTGGGAAGCCGCCTCCATTTACCCCGGTTTGGGGCCCTGATGGCGGCCAACCCCACGCTAACAGCTTGGCGAGGACGTCGCGGGCGCCGATCTGGACGCACGTCCTCCCAGGCGAGCCTCGGCTCGCGAGTCTGGCCCTCCTGTGGGCTGTGAAGCTGTCAAAGAGCACTGGGACGATCGCTATCCGGCGACGAAGGGTAGGGCCGGCGGGAAGCTGCCGGTGGGGAAGGGGGCATCGCGGTTGCCGCGCTTCAACCTCTCAGCGGCGTCACGGAAAGCTCCGACGAAGGCGGCATAGATCTCGTAGAACGCTCTCCTCGCGGCCTTGGTGGCGAAGACGGGGCCAACGGTCCTCAGGCTGTGCTACCCTCCGCCTTATTCGCCAAGGTCTTGCACCCGGTAGAGCGCTGTTCCGCTTCGGATTCGCCGAGGATCGTTCTTTGTCCTCTGGCCGAGGCCTTCCGCCTTTGGCCGATATGTAAGGAGGGAATTCAGGTGAAGACTTCATATGGAGCCTTGTTGCTGATGGCGTGCCTGGGCATGCAGTTGACCCCAGCCCTGCGCGCTGAACAGGCCGGACAGAGAGACCCGGACCTCGACAGCGCCACGATTCGGGGAATCGGCTGGGATCAGTGGTACAACGAGAACT
>Ga0134121_10001548_pt1 | contig 21582 bp, 19 predicted proteins | sample KB301_FD_96463 | JGI IMG/M metagenome (GOLD analysis project Ga0134121, IMG submission 96463) | Terrestrial soil microbial communities without Nitrogen fertilizer from Kellogg Biological Station, Michigan, USA - KB3-0-1 | ecosystem: Environmental > Terrestrial > Soil > Unclassified ... | reverse complement strand
GAGCCGCCCGCCGCGGGCGAAGCGCGCATATTTCAAGATGGCGAGATCGAGCTTGAGTTCGGCTATCGCGGCAGCCTCAGGGCCCGCCGGCAGGTCGTTCCCTGAAGGCAGATCAAAGGCCGATGCATCGAGGCCCCAATCGTCGGCCTCGGAGATCTCGGACAGAGCCCGTTCCCCCTTCGCCGAGAAACCCATATCCTTCATCCATAACGGACCGCCAGTCCTCGACTTGTAGACGGCCTCGAGCGCGGCGAGGTCGGCCGGGTCGGCGCCCTTGCGCAAGGCTGAGTCGGCAAGTTTCGTGCGAATGAGCGCAACAACGGAGTCCTTCGCTGCCGCCGGCTGCGTAACGGCCGAAGTGGACTGGTCCTCGCCATAATCCGGAAGAACCGCCAAGCCACCCGCCGCGCATAGAAGAGTGGCGATGAAATAGGCCCCGCGCATCCCCTACCCTCGTGATCCGGCAAAATTAGCCCGAGAGGCGGCCTTCGGCCACCCTGATCTCACAGGAGAGAGGAAGCAGCAGATAGAGTTGAATCGGCACCGAAAAGAGGCTTAGGAGCCTCTCTTCTTGGGAGAGGCGTTGGCCTCGATGTCGTGAACCTTGCTGACGAGATCGTTCAAAGACCCGCGGCAGAACTCCCGCGCATCGATCTTCGACGTCTCTTTCATCATCTTGAAGGCCTGGTTCTTGTTGGACACGGCCTGCTTCACCAGCTTGTCCTTATTGATCGAGGCATCGCGCTGCATGTAGTAGGCCTCGATCTTTGCAATGGCGTCCTTGGCCTTGGCTGCGTCCTCAGCCGACAGTTGTTCGCGGTCTATGCAGTCCTTAACCACCTGATATTCGGTGTAGTAGTTTCGCAAATACATCGACAGCCCTGCGGCATTGCCGGCGAGCGGCAGCAGGAGGCCAAAGCAAGCGAGCAGCAGGCGTAGCGTCAATCGCACCATGACAATTTCCTCGGGGGCGCCGCAAAGACGCCTGTATAAGCGCCTTGGCCGAGGCGGCTCTGCGGCATTATCGCCTCTGGTGGTTAAAAAAAACGGTGCGGTCAAACGCCGCCGCCTTTTTTGCCCGCCTCATCTAGCCGGTTCTTGCGCCACTTTCGAGTCATAACCGCCCCTCCCTTGTCGAAAAGCGAGGCCGATGTTCAAAAGGCCACAGCGGCATGATGTCCTGTCACTTAATCCGATAGACGAAATTGTAGGCGTCACCTTTGGTGCCACGAGCGCTCAAAGCCATTTCGCCGAGCGCGCCGGCAAATTCGCCGGTGCCGCCGGTGATGGCCAGCACGGAGTCGCCGCTGTCATAGAACGGCCCCTCGACCGTCAGCTGGCCCTTATCCAGGCTCAGAGTCCAGAAGCATTCCCAGGCCTTCCCCGGCACGGTGCGGAAGCAGATGCCTTGGTCGGTGCCGATTTTGTTCTTATCGTCGGCATCGTAAACCTCGTTCGCGAAGGTGATGATGTCGCCGGCGCTGTCGCCGCTAGCCGGTCACTGCATCGGTGGTGGCGTGTCCCACAGATATAGTGTTCCAGGCTGTCCCATATTGTGCTGGCGCTCGAAATCGCCCGGGAGTGGCCTACTGAATCCAACCAAGCTGTTTCTGAAAGCCGAGGCTGTCATAGTAATCGCCCTGGTAGGTGATCTTTCCGTTCTCGACTCGCATGAAAGTTACCCCGTTGAAGCTGAATGACTTGTTGGTCGCCGGCGAGTCCGGCCCCCATGCGCCCGTATTGGTGCCAGCAAACGTCCATTCATACGCAATGCCATTCGCGCTTTCGATCGGCTCGCTCGTCATCTTCCACGTCAGATCAGGGGCCGCGGTCACAAACAGTTTGATGACCTTATCACGCGCTGCCTCACGCCCTTTCTGGGGCTCCCCGACGGTAGCGTCGAGGTAGGTGACATCATCGGCCATAAGTGCAGCCGCGGCGTCAGGGTCATGGGCGTTCCAAGCCGCCACATAAGCATCAGCTACCTGCCGCGGCGTCATGTCTCGTGCAAGCGCGCTTGTGGCTGCCAGCACCAGCAATGCGCCAATCACCCAACCCCGATACCGCATGGTCTTTACCTCCCTTTCAAGCCATTGCCTTCAGGCACGACAGCCTGCCTCGCCAACGACCCGCCGGCAAGGGGCGAATACGGGAGCGGTCGCTCGCTTGGGTCATCGCGCGTCAGCACCGCCCAGGGACCTTTTGCTTTCAGAACCCCGAAAATCGAAGCTTCCTATGAGTAACGAAACATGGGCAGACCACCGATAGGCGACAGAGGAATGACCAATGCCGAGCGCATTGCCCGCTGGCGCAAGCGTCATGCCAACAAGCTGGCACGCAAGGCTGCACGTCGGCCAAGCCAACACCATTTACCACTGACGATTCGCCAAGCTGTTTTTCCTAATAATCATTGGCAGGGAAGATGGCTGCAATCATCTCATCAGATTTTAAGTAACAAAATCAGTGAGTAATGGTGGAGGCGTGTTCCACCATCTTCACCTCCTGTGCGGCGAAGGCTGTCGAACTGGCAACTATCAATCCGATGGTAGCCATCGGCACGAGCAGACGCAAAGACGGCAACAGCTTCAGGCAGTTTGGCATGGAAATCTCCCCTGGCGCGGAATTGAAGTCGGCGGCGGCACAGAAGGCGTGCCACAGCCTGGGTCTAGTATGCCATGTTTTGGGCGGCTGCAGTGAATAAGGCTCGACGCGAATGTGCTATCGTTTTGACGCGAGCCCGCGACGCTCTCGGCCACCCAGTCGTTGTGAATACCCCATACGGTCCGATACGCTTTCTCAATCACAGCCGGATCAGCTCAATTTCGCAGTTTGCGACCAGATTGTAATAGTTGGCGGCTGCGGGCTCTCTGCGGGAACTGATACATGAGTATCCAGTGGGGGAGGGTGTCGGCCTTGCTCTTTCGTGCCGGCGTAATCGCGGCAGCGGCACTGGTCCATTGCCACGCCTTCGCTCGGGATGCGCTGGCGCCGCCGCCGGTTACTGCGTCATCGGTTTATGTGGTCGATGCCGAGACCGGGCAGCCGCTCTATCGGAAGAATGAGGATAAGATATTCAGGATCCTCAGCATCACCAAATTGGTTACGGCCTATGTCCTCGCGCAGCGCATGAACGGGCAGCTCTCCGATACTGTGACGATCACGCAGGCCGATCTGACGAGCGGGGCCACGGCCGGACTACGCAAGGGCGACGTCTGGACCTTGCAGGACCTGCTTTACGGCATGTTGCTCGTCTCCGGGAATGACGCGGCGATCGCCATTGCCAACTATGTCGGACGAGCGATGCTCTCCCAGGAGAAGAAGAAGGGAAGCCCTATCAAACGCTTCGTGCAGGACATGCAATCGACCGCGGCTGCACTTGACGCGAGCCATACGCGATTTGCCGATCCTTACGGCCTCTCTCCGTCAAATGTCTCGACAGCGCGCGACGTAGCGCTGATCGGGAGCACCGTCTTTCGCGACCCACGCTTGCTGCGGTTCTGGCAATGTGCGCGGCGAACGCTTGCGATCGGCGGTCCCAATGCGCGCAGCGTTTCGCTCGTCAGCACCATCGAAGTGATTGGCCAAGACAATATCGTCGGCGCCAAGACGGGATCGCATTTCGGCCAGAACATCTACCACCTCGCGGTTGGATGGTGGGCGCCGAACGGGCAAACGATCGTTGCCGTAGTCTTGGGCAGCGCAAGCGACCGATCCCGCTACGACGATGTACGGGCGATCCTCGCGGCGCTACCACGCGATTTTCCGGATCTGGCCGGCCCGGCTACAGCAGCGGCGCCCGCGCAGAGCGGCCCGCGAGCCTGTCAGTAGGCAGCGAGGATCATTCTTCGAATTTGGGCGCCTCCGCGCTCGTGCGCTTGTAGCTTCCGGCGCCTGACACGTTGAGACCCATCCCGCAGGTTCCGTCCTGCGTGATGTCGAGCTTGCCGGCCGCGAACTTGAACGACAAGGTGCAGTCCGCATCCTGATCGACATATTTGGCGCTGTTGCCCATCAGCGGAACCCTCGCCAGTTATTTCCCTGGTATTCTGCCGGTACGTCGCGTTGATCGAGAACTTTATCCGCTCGCCAGTCTGCTGAATCAGCGCTTCGCCGTTCTGCATCTTGTAGGTGCCGGTGAAGCTTCCGAAGGCCGGAGCCGTCGAGGGCCCGCTCAGCGCAGCGATCCGATCGGCGTATGTCTTCTTGAGGCACGCGGTATTGGTGCATCGATCGCGCGAGGAGAGCCAGGACTTCTGCTCCGTTTCGAGCGCGGAGGCATTGGTTGCTGCCGCACGCGCGGCCTTGTACAAGCGCGCCAATTGATCGTCCATGCTGGACAACCGCTTGTCGGAGCAGATCGCCTTCTCGACGAAGCTCGACGCCTTCGCGCAGTCGAAGCTGGCGGCCTGGGCGGAAGACATCAGGATGAGTGACAAAAGCGCCGTGCAGCCCCTTGCCCGCATGAGTCGAATCCTCCCGGCATTTGCCATTGGCAACGCCCTTATAGCGGGGTTTCAAGAGTCCGGCGCGCCGCCGGCTAACAGACGGCCAATTTCCATGAAAGTAGGCAAATTTTCATGTATTTCGGTGTCTAATTCGCCGCGTTGGCGCCATGGTTTTGCGCTATTCATATGTCACGGCAATAACGACTGACGTGGGGGACACACGTTGAGTCTCTTGGCCGCAGGGCTCGCTCTTTTCATTCTTCTCATCGCGTCCTACAGCGGACGCGCCGCCTGGATTGCGCTCGGTTCGGCGACGCTGTCGATGGCTGCGCTCGCCGGCGTGCTGTTTCTCGCCGCAAGCCAGGATCCCGGCCAGGTGCGAGCCGGCGCTGCCTGGGTGGCAAACGAGCTCTCGCTTGTGGCAGACCGACCGACCGTTGAGCATCTCAAGTCGGCTGTTGAACGACTCTCCACCGCTTTGTCCTGCGAGGCCGCACAGAAGCCGGGATGCACGACGGCTGCAAGTGCGGATACGCCCGCCGCTGCACCTGAGGCAATGCAAGCCGCTGCCACGACGAGCTGGCTTGAGCCGGAGGCAACTCCCGAGCCCGTGGTACAAGAACCGCCGAAGCAGGAGCTCGCGAAACAAGGGCCTCAGAAGCAGGAGCTCGCAAAGCAAGAGCCTCAGAAGCAAGAGGCAAGAGGCGCATCCAAGTCTCCGGTCGCTTGGCGTCTCGATGATGCGGGTGTCCAGATCTCATCGGGCGGCGCTGGAGGATTTTCGGTCGGCGGGATGAACGTCTCCGATAAAGCCCTGGAGCAGATCCATGCTGTCCTCAAGCCCGATGGAACTCAGCGCGAAATGCCGCTGTCGCTGAGCGTCGAGGGACAAAGTTCCGAGCCTGGAACCAGCATTCCCGCAGGTGCCCGGTTCAGCCTCGCCTCCGCAACTCCAAACGAGGATGGTTCAGAAACATCCGGTGGCGCAATTCTCTCGTTCCGCTACGTGCAAGCTGGACAACGCAAGAGCTCGATCCTCTACCTCACCCCGGCAACAGTCGCGCGCTTGGCCAATCGCTGACAGCACGCATCAACTGCGGGCAGCCCGATCGGGTGCCAAATAAATCCTGACGAGCGCGTCTACCTCGCGACGTAGACGATCTGTCGCGCAGTCGGCTCGACCAGAACTCGTTGCCCGTTGACGTAGGAATAGAGGTAGGGCGATTGCGGAATGGGATAGACGGGCACGGCCGGAGGCAACACTGCTCCGACCATCACCTCGCCGTTGACTAGAACCGGTTGGATCGCCTGCTGCATCATGTAGGACAGGACCGTCGGGGGTGGAGCGACCGGCTGGACAACGCCAACGGTTGGCGCAACCGGCACCATGGCGCCGACCGGCGGCGTCGCCACGACTGGCGCCCCGGTGTTGGCCGGCGTCACCACCGGAATGCCGAGCTGAGCACCAACAACTTGGAGATTCTTCGGCGTGCCAGCAGCGCTGGTCACAAGATAGGGAGCCGAAGCCCAGCCGGTCACCCCGCCCGGAAGGGCGACGGCGCACCAGGAATAGTCCGATACGCATCCGGTGGTCTGGGCGGGAGTGTTGGCCGGGATCTGGCTCACCACCTGATATTGGAATCCTGGGCCGCTCCGCACATTGAGATGACCGGTTGGGGAAGAGGCAGTCACCGCCAAGGCAGGCCTGCGGCGAGCGCAGCGCCCAGAAGCGAAGCAAGGCCAATCATTACGTGCGTGCGGTGCATGATGCGTCTCCCCTTCATCAAGTCGTGTTTGGCTGACCCTCAGCGCCACAGCTATAAAACGGCCGGGCCCCTCAAGTCATGCCGGACCGGCGCGGAGATAGAGGAATGTTTTCGCGCGTTTTCGATTGTCGGGTCGCCGGCATGATTCATCGCTTCGCCGGGCGAGCCTGCGAAGTCATGTCAAGGCTTGCCCTCGAGCTTGACCTTCGCTGCTCTACTCGTTGATCCCTGCTCACTTGCTCCATAAGGTCTGTTTTCCCTAAAGCAGGATGTTGCTGGGGGCCTTTCAGCTTCAGGACAAGCGTTTTGCCTTAATGTAGCGGAAAAAAGCTCCCGTTCCGAGACCGTTGCCGGTCGCCTTCTCGATGATTTCCTCGGCCGAGAGCCGCTGGCCTACCCGATAAATATTGGTGCGGAGCCAGGCGAGCAGGCCGCCAAATTCGCCGCGACGGATTTCGTCATCGAGGGGATGCTCGTGCGCGTAAGCTTCCGCAAGCTGCGCCGCATATAGGCTACCCAACGTGTAGGTCGGAAAATACCCGAACATGCCGAGCGACCAATGCACGTCCTGAAGCACGCCTTCGCGGTCAGATTTCGGAGTTGCCCCGATCAATGACGTGCTGCGCTCGTCCCAAACTTGCGGCAGATCGCGAACGGCGAGCGAGCCGGAGATGAGCGCGACCTCGAGCTCGTAGCGCAGCACGATATGGAGATGATAGGAGACCTCGTCCGCCGCCACCCGGTTCACCCCGGGCCGCACCAGATTCACGCTGCGATAGAACGGCTCGGCGTCGAGGCCATCGACCACCTCCGGGAACAACTCCCGCAAACTCGGCAAGGCATAATCCCAAAAGGCACGGGCGCGGCCGACATGGTTTTCCCACAGGCGCGCTTGGGATTCTTGCAAGCCCATGCTGGGAGCCTCGGCAAGCAGCGTGTCGCGGTCCTCTGGATCGAAGCCTTGGTCGTAGAGGCCGTGCCCCCCTTCATGCAGCGCAGCCAACACTGCTTCGGAGACATTCCTCTCATCGACCCTAATGGTCAGGCGCACGTCGTTTAGGCCCGCAAGAAGCGAGAAGGGATGGGTCGAGCGGTCGAGCCGCCCCCGCTCGAAGGCAAAGCCCATTCTCGCGAGCAAGCGCCGGCTGAGCTCCCACTGCCCGGCGTCGGGAAAGGTGCGTCCGTGCAGCACTCCATCGGGGCGCGGATCGGCCCCGCGAACCAGCGGCACCAGAGCATTGCGCACCTCCTCCAGCACGGGATCGAGGCGCGAGCGGCTCATGCCGGGCTCGTGCTCGTCGAGCAGGGCCTCATAAGGATCGCCCTCGCCGGCAAGCGCCTGTGCGCGTTCTCTCACCAGCGCGACCAACCTCTCAAAGGATGGCGCGAACAGAGCATAGGAGCTCTTTTTGCGTGCCTCTTCCCAGGTCCCAAGAGCCTGCGACCTCGCATGGGCGAAGTGGCGCACGAGATCCTCGGGCAACGCCAGAGCTTGGCGCCGCAAACGCCGAAGCAGGAAGAGCTCGCGCGCAAGCCGCTCGTTCCCGTCAGACTGCGCGGCGACCTCCTCCACCAGATCGCCTAGCCGGTCAGACGCCAGCAATTTGTGGCGAATGCCTTCCAGCGTCGCAAGCTGCTGCCCTCGTTCCGCACGTCCCGCAGGCGGCAGTAGGGTTTCCTCGTCCCAACCGAGCAGCGCGATGGTCTGATCGAGATGGCGCAATTCCGAGATTTGCGCGCGCAGCGATTGCTCCAAGTCCTCGGCGCGGCTGATGGGACGTTTGGGGATGCGCAGCTCGGCCGGGACCTCGGCCTCGAGCACCGCAGCAAGCCCCCCACGCTGGGCGACATTGACCACTTGCTTCTGCGACACCCGGGAGATGGTGCCGAGTCCATTCTCGGTCGCGGCAAAACCCATCACCGCATAGAACGGCTCGCCGAAAACGCGTCCGTCCGGACCGACAACCGGGAACTCGTGCACCGGAAGCCGCGTCGCCGTCTGCACCACCCAGGAATTCTCGGGATCCTCCGCGCTCAGGACCGCCTTCTCTAAAGCTCTCTCCCAGTCGGCTTGCTCGGTCGCAGGACCGATCATGACTCCACTACCGCCATAGGCGCGGTTCGGCTTCAGCACCAGCAGGTCGCGATTAAGGCGCGCATATTCGAGCAGGTCACCTTCCTCGTCGTGGGGCAGCGTCGTGCGCCGATCCGCCAAGAGTCGCGTCCACAACACATGGCGCCGGAACAGTCTGCGGTCGTCTGCGCCGAAATATTGCTCGCCGAGCGCAGGCTCGGTCAGAATCTCGAAGGCGCTCTTGTGATCGAAATCGCCGACGAGCGACGAGACGACGCGGTTCTGCCGGAACAGGAGCCGCATTGCTTCGAGTGGGCGCCCGATCTCCTTCTCGAGAGCTATCAGCTCGCGCAGCTCGTAATCGCGGTAGACGACGTCGATCTTGACGTCCTCGTAGAAGACCTCCTCCCCCTCCGCGCGCAACTCGCGCGGATCGGCGTGGGCGATGGTGAGACCATGCCGCTCAGACAGGAATTCGCTCAACACCGACTGCTCGGCAGGCCCCTCATGCACGTATTTCGGTTCGACAAAGCAGAGCTGACACGACTCCCGGCCGATGGCGCGGGCGTGATCGATCAACACCTGGACAAACAATTCGCGCTGGTCCCGCGGCAGGTCGACGACGAGGCTCGGGTCGTGCCCAAGCAAGGTCGGCATGACGTCGCGCATGACGAGCTGCTCGGCGATCGGGGCGTAGTGAATTCCGCCTACTCCGGTGAGGTTCGGTTCCATGAAGTGGAGCGAGTCCTGCCAGCCGGCGCCGGTGAAATCGCACACCGCATCGAGCCGGCCATAGATCGAATTGAAGCGCGAGTGCTCCTTCGTCCACGTATCGCGGAACCAGCGCTCCTCGTCGGGCGTGATCGCCACGATTTTCCTGATCCGCTCGTCTTGCAGATAGAGATCGGGCAAGCGCTTCAGCGCCTCGATCAACTGAAGGCAGACGTGATGGACGTAACTGAGCTGCTCCTGCATCACGAGCAACGGGCGCAGCATCAAGCGGACCGGTTCCTGCACTCCCTCATGCTCGTAGATCATCTCGTTGGCGCGCGCGTCCGCAAGCAGGCGTGCGGCGATCCGCGCGAAGGTCGCATCGCTGACGTGATTTGCGGCGCGCCTGATCCGCGCTTCGAGCGTGGCGCCGGAAAGCCCGAGCGCCTCGGCAGGACTGAGGATCGGCCGCGTCACAGAGGGATGTGTCGTGCTTCTTGGGCGGGTTCTCGAGGTGCTTATTGCGCAGCATCTGTAGCGCCCGGGCGCGCTTGCTCGCAAGCTTCATCGCTTCGCCGGGCGAGCCCGCGAAGTCATATCAAAGCTTGCCCTCGGGCTTGACCCGAGGGAGCTTCCCCTTCGATCGAAGGGGAAGGCGCGCCGAAAAGCGCAAACCTATGGTTCCGCGATCCTTTGTGAGGACCACGGCGGGCGCCTCTCGGCGCGCCACATGCGCTCAAGTAGGCCAGAGGCCGGTAGCGCATGGTATTTGCGGACGTCTTGTCGGCACCGGGCCCTGCTTTTCGTTGCTGGACAAACCGGTCGATCAGCTAGCTCCTAGCAGGACCTCGTAGACAGTGGGTCCGGAGGGAGCTCCGGCACCGCCCGAGCGCAGGCGCCGCACCTCGTCCCGCGTCACGAACGCCTCATGATGCGCCCTTCAACTGGACGAGGTGATCCGGACTCTAAGTGAAGTTTGGCGCCGGGGATAAGACCCGATCGGGGCGAAGCCCCTCTTCCCAAATTGCAGGCGGTTCCAAGCCCTCGTCCTCCTGGAGGACGGGTGCAGCGGTGGAAGGCGACAATTTTGCCCAAGAAATGTCATCATAACACTTGACAGTGACTGAAATGACACGGCCTCGCCCGCATGGTGAGAGGTCAGGCGCATCCCCTAGAAGGTCCGGTCAGAAGTGCAGCCCCTCAGAGCCCAAGCCAGGCAGCTCGCGTCAGAGCCTTCGCATCAGGATATTCCCGCCCTGGCGAAGCGCTTCCTTGAGCCGCTGCGCGGAGAAAATCCTCCCGCGCCGAGGCGGCCAGCCTTCCCAAGACCGACCCTGGTTCCGACAGCGATTGGCTTCCCCAGCCAGCAAGCCCACGCGAAGGTTCAGCCAGACGCGCCCGAGCCGAGGCCGGCCGCGGATCAAGGCAAGCGCGGTCTGAGCAGAAATGCTTGGGTCTCGGCTTTGGTGGTCTTGGCCCTCATTCCATTGACCATGCTCTTCGTTCGGCTGTGGCAGGACATGGTGGCAGCGCACGCAGTTCATGGAACACCTCCTGCTGCCAAATCGAGCACACCGAGCCCGCCTGCCCCAACCGCTTTGGCGCAGCCCGAGCAACGCCCGAGTACGTTGGAAGTCGCTCTTTCCTCGCCTGACCGCATCGAGGCCAAGGCCGGCGACGTCATCGAGTTTCCCGTCGCCATTGACGCGACTGACGCGCTCCCAGTGCGCAGCATCATCGCCGTCACTGCGCTCCCCGAGGGCGCCACCTTCTCGCAAGGCCGTCCCTATGGCATCACTGGTTGGAGCCTCCGCACCGACGAGATCGCCGACTTGCAATTGCGTCTGCCGGAGCGTGGGGCCACCTCCAACATGCGCCTCGAGCTCATCGCGGCGGACGGAACCGTACTGGCGCAATCCGAAACACGGCTGAGCATCGCCCCCTCGTCCGCTGACACCGCCGCCGTCGCCGCGAGCGCAAGCAATCCCTTCGAACAGGTCGCGACAGCCGAGACAACCCGATCGATCGACAGCTCGTCGCTCCCGCCACAGCAGAGGCCGGCAGCGTCGGCCGGAGCCGCCCCCGCGGTGAAGGTCAACACCGTAAAGGTCGTGACCATACCGGCCCCGCAACCGGCGCGCCCGCATGACGGGGGCTATGCGCTGGGTCCCCCGCCGGAAGAGCCGCGAGCGCCCGCCGAGTGGATGGAGACCAAATCCGCGGTGGACATGCACGCGAAGGCGGAGAAATCCTCAGAGACGGTCAAGGTCGCCGGCAAGGGCCTCAAGCTGCGGGTCATGGCGCGGCATAAGAAGTGGGTGCAGGTCACCGATCCCAAAACATCGACGACCGGCTGGATCTATAACCGCTTCCTCACGCCGATCGAGCCCGCCGCGCATTAGCGCGCCCTTCAAGTGGGCCCAACCGGCCCGCATGCGCTGAGTTTGCCAAATTGTGGATGGCCGGGCCAAGCCCGGCCATGACGATCCGAAGGCGTTTCAGCTGCTCAAAGCGGGATGTTGTCGTGCTTCTTGGGCGGGTTGGCGAGGTGCTTGTTGCGCAGCATCTGTAGCGCTCGAGCGATGCGCTTGCGCGTACCGTGCGGCATGATCACCTCGTCGATATAGCCGCGCTCGGCCGCCACGAACGGATTGGCGAAGCGCGCCTGGTATTCGTCGATGCGTTTCTTGATCTTGGCGGGGTCCGCGAGCTCGGCGCGGTAGAGGATCTCGGCTGCGCCCTTGGCCCCCATCACCGCGATCTCTGCCGAGGGCCAGGCATAGTTGATGTCGCCCCTGATGTGCTTCGAGCTCATGACGTCGTAGGCCCCGCCATAGGCTTTCCGCGTGATCACCGTTACCTTCGGCACGGTCGCCTCGGTGAAGGCGAACAGGAGCTTGGCGCCGTGCTTGATCAGCCCGCCATATTCCTGGTCGGTGCCGGGCAGGAAGCCCGGCACATCGACGAAGGTGACGATCGGGATGTTGAAGCAGTCGCAGAAGCGCACGAAGCGCGCGGCTTTCCGCGATGCGTCTGAATCGAGCACGCCGGCGAGCACCATGGGCTGATTGGCGACGATGCCAATGGTGCGCCCTTCCATGCGGGCGAAGCCGATCACGATATTGCGGGCGTAGGCCTCCTGAATCTCGAAGAAGTCGCCCTCGTCGACAACTTTGAGGATCAGCTCCTTGATGTCGTAGGGCTTGTTCGGATTGTTTGGGATGAGCGTGTCGAGCGACGGCTCATCGCGGTCCCACGGATCGCGGGTGGGAAGCTCAGGCACGCCGGAGATATTGCTCGACGGCAGGAAGTCCATCAGCCGGCGCATCTGGAGCAGCGCCTCGACGTCGTTCTCGTAGGCGCCGTCGGCGATCGACGACTTCGTCGTATGGACGATGGCGCCGCCGAGCTGCTCGGCCGTCACCTCCTCCTTGGTCACGGTCTTCACCACATCGGGACCGGTGACGAACATGTAGGAGGTGTCCTTCACCATGAAGATGAAGTCGGTCATGGCGGGGGAGTAAACATCGCCGCCGGCGCACGGGCCCATGATCACGCTGATCTGCGGGATCACGCCCGAGGCGAGCACGTTGCGGGTGAACACCTCGCCATAGCCGCCGAGCGCCGCCACGCCCTCCTGGATGCGCGCGCCGCCGGCGTCGAACAGGCCGATGATCGGCGCGCGGTTCTGCAGCGCCATGTCCTGGATCTTGATCATCTTGTTGGCGTGCGCTTCCGAGAGCGAGCCGCCGAACACGGTGAAATCCTTGGCGAACACATAGGTGACGCGGCCATTGATGGTGCCCCAGCCGGTGACCACGCCGTCGCCTGGGACTTTGCTCTGCTCCATGCCGAAATCGATGCAGCGGTGCTCGACATACATGTCGAACTCCTCGAAGGAGCCTTCGTCGAGCAGGAGCTCGAGGCGCTCTCTCGCCGTGAGCTTGCCGCGCTTGTGCTGAGCGTCGATGCGGGCCTGGCCGCCGCCGGCTCGCGCCTTGTCGCGACGGATTTCAAGCTCCTCTAAGACTTCCTTCATCAGCCCGCTCCCAATGACGCAAGGGTGACGGTGAATAGCATGGGGGGGAAGCCGCGCAAATGCCGCCGCTTCCCGGGAACAGGCCGAATCGGGCCGCGATGCCGCATGCGTCACCGCCGCCCATATTCGGCTAAATTGCTGTCAAAATTGGATAATAATCCGCGCCGCAAAGGAAGGGAGCGCCCGATGGGAACACTTCACCTGACGCGGCGCGGGTTCTTGGTTGCCGCCGGAAGCGCCGCTTGTTTAGCTGTGCTCCGACCGAGGATCGCCCGCGCGATGGCTGTGCCGCTCAACGATTTCAAGACGACCATGACAACCATGTTCTGGGTGGGCGAGCAGGCCGACGCCGAGAATGCCTACATCCCCAATCACGAGAGTTACTGGGACAAGGATTGGCTCGCCAGTTTCGGCGGCGTGGATGATCCCTGGCATCGCAACGGCCATTGGCCGGCAGGGTTCGCACCAAAGGAGAACCCGTTCTACGTGGCGCTGCCCTATGGCGAGTTCGCCGAGCAGAACCAGCTGAAGGCCGAGGCGAGCGACATCCCCTGGTATCGCCCCGGGCTCGATCCCCTGCTGAAGAACCGCTGGGTCGAGATCCGCTACAATGGGCGCTCCTGTTACGCGCAATGGCAGGATGTCGGTCCGTGCGGCGAGGACGACTTCGGGTTCGTGTTCGGCGACGCAGACGTGCCGCTCAACACTTTCGACGCCGAGGCCGGGTTGGATCTGTCTCCAGCGGTCTGGCATCACCTCGGCATGACCGACAATGCGCTGACCGAATGGCGTTTCGTGGATCAATCGGAGGTTCCGGAAGGACCCTGGACCGAAATCGTCACCAGATCCGGCAATAACCGCTGAATTTCAGCCGCGAAGTGTCTCGAGCACTCGTGCCGCTGCGTCGAAGTCGCGACGGCGATGGGCGCGGCGGTGCGCGGCCTCGGCATCCTCGCCCCACTGGCTGATCTGGAAGTCCTCATCCACATGGGCTGCCTGCCATGCCTGTTCAGGGGTGAGCCTGCCGCGCAACACCGCAGTCGGAAGCAGGGCTGAGCCGGTGAGCGTGGTCATGACGTGCATTGCAGCGAGGCTGAAGGCGTCGAGTCCCTCCAGCGCGCGTCTGACGCCATCAAGTGAAGCTTTGGGCTGGGCCACATGCACGACGCCTTCGGCAAGGTTGAGGGGCGCATCGAGCGTGGTCTTGGCCCAGGAGAGCACCGGGTCCCAATGCTTGGTCTGCGATGCGACCAACGCTTTCGGCCCCTCGGTACGGTAGCAGAGGAGATCGGAGCCGGCATATTTCAGGATGTCATCGATCACCGTCTGCTCGTGACCTCTAACCCCGTCGATCGCGCTATTGGCGAGCTTAGTGAGCGGCATGGTCGAAGGATCGATGCGCTCCTGTTGCGCACGCCATTCGTCGGCGGCCGCCTCGGCGAGCGCCCGTGTGGGGAAAATAAGATGCGACTTGCCTGGGGTGCGCACCGGCTTGCCGTCGAGCAGAAGCGAGGCCGCCCCGCCCTCCTCATGTTTTATTGTGACGTCCTTGTAGAAGCGCGTGGGAAGATTTGCGGCGCGCGAGACACCTAAAGCGGCACTTTTGCTCGTGGAAGTCATCTCTCGCGCTCAGCCTTTGCGTGCCTTCGCGCCAGCCGGGCGCTTCGGCACCGGCTCGGCCCTGACAGGCGTGCGCGTGCGCGACTTCTCCTTGCGTGCAAGCTTCTCGTAGTCCAGCCGCAGTTCCTGCAAGGTCTTGTCGTCCAGCTCTTCGAGATCGAGCAGCACGTTGCGCGCCCTCTTCGTCACGCGGATCAGCTCGTCGAGCTTGATCTGCATGGCCGTCGTATCGCGGTTCTGCGTGTTCTGGATCACGAACACCATCAGGAAAGTGACGATCGTGGTACCTGTGTTGATGACGAGCTGCCAAGTATCGCTGAATCCGAACAACGGCCCCGAGATCGCCCACACCACGATCGTCGCGAGCGCAATGAAAAACGTGACCGGCTGCCCCGTGAACTGAGAGACCGACTGGGCAAAACGCACGAACCAAAGACTACGATCTCGCATTATCTATTCCTTATTCCTTCTCGCTGCGCCGCGATCATAACGCTCTACTGGCTGTTTCCGCCTCATTGCCTTCGGCAAAGCCGAGCAGGGCGAAGGCCTTCGCCATGTGCTCAGGCAGAGGCGCAGTGATATCCACGATGCCTTCGCCGGAAGGGTGCGGGAAGCTGATGCGTCGGGCATGCAGGTAAAGCCTGTTGGGGATACCCTCGGGCAAGTTCTTGTCGCCTTGGTATTTGCCGTCGCCGAGAATGGGATGGCCGATGATCGCCATGTGGGCGCGGAGTTGATGCTGGCGTCCAGTCACGGGCTTGAGCGAGACGAAGGCGACCTTCTGCCCTGCCCTGTCCACCACTGCATAATGGGTGACGGCGGACTGCGCGATGTCCTGTTCGCCCGCGCGCGCTTTGCGCACCCGGTCGCCGTCGGGACCGCCTGCCTTGACCAGGGCAGCATCGATCTTGCCTTGGGGCGGCTTCGGCACGCCGTGCACCAGCGCCCAATATATCTTGCGCACCGAGCGCGTCTGGAAGGCGCGGCCGAGCTTTGCCGCGATGGCGCGGCGCTTGGCGATCACCAGCACGCCGGTGGTATCGCGATCGAGCCTGTGCACGAGGCGCGGCCGCGTCTCGGGTCCGTCGCCCAGGCCTTCGAGCAGGCGGTCGACATGGTGCGTCGTCTTGGTGCCGCCCTGCACGGCGATGCCCGACGGCTTGTTGAGCACCAGCAGGTCATCGTCCTCGTAGAGCGTGATGGAGGCGAGAAACGTACGGTCGGCCTTTGACACCGCCTGCGCCGGCGCAGGCGGTGGCGGCGTATCGGGAAGCGGCGGGATGCGCACCGTCTGGCCCGCGGCAAGCCGCGTGCTCGCCTTGGCGCGGCCGCCATCGACCCTCACCTGGCCGGTGCGCAGCAGCTTCTCGAGCCGGCTATGCGGCAGCGAGGCGTAGTGCGTCTTGAACCAGCGGTCGAGCCGCATGCCATCTTCGGCGCGGCTCACCACCCTTGTCTCAACTCCCGCCATTGGAGTGCGCGTCCCTTCACTGTCCCCAAAGCATACGCGGTGGCGCAATTTGGCCTGCAATGGGCTTTGATCGGAATAAATTACCGTCTACATTCTGCCTATCAGTGCGAAAGGGGATGGAGTCCCCCTGAACCGCCGCTGCGCTAATGACTCCTACCGCATCTTTGTCATGCGGTGGGAGACTAGGTCTGCAACCCGCCGCAAGGCGGGTTTTGTTTTGCCAGCACCCGCCTCCACACCTCGCGGGCTTGAGCAGGAAGCCAAGGAGGCGACATGACTGGAATTTGGGCTTTGGCAGCGCTGTGGCTCGGCCTTGCGCCGATTGCATCTCTCCTATCGATTTGGCTCAGGGTCTCCACTGCGCTGTCCGAGATCATCGTCGGCACCATCGCGCAGTTGGTCATCGGGGCCGCCCTCGGCTCCGTCGTACTCGGCACCGAGGAGACGTGGATCAAAGTTCTTTCGGGCACGGGCGCCATCGTTCTCACTTTTCTCGCTGGCGCCGAGCTCGATCCCCAAGTGTTCAAGCGCAAATGGAAGGAGGCGACCGCAGTCGGCTTCGCCGGATTCTTCTTCCCGTTCTTCGGCTGCGCTGCCGCCGCCTATTTCCTGCTCGGCTGGAACCCGATAGCAAGCTGGCTCGGCGGTGTCGCCCTCTCCACCACGTCGGTCGCCGTCGTCTACGCCGTAATGCTGGAATCCGGATTGAACAAGACCGAATACGGCAAGACCGTGCTCGCCGCGTGCTTCATCAACGATCTCGGCACCGTGCTCGCGCTCGGCTTCATCTTCGCCCCCTTCACGCTGAAGACGCTCATCTTCGCCGCCGTCGCGGTCATGGTATTCGCCATTCTGCCGTGGCTTACGCCGAGATTCTTCAAGCTCTATGGCAACCGGCCGTCGGAGCTCGAGACCAAGTTCCTCCTGCTGTGTCTGTTCGGCTTAGGTGCCCTTGCCGCCTGGGCAGATAGCGAGGCTGTCTTGCCCGCCTACATTATCGGCATGGTGCTCGCCGGCACCGTGGGCCGGGACCACATGCTCATCCGCAGGCTCCGTACCCTGACCTTCGGCTTCCTCACGCCGTTCTATTTCATTCGTGCGGGTTCGTTCGTCTCGATTCCGGCGCTTATCGCTGCTCCGTTCGCCTTCGTGCTCCTGCTCCTGGTCAAGATGTTCACGAAGTTCGTGGGAGTCTTTCCAGTGACCAAGGCGCACAAGACGCCCCAGCAAGAGGCGAAACACCACGCTGCTGATGTCGACCGGGCTGACCTTCGGATCCATCTCCTCCTTGTTCGGCTTGTCGCACCACATCATCGACCAGGGGCAGTATTCAATCCTTGTTGCCGGCGTGATCGGTAGCGCCGTCGTTCCGACTCTTATCGCCAACGCCTTCTTCCTGCCGCATCATCTTCTGCCGCAGCCGGCAGGGGACGACGAGGCGCTGGCGATTGCCGAATTCGAGGAAGAGCCCCCCGCGCCGGTGCGAAAGCTAGAACCGACTCAGCCTATATAGGCGTGAAGCCCACGCCCAAGTTCGGAACACCTCATGATGAGCTATATCTGGATTGCGATTGGCAGCGCGATCGGCGGCGCTGCGCGCTATTGGTGCACGGGATTCGCGGCGCGCCTGTTTGGTGAAACCTTCCCGTGGGGCACCCTGCTCGTGAATATCACAGGGTCTCTCATCATCGGCTTTTTCGCGACTTTGACCGGACCGGACGGCCGCTTCTTCGTAAGCTCGACGACACGCCAGTTCGTCAGGATCCCGAACGTGCGGCTGGAATATGTGCAGAACGAACCCAAGGGAATTCAAACCGCGTTCTGGCGGAGCGTCGGCCCCTCGCAAAACATCTTCGTGGCGAGAGCTTCATTGATGAGCTTGCCGCAGCCGCCAAGAAAGATCCGGTGGAATATCGCCGTGCTCTGCTCGACAAATCGCCGCGTGCCAAGGCGTGCTCGATCTGGCCGCCGAGAAGTCAGGCTGGGGCCAGCCCCTGCCGAAAGGCTCAGGCCGCGGCGTGTCGGTGCAGAATGTGTTTGGCAGCTACATGGCGCAGGTCGCCGAGGTCGCGGTGTCCAAGGACGGCGACGTTGCGGTCAAGCGTATCACCTGCGCGGTCGATTGCGGTATCGGGATCAATCCCAACACCATCGAGGCGCAGGCGCAAAGCGCCATCCTCTATGGTCTGACCGCCGCCCTTTACGGCGAGATCACGCTGAAAGACGGCCGGGTGGAACAGAGCAATTTCGACAGCTATCGAGCCTTGCGCATCAATGAGATCCCCGCGATCGACATCCACATCATCGACAGCGGGGAGGCTCCGGGCGGAATGGGCGAGCCCGAGACCTGCGCCGTCCCGCCAGCGGTCACCAATGCCATTTTCGCGGCGACCGGCGTGCGGCTGCGCAAGCTTCCTATCGATACGTCCAAGCTCAAGGCTTGATCGAGCGCTCCTTGCGAAGCTTGGCCCAGCGGTCGAGCCGCTGCTTCACCTCGGCCTCGTACCCGTAAGTCGTGGGTGCGTAGAAGATCTGGCGCTCCATGCCGTCAGGGAAGTAGTTCTGGCCCGAGAACGCCTCCTCGTCGTTATGATCGTAGGCATAGCCGCGACCGTAACCTTCCTGCTTCATCAGCCTGGTCGTCGCGTTGAGGATGTGCTTCGGCGGGAGCAGCGAGCCGCCCTCCTCCGCAGCACGGGAGGCAAGGCCGAAGGCGACGTAGCCCGCGTTCGATTTCGGCGCGGTGGCGAGATAGATCGTGGTTTGCGCCAGCGCGAGCTCGCCTTCGGGCGTCCCCAGAAAGTCGTAAGTGTCCTTGGCGGCGATCGCCTGCACCAGAGCGTTTGGATCGGCAAGACCGATGTCCTCGATGGCCATACGCACCAGGCGGCGCGCAATATAGAGGGGGTCCTCGCCGCCGGCGAGCATGCGGGCGAGCCAGTAAAGCGAGGCGTCGGGATCAGAGCCGCGCACCGATTTGTGAAGCGCGCTGATCAGATTGTAGTGGCCGTCCTGCGATTTGTCGTAGATCGGTGCGCGCCGCTGCACCAGAGCTATCAAAGCCTCGCGGTCGAGCGGCGTCTTGGCGCCGGACGCGGCGGCGAGGAACACATCTTCTGCGAGGTTGATGGCGCCCCGGCCGTCGCCGTCGGCCATGTTGACGAGCGCCTCGCGGGCGTCGGGGGTGAGCGGCAGCTTGCGGTCTTCATGCGCCTCCGCGCGCTGCAGCAGCTGCTCGATCGCAGCCTCATCGAGCCGCCTGAACACGAGCACGCTCGCGCGCGATAGAAGCGCCGAATTGAGCTCGAAGGATGGATTCTCGGTGGTGGCGCCCACGAGAATGATGGTCCCGTCCTCCATGTGCGGCAGGAAGGCATCCTGCTGGGAGCGATTGAAGCGGTGGATCTCGTCGACGAACAACAGCGTGCCGCGCCCCTCCTCGCGCCGCGCCTTGGCCGCATCGAAGACCTTGCGCAAGTCAGAGACGCCGGAATGGATGGCCGAGAGCTGCTCGAAATGATGGTCGGTGACTTCGGCAAGGAGTCGCGCCACGGTCGTCTTGCCGGTCCCAGGCGGACCCCAGAAGATCACCGATGACAGTCGCCCCGCTTTGACCATGCGGCGCAAGATGCCATGTTCGCCGAGCAGATGATCCTGGCCAATTACCTCGTCGAGCGTCTTTGGCCGCAGCCGGTCGGCCAGCGGCCTTGGCGCACTTTCCGAGAGTCTCGCAGCCTCAAACAGATTGGCGGCGGACTTCTTCATTTATCAGCCCTGAATGGCGAGGTTATATACCTTGCCGTCTCGCTCTACCGACAGCCGCCATCCCCCGCCAGCGAGGTCGAGCACGCTCACGAGCTGTGCCACCGATTTCACCTTCTCGTTGTTGACCGCCACGACGATGTCGCCGCGCTTCACCCCGATCCGTGCCGCAGGCGTCTTGTCCTTCACGTCGAGCACCACCACACCCATGCGTGAGTCATCGTCTATGCCAAGCTCCTGCGCCACGGCCGGAGACAGGTTCGCAATCTTGCAGCCGGTGAGAGGATGATGGCCGCCGAGATCGCGCGCGTCGCGGGGCGGATCTTCGATAGGCGCAATGAGCGCAATGGTGGTCGTGAGCTTCTGGCCCTTGCGCAACACGCTGAGATTGGCTTGGCCGCCGATCCCTTTGGTAACGAAGCGGTACTGGAAGGCGTGCGGGTCCTGTACCGGCTTGTCGTCGACGCCCACCACGACGTCGCCGGCTTGGAGCCCTGCCCGCGCTGCAGGGCCATTGGCGCGCACGTTGCTCACGAGCGCGCCCGACGGCGCGGCAAGGCCGAGCGATTCAGCGATGTCTGGCGTGACCGGCTGCAGCGAAGCGCCGAGCCAAGGCCGCTGCACCTTGCCCCCTTTCAGCGCAGCCTGGACGACCAGCCGCACCATGTTCGACGGAATGGCAAAACCGATGCCGTGCGATCCGCCGCTTCTCGAGAAGATCGCCGTGTTGATGCCGATCAGCTTGCCGTCCATGTTGACCAGCGCACCGCCTGAGTTGCCTGGATTGATGGCGGCGTCGGTCTGGATGAAGAACTGATAGTCGGAGATGCCGACCTGCGTGCGCGCGAGCGCCGAGACGATGCCGCTGGTCACCGTCTGGCCCACGCCGAAGGGGTCGCCAATCGCGAGCACGAGGTCTCCCACTTCGAGGCTGTCTGAATCGGCAAAGACAATCGAGGGGAACTGCACGCCCTTGGCGTCGAGGCGGAGCACAGCGAGGTCGGACTGATCGTCCTTGAGGATGACCTTGGCGGGAAACTCGCGCCCGTCGGAAAGCGCCACCGTGATCTCGGCCTCGCCGCTTCCCTGTATGACGTGGTTGTTGGTCACCACCACGCCGTTAGGGCTCGCGAGCACGCCTGAGCCGAGCGAGTTCTCGATGCGCTCGCGCGGAATGCCGAAGCTGTCGCCGAAAAACTGGCGGAAAAACGGATCGTCCAGGAAGGGCGAGGCCGTCTGCTCGACCCTATGCTGCACGTAGACGTTCACTACCGCGGGGGCCGCCTTTTTCACCACCGGGGCGAAGGATTGCTTGACCGCAACCTGGCTCTCGGGGACCACGCGCTCCTGGCCAAGTGCCGGCGCGCAAAAGCCCGCGAGAACTGCGAACACAATGACCATGCCAAATTTGCCCGGTGATTTTGTCAATTCTCTCATTGCCTAGTCTGATATGGGGATTGGCCAGCGATGCTCTCGCATCTCCTATAACTCAAGTCGAATCAAGGCCGAAAACTGCCTCACTTGAGACCCATTCAAGCCCCCGACGCCTTGCCCACCCTTGTCTTTCTACTAAGATGCGCGCGGGCGCGTCTGGAAAAGCCAACGTTACAACGGAGAGGAAACGCATGCGTATGATGAAACTGGCCCTGGTCACTGGCCTCGCAGTGGTTATCGGCAGCGGCTTGGCCTATGCG
>Ga0134121_10001547_pt1 | contig 21589 bp, 12 predicted proteins | sample KB301_FD_96463 | JGI IMG/M metagenome (GOLD analysis project Ga0134121, IMG submission 96463) | Terrestrial soil microbial communities without Nitrogen fertilizer from Kellogg Biological Station, Michigan, USA - KB3-0-1 | ecosystem: Environmental > Terrestrial > Soil > Unclassified ... | reverse complement strand
TACGGTTCCTTGTTTGGCATAGGCAAGTTGATATTCAAGGAGTGGGGCGCAGGATTGCTATACTTGCTGGTCGCGATTGTGGCAGGGGCGCTGATCTCACGGAACCTCTCGCGTGGAGAGATGACTGCGGAGACGCTCCAACTTGAACATGCCGAAGAACCTGTTTAGTGAAAGCTTAGTCTTCGCCGTCGATTTAGGAGGCACACATTTACGAGTAGCTCTCGTCGATGACAACGGGAGAATACTCGAACAGACGAAACAGGAAACGCCGAAAGGTGATTCCGCAGAGGTCGTCGTCGCTGCGCTTGTCAACGCCGCACGGAACTGGGATAGGTACAAACAAGCCGTAGTCGCCGCTTCGATCATGGTGCCGGGCGCGGTCGACGCGGATAAAGCTGTCGTACTGCAAGCGCCAAACCTTCCTTCGTTAGTCAACTACGCACTCAAAACAGAATTACAAAAGAGACTGGGCTGGCCCGTGTTTCTTGAAAACGATGCCAACGCGGCGGCTGTTGGTGAGATGTGGCTTGGTGCGGCGCGTGGATGTCGTGATGTTGTGAGTGTCACGCTGGGCACGGGTGTTGGCGGTGGTGTGATCCTTGATGGAAAGCTTTGGCGCGGCTCGCATGGTTCGGCTGGTGAGATTGGGCACACGACTGTCGATCCGTTTAGCGGGTTGAAGTGTAAGTGTGGCAACACTGGTTGTCTGGAGTTGTTTGCGTCTGCGACCGCGATCGTGCGGATGACGCGAGAGAGTTTGTCGTCGTTTCCGGAGTCGCGATTGAAGAGTTGTGAGCTCACGGCAGAGAAGGTTTATGAGGCTGGTCGCGCTGGTGACGAGCTCGCGCTCGCGGTGTTCAAGCGTTTTGGGATGTATCTGGGGATTGGGCTGGCGAATCTGATCAATCTGATCGATCCGCAGATCATTGTTATTGCCGGTGGGGCCGTGAATGGTTGGGATCTGTTTGCTGAGGAGATGTACCGGCAGGTCGAGGAGCGCGCGTTTCGCACGACCGCGCAGCAGGTCAAGATCGCGCGGGCCGAGTGTGGTGACAATGCGGGATTGCTGGGAGCGGCGCGGCTGGCGAGGGGTAGTTTGTGACTGCGTTAATTATCCACGGCCACTTCTATCAACCACCACGCGAGAATCCATGGACCGGCGAAGTCGATGCAGAACCGAGCGCCGCGCCGTTTCACGATTGGAACGAGCGCATACACGCTGAGTGTTACGCCCCAAACATCGTCAACTACCCGCTCATCAATTTCAACTTCGGACCGACGTTGCTTTCCTGGCTCGAGGGTCATCATCGCGACACTTACAAGAAAATCTTAAACGCCGATCGAGAGAGCGCTGCGGCGCGTGGTGGCCACGGCAACGCGATTGCACAAGCTTACGGTCACGCGATTCTTCCACTCTGCAACGAACGCGATCGTCTGACACAGGTTCTTTGGGGGCTCGCCGACTTTCGCTATCGCTTCGGCCGTGAAGCCGAGGCGCTCTGGTTACCGGAGACTGCTGCCAACGATCAAGTTCTCGCGCTTCTCATCGAGCAGGGCCTGCGTTACGTCATCCTCGCGCCGAACCAGGGGAAAGGGGTTGTTGATACTTCAAAGCCTTATCTCTTCCGTCACCCTGATGGATCGAATCGTTCGATCGCTGTTTTCTTCTACAATGGACCACTCGCGCGTGCGATTGCTTTCGAACGCGCACTCGCCTCGAGTCGTGGACTGGTGGAGAAGTTCGTCAGCGCTGGCGGCGAGCTGGTGAACGTCGCGACAGACGGCGAGACTTACGGACATCACTTCAAGTTCGGCGATTTGTGTCTGACACATGCGCTGAAGGTTGAAGCGAAGTCAGCCGGCTTTTGGATCACGAATTACGCGCAGTATCTCGATCATCATCCAGCGGAGACTGAAGTCGAGATCGATAACGGACCGGACGGCGAAGGTAGCTCGTGGAGCTGTGTGCATGGTGTTGCAAGATGGTCGCGCGACTGTGGCTGTCACACGGATGGTGAGCCGGGCTGGAACCAGGCGTGGCGAAAGCCTCTTCGAGAAGCGTTGAATTTTCTGCGTGACGACGCGGCCGAGAAGTTTGAGGGAAGTGGATTGTTACGTGATCCCTGGGCGGCGCGTAACGACTACATCAAAGTGATCCTGGATCCGAGACATGCGCGCGAAGAGTTTGACCCTCGCGTGTTGGACTTACTGGAGATGCAACGAAGCGCGCTACTGATGTTCACGAGCTGTGGTTGGTTCTTCTCCGATCTCGCCGGCATCGAAACGATCCAGGTCCTGCGCTACGCCGCACGTGTCATAGATTTAATGAACAAGCTCGGCCTCGATCCACCAGAAAAGGAATTCCTGGCATTATTGGCCGAGGCAAAAAGCAACCGCCCAGAAAAAGGCACCGGATCCGATCTTTTCATCCGTCTTATCCGCGGCAAATGACTACAATTCTCGGCGAGATCGACCTGCATCTTTTCGGCGAGGGCCGCCACGAAGAGATCTATAAAAAGCTCGGTGCGCACGTCACGAAAGTCGGCCGCACCAAAGGCGTCTCGTTCGCCGTCTGGGCGCCACAAGCTCGCGGCGTTAGTGTTGTCGGCGATTTCAATAGCTGGAACGGCAAGGACCACCGGATGCAACGCCTCGGGAACTCAGGCGTCTGGGAACTCTTCATTCCTAAACTCACCGGGGGCAGTCTCTACAAATTCGAGATCCAATCGCCATCCGGCCCACCTATATTCAAAGCCGATCCATACGCGCAGCACACCGAAGTCCCACCTGATACTTCATCAATCGTCTACGACTCGAAATACAAGTTTCGCGATATAAGGTGGATCAAGAGTCGCAGCAAGCATCAGTACTACCGCGAGCCACTCTCGATCTACGAAGTACACTTTGGTTCGTGGCGTCGCAAAGTCGAAGAAGACAATCGCCCGTTTACGTATCGCGAAATGGCCGAGCCGCTCGCCAACTACGTAACGGAGCTTGGTTTCACGCACGTCGAGTTCCTGCCACTCAAGGAACACCCGTATGGACCATCGTGGGGTTACCAGGTCACGTACTACTACGCGCCCTCCGCGCGTTACGGCGAGCCCGACGATCTGCGTTATCTCATCGACTACCTGCACCAGCGCGGAATCGGAGTGATCATGGACTGGGTTCCCGCGCACTTTCCGAAAGACGCGTGGGCGCTGGGCCGCTTCGACGGCTCGGCGTTGTACGAGCATCTCGACCCGCGCAAAGGCGAGCACCCGGATTGGGGCACTTACATCTTCAACTACGGTCGCAATGAGGTGCGCAACTTTCTCGTCGCGAATGCGCTCTACTGGTTCAACGAGTTTCACATCGATGGATTGCGTGTCGATGCGGTGGCGTCGATGCTTTATCTCGACTACAGCCGCAAGGAAGGCGAGTGGGTGCCGAACCAGTTTGGCGGGCGTGAGAACCTCGAAGCGATCGCGTTTCTGAAGGAGTTGAACGAGGTAACGCATCGCGCGTGTCCGGGGATCATCATGGTTGCGGAGGAGTCGACGGCGTGGCCCATGGTCAGTCGTCCGATTTACGCCGGCGGTCTTGGTTTCGACTTCAAGTGGAACATGGGCTGGATGCACGACACGCTCAAATACTTCCAGACGGATCCGCTCTTCCGGGCAGGCAATCACAACAAGCTGACATTTGGCCTGGTTTACGCGTGGAGCGAAAACTTCATCCTGCCGTTTTCGCACGACGAAGTGGTCCACATGAAAGGCTCTCTACTGAACAAGATGCCAGGCACGACGGAGCAGAAGTTTGCGACGTTACGCGCGCTTTACGCGTACATGTGGGCGCATCCGGGGAAGAAGCTGTTGTTCATGGGCGGCGAGCTGGGACAGTGGCGCGAGTGGAACGAGACGGAGAGTTTAGACTGGCACCTGCTCGAGGATTCGTTACACGGCGGTGTGCAGAAGTTGGTGCAAGATCTGAATCGCGTCTATGGGCCAGAGAGCGCGCTTTGGGAAGCGGATGGTGAGCCCTCGGGTTTCGAATGGATCGACGTCGACAACGCCTTCGAGAACATCGTCGCCTTCCTCCGCCGCTCACCGGACACCGGCCGCGAACTCATCTGCGTGTGCAACTTCTCCGCCGTGCCGAAAAAAGGTTACAAAGTCGATCAGTTGAGCAATGGCGACTACGACCTCATCATCAACACCGACGCGGAAATCTACGGCGGCAACAACAGCGTCTCCATCAACGACGCCTCAATCGATCTTCCTCCATTAACTACCCTCTGGTTCGCGCCACGAAAGAAAACCAGTACACGAAAAGGCACAAAAGCACAAAAAAGAAAGCAAGAGTAATTAGCCGCGGATGAACGCGAATTAACGCAGATCCGCGTGTATCCGCGTTCATCCGCGGCCAAATATTTATTTTGTGCCTTTTGTACCTTTTTGCGGCTAAAATGTCGCTGCCTTGTATGAGAAGTTCAAGGAGATAGACGGCACACATCCCTGGCGCAACGTTAGCCCTGACGGGTACGTCGACTATCAGGCTCGTTATCGCCCGCACGGACGTGTCCTCTATTTCAACTTCGCGCTTGCCAAAGAGATGGGCCTCATTCCACCGGACCATCGCGCGAGTATCACTAAAGATCTCGAACAGGTAATCCTCGACACCTTCTCACTCCAGATCATCAACGAATACGATCTCGAACGCGGTAAGAAGTATCCGCCCGAGACGATCAAGCCACATCCGTACATGGCGACGCGTTATCTCCAGATCCAACATCGCAGTCGCCAGGGTAGAACGTCAGGCGACGGTCGCAGCATCTGGAATGGATACATAAAAAGCGACAACTTGATCTTCGACATCTCGAGTCGCGGCACCGGCGCAACCATACTGAGTCCCGGTGCGCAACAAGCAGAAAAGCCCGTGCCGACAGGTGATGAGTCTTACGGTTATTCTTCAGGGCTTGCAGATCTCGACGAGATGCTCGGCAGCGCCGTGATGTCTGAGATCTTTTATCGTCAGGGAATCCCAACCGAGCGATGCCTGGCCGTGATCGGATTTGCTGACACGTCCGCCATCGGCGTTAGAAGCGCTCCGAATCTCATCCGCCCAGCCCACATGTTTCGCTATCTCAAGCAGGGCCGTCACGATGAGTTGAAAGCGTCAGTCGATTACTTCATCGATCGCGAAGTCGAGAACGGCTTCTGGGAAATTCCCGCTGATTCGAACGAGCGTTACACAAAAGCTCTCGATTACTTCGCGCGCTCATACGCAAAACTCGCCGCCATTCTCGAAGAGGAATACATCTTCAACTGGCTCTCCTGGGACGGCGACAACATGCTCGCGAGCGGCGCGATCCTCGACTACGGCTCGATTCGACAGTTTGCGGCGAAGCACGACAAGTATCGTTACAACGACGTCGATCGTTATTCCGCTTCACTCGCCGAACAACGTGGCTGGGCGAGATCGCTGGTCCAGGTCTTCGCGCAAACGATGGCCTTCGTCGAGTCAGGCGTGAAAGAGAACCTGAACAATTTCAAGAATGCTGTTTGTTTGCGCGTGTTCGATGAGGCTTTCGAAAACGAAAGAGATCAGCGCCTGCTCTGGCGCATTGGCTTCACGCCGGAACAGATCACGTACCTGATGAACAATGCGCGCAAAGAGATCAGAGATTTCGATCGCAGTCTGCGCTACTTCGAAGACCGCAAAGTGAAGAAGGGAATCGAGAAGCTACCGGACGGCTTCACGCACAGTCCCGTTTTTCTGATCCGCAATTTGCTGCGACTGCTGCCGGCTTACTACGTTGCGCAAACGATCACTCGCGCAGACGAAACGAGCGCGTACATGCCTGAAGAGGTTTTCTGCCGTATGATGGCGGCGTCGTATATCAGCAAGCGAGATTTGAAACCAACAGCGTCCACTGCTTCGCACGTGGAAGATTTTCAGCGCTGTTATCTGCGGCTGGTCGCAGCGCTCGGTGGTCCATTCGACATGGTTTTGAAGACATTGCAGGAGCGCTCGGCAGTGATCAATCACCGCCATCGCATCACCGGCGACGCCGTCACGTGGATCATCGAAGAAGTCATCGCTATGAAAAATAAGATCAGGGTTGACGGTTTGCAGGAAGCACTCGACGCGTTCATCGACTCACAAGTGCTGATCCCCGGCAAGTGGCATCCCGTTCCTGCCGAACAACTCATGTCAAACACCCTCAAATCGCAACTGCTGCAAAAGATCCACGAGAACCTCGAAATCTACAAAGAATCGATTTAATGGAAATGATCAACTGGGCTGAGGTGCGCGCGAAGTTTCCCGTTACGAGCAGCAGTGTATACCTGAATACGGCTGCGGCTGGACCACTCGCCGTGTCGACTGCCACAGCCGGTCAGCTTTATTACGAGCAGATGATGAACGACGGCGATGTTCACTGGGATGAGTGGCTCGCGCGTTGTGAAGACATACGCAGACAGGTCGCTGCGTTCATCAACGCTGAGCCGGAAGAGATCGGGTTCACGACGAACACGTCGAGCGGAATGAATCTGATCGTTGATGCGCTCGAGAAGCATGGCGAGGTGATCTCGTGTGACCTGGAATTTCCGGTTACGACGATTCCATGGATGCATCGTCGCATTCCGGTGCATTTTGTGAAGTCGATTGGTGGCGGGGTGCGGCCAGAAGGTGTGCGCGCGGCGATGAACACACGCACGGGAATCGTCTCGATGAGTTACGTTCAGTTTTCAAATGGCTTTCGCAGCGATCTTGAAGAACTCGCGAGCATCAAGGGCAATCACGCGCTCGTTGTTAACGCGAGCCAGGCGGCGGGCGCGTTCGAGATCGATGTGAAGCGGATGAAGATCGATGCGTTGTGCTCGACGGGGCACAAGTGGATGCGATCGGGATACGGTTCGGGATTTGTTTACATCAGCAAGGAGCTTCAGGCAGCTTCGCGACAACGAACCATCGGTTGGTTGAGTGTTCACGATCCATATGGAATGAGAAACGACGAGATACATCTGCGGCATGATGTTGCGTCGCGTGCTGAGATCGGGTGTTTGCACTTTGCGGGTGTGTTTGCGCTAGGAGCGTCGATCGAGTTGATGCAGTCAATCGGGATCGAGAACATTCAGACGCGCGCGCTCGAGTTGAATCGTAAGTTGACGTCGCGACTTGACGAGATTGGTTGGAAGGTCCTATCGCCACTTGGGGACGATGGGTTTCGCTCAGCAGAAACACTCGTCGCCGCAGAAGATCCCGCGAAGGTGGTCAATCAACTCGCTCAGCAGAAAATCCTCGTCACCGAAAAACCGCAAGGCTTTCGTGTCTCCACCGATTTCTTCAACAACGAAGATGACATCGACTCTTTAATCCGGTTTTTATCTGTGTAATCTGTGGCTGGCTTTCTTTGCTTTTTTAGCAGGCGCAGTAGAATTTGAATCGCTAAAGTTCCTGTGCGCCAGCGCCACGAACTTCTGCATGATCGGTGAGTCGTAACCGTTACTCAACTGCGCGATGCCGAGCTCCCAGTTGATCTGCGCGCCCTCAATCCACCAGCGTATCAATCGTCCCTTTTCAACTTCATCCTTTACTGACTGCAACGGCACGATCCCAACACCCATGTCTTCTTCAACCATCCGTTTGATCGCCTGCTGCCGGCTGAGTTCCATTGCAACACGCAAGCTGACTCCGGCCTGCGCAAAAAACTGATCGATCAACCGCCGCGTATTCCCACCGCGCTCTCCGAGAATCAGTCGCTCACCGGCAAGCGTGTAAGCACTGATCGTTCTCTGCTTCGCAAGCTTGTGATGCGGCGACGCGATCGCCACCAGTTGATCCTCACTCAAACGCTCAGTCTTGATGCCACGTACATCGACCGGCAGAGAGACGAACGCGACATCAACCTCGCCCGCCAGAATCTGGTCGACGAGCACCTCGCTGGTCCCAGATGTCACTGAGATATCCGCCGCCGGATGCTGTTTGCGCAACTCCTTGAGAATCGACGGCAGTTGCTCAGTCAGGACCATCGCCGACGCACTGCCGATCCGGAGTCGCCCGCGCTCAGCGCCCGCAAGCTCTGCGATCTCATCGAGCGCGGCATCGTGTTCGCGGAGGATATGGCGCGCGCGTCGCAGTAGCTGCTCGCCCGCTTCAGTCAAGATCACATGCCGCGGGGCACGAACAAACACCTTCGCCCCGATCTCAGTCTCCAGCTGCCTGATCTGCATGCTAATCGCCGCCTGGGTCACGTGTACGCGTAAAGCTCCCGCCGTAAACGTGCCCGATTCAGCGATCGCTACGAAGGCGCGTAATTGTCGAATTTCCACAACAGCAAGGCTCCCGATATCAAGATGGATTATCGTAATAATAAAATCTTTTAGTTTCCATTATAAATCAGCGAACCCTAGAATAATCAACATAATGTTGAATGGATCGTTTTCTAGTCGGCCCGAGCCCCAACGTGAGTACTGAACGACGAACAGCAGATCTCTCTCCGGCTAGACGCGTGCACACTCAGAACTCGGTGGTCGGTGTGGACGGCGGCGGGACCAAGACCGAGGCCGTTGTCATGGACGCGAGCCAGCGAGTTATCGGCGAGGGCCGCGCCGGACCCTCGAACCCTTTGCGAGTAGGAATTGCAGGAGCCGCAGCCGCCGTGCGTGAAGCGATCGATAGCGCGTGTGCAGCCGCGAAGCTCAGGCGTGGCGATCTGATCGCTGCGCAAATCGGTCTCGCCGGGGCGCGTCGACGCGAGCTGCGTGAGCGCATGCGCGAGACACTGATGCCGCTCGGTGTCGGTGAGGTTGAAGTCGTTACTGACGCGACCATCGCGTTGTATGGAGCGACTGACGGTGCGCCGGGTCTGGTTGTGATCGCCGGAACGGGATCGATTTGCTGCGGCATCAATGCGCGCGGCAAGCGTTTCTGTGCGGGAGGTTGGGGACCGATTGCGGGTGATGAAGGTGGCGGCGCGTGGCTGGCGCGTCGTGCTCTGCGTGCGGTTGCTTATGCGTTTGACGGGCGTGGTCCAAAGACTGAGCTTACCGAGCTTGCCTGTGCTTATTTCCACGTTACCAGTCCTGACGATCTGACGACGGCGATCTACGCGCCCACGATCACGAATGAGCGTCTAGCAGGTTTCGGCAGAGATGTTGTAGACGCAGCGAAGTCAAAGGATCCAGTTGCGCTCCAGATCGTTGCTGATGGTGGCACAGAGCTCGGGCGCGCGGCAGTCGCAGTGATTCGAAATTTGCAGATGGAGCGCGAGCGTTTTCAGATTGCGTACGTTGGCGGTGTGTTTCGAGCGGCGGAAGATTTGATGCTCGACACGTTGCGCGCCGAGGTGCGGAAGGTTGCGCCGCGTGCGTATTTCGAGCCGCCTCACTTCGCTCCGGCCGTGGCTGCCGCTAGAATGGCGCGTGAACGCATCAACCATGTCGCTCTCGCCGTCTGATATGAAAACGGAAACCGCGCTTCCAATCACCGAGCAAGAGAACCCACGCTCAAAAGATCTCAGTACACAATCGACAGCAGAGATCGTTGCGCTCATGAACGATGAAGACGCGACGGTTTCTTCCGCTGTGAAGCGCGTGCTCAGCGATGTTGTTAAAGCGGTCGATGAGATTGTCGCGCGGCTCTCGAAAGGTGGGCGACTCTTTTATACGGGCACAGGCACTTCAGGACGATTGGGTGTGCTCGACGCGTCTGAATGTCCGCCGACGTTTGGTGTGTCACCGGAGTTGGTCCAGGGGGTGATCGCGGGAGGTTACGATGCGTGCCATCGCGCGGTCGAGGCTTCGGAAGATGATGCGGAGGCTGGTGCCGCAGATTTGAAGGCGCGTGGGTTTGGCGGTGGTGATGTACTCGTGGGAATCGCAGCGTCGGGTCGCACTCCTTATACTGTCGGCGCGGTGAAGTTTGCGCGTGCGATTGGTGCTTTCACGGTTGGATTGACGGTTGTACCTGGTTCGCCGATCACCGAGGCAGCGGAGTTGAGTATCGTTCCCGTAGTTGGACCGGAGGTACTGACCGGATCGAGCAGGCTCAAGGCTGGGACCGCGCAAAAGATGGTTTTGAATATGATATCGACGGCGACGATGGTGCGGCTCGGATATGTTAGCGGCAATCGCATGTCAAACCTGCAACCGCGGAACGTGAAGTTGCGCGAGCGAGCCGTACGGATCGTGATGGCCGAAACGGGCGTGGACCAGCAAACGGCGACGGCTGTATTGGAATCTTCAAATTGGATCGTGAAGACCGCTATCCGGCAAGTTAGGCCACAGATTAACGCGGATGAAGACGGATGAAGTCTTTAGATCTCCTTATTATATTCGGGTACTTGATCGGGATCGTGCTGTTCGGCACGTGGTTTGGTCGTAAGCAGAAGACCACTGCCGACTACTTTCTCGGCGATCGATCCGTTCCGTGGTGGGCCGTGGCGTTCTCGATTGTAGCGACTGAAACGTCGACGATCACGTTCATCTCGATTCCGGGTGTCGCCTTCGCGCGCGGTGGAAATTTCGGTTTTCTGCAACTGGTCTTCGGCTACCTACTCGGACGCATCGTTATCTCGATCCTTTTCATCCCGTCTTACTTTCGCGGCGAGTTGCTGACCGTCTATCAACTTCTCGATCGACGCTTTGGCGGCAAGATCAAGATGGTTGCCGCTTCGCTCTTCGTCGTCATGCGAAATATCGCGGACGGCATTCGACTTCTACTCACTGCAATCGTGCTTGCAGCGGTCTACGCGGCTTTCCAACCCAACGCGAACGCGGAACCGATCATCATCGCGTCGATCATTCTGATCGGGGTTGCGATGATCATCTTTACTTACTTCGGCGGCATGGAAGCGGTGATCTGGGTCGAGGTAGTCCAGCTCGGCATCTACATCGCAGGTGCAATCGCGGCTGCGGTCGTGCTTATCAACTCTATCGATGGTGGACTCACGGCGGCGAATTCATTCGCAGCTCAGTACAGCAAATATTCGTTGTTTGATTTCTCTCTCGATCACACGAAGACGTTCACGTTCTGGTCAGGTCTGATCGGCGGGTGTTTCCTGACGATGAGCACGCACGGCACGGATCAGTATCTCGTGCAGCGCTATCTCTGCACCGATCGCCCGCGCAAAGCGACGGTGGCGTTGCTAACCAGCGGCGGCATCGTGCTGGCCCAGTTTATTGGTTTTCTGTTTATCGGCGTCTTGTTGTTCGCTTTTTACCATCCGTTCACCGATCCGGGTTACGCAACCGCAGCCAACACCGCTTTTCCATTCACCGGTGGGGATCGTGTGTTTCCCGATTTCATTACAAAGTACATGCCGACCGGATTTTCCGGGCTCGTAGTGGCAGCGATCTTTGCGGCGGCGATGTCGTCGTCTTTGAATTCAATCGCGGCGACGGCGGTTAACGATCTCTACAAGCCGTTTCGTCCCAACCGTGATGACAAGCATTACTTGAAAGTGTCGCATGTGCTGACGCTCGTGTGGGGTGTGGTCCAGATCTTAGTAGCGCTCGCGGTGCGAAATCAGCCGGGCTCGGCGTTGAGCATGGCGCTGTCGATAGCTTCGCTCATCAACGGTCCGATCCTCGGCGTGTTTCTGGTTGGAACTTTTTTGCGACGCGTGAGTCAGCCGCCGGCGCTGATCGGTATGCTCGTGAGCATCGCGTCGATGCTGTACGTTTTTTTTGCGACGAAGATTGCGTGGACGTGGTACGTGTTTCTCGGAAGCCTGATTACGTTTGTCGTGGCGTGGGCGGCGAGTTTTGCGTTCTCGCCCGCAGTTAAAGCAATAGGTCCGATAGGACCGATTGGACCTATAACAGATGAGGAGTGATTCAGAGCTGATGCAAAAGCTCAATCGTTATTCTGCTGCGATCCTAATCTTGATCCTGCTGGCGCTGCCGGCGCAGGCCCAACTGAAAGTGAGCGCTTACAAACGCGAGCCTTCGCCGAAAGCGCTGAAGTGGGCGAATGAGCAGCTTCGCAAGATGTCGATCGAGGAGAAAGTCGGGCAACTGATCTCCGTCGGCGTTAATGCGACTTTTCTCAACCAGGATTCTGACGCATACCGCGCGCTCAAGCACCAGATCGAAGACAACAAAGTCGGCGGTATCATCCTATTTCGTGGTCCGGTTTACGAGTCGGTGATTCTCGTCAACCGCATGCAGCAGCTCGCTCGTTACCCGTTGCTAATCTCCGCCGACCTCGAATCCGGCGCTGGCATGCGTTTCGACGACACGGTCAACTTTCCCTGGAACATGGCTGTTGGTGCGACCGGTAACCCGGAATACGCGCGCCGCCAGGGCGAGATCACCGCACGCGAAGCACGCGCACTCGGCGTTCATCAGATCTTCGCGCCCGTAGTCGACGTCAACAACAACGCCGCGAATCCCGTAATCAACGTGCGTTCTTACGGAGAAGATCCGGCGGACGTCTCGCGATTTGCCGCTGCGTTTACTGAAGGCGCGCAAAACGCAGGCGCGATCGCGACTGCGAAACACTTTCCCGGACATGGCGACACCGCGGTCGATTCGCATCGCGGACTGCCGGAGATCAACGTGAGTCGCGAGCGCTTGAACACGGTTGAGTTCGTGCCATTTAAAGCAACCGTTGACGCCGGTGTCGGTGCGGTGATGGTGGGCCACATCGCGCTGCCGCAGATTGACGCTACCGCAGTCAAACCGTTACCGGAGAACCTCAAATCAAAGCCAACGGACACGGACCAGAACGGCGAGATCATCGAAGAGAAAGCCGCGATGCCCGCGACGATGTCCCCGGTGATCGGCAAAATCCTCCGAAACGATCTGAAGTTTGACGGAATGATCGTGACTGACGCGTTGAGCATGAGCGGGTTGACGATCTATTTCACGCAGGAAGAAGCTGCGGTGCGCGCTTTGGAAGCTGGCGCCGACATGCTGCTCAAGCCGGCGGATGTTGATGCGTCGTTTCGTGGTGTGTTGCAAGCGGTGAAGAGTGGTCGCATCACTGAGCAGCGCGTCGCGGAGTCGGCGCGCCGGATACTCGCCGCGAAGTACGATCTCGGTCTCGTCAAAGATCGTATGACACCGATCGATTCGATCGATCGCGTCGTCGGCAGCAAAGATGTGACAGCGCTCGCGACTGAGATTGCCGAGCATGCGATCACGCTCGTGCGTGACGAAGACAAGCTTGTGCCGCTGAAACCTGGGACGCGCATTTTCAATCTGGCGGTGACAAATGGCGACGATCGAAACTGGATCGCGAACCCGTTTGTGTCGAGACTCAAAAGCGCGGGAGTGAAAGTTGAGACAGTGGTTCTCGACGAGCGCTCGACTCCGGTCGAGGTGCAGAAGGCGATCGATCGAGCGAAATCTGCTGACCTGGTAATCGCTTCGTTATATGGACGTGTGCGATCAGGACAGGTTTCGAGTGTCGGAATACCTCAAACGGGTGCGCAAGCGTTGTCGGCGTTGATTGACGAGAAGAAGCCGATCGTGGGGATCAGTTTCGGGAATCCTTACTTATTAGACAGCTTCAAAGGGTTGCGTACTTATGTTGTGACGTACGGCGACATGCCGGCTTTGCAGCAAGCGGCCGCACGCGCAGTGCTGGGTGAGATCGATATCGTCGGGCGGTTGCCGATCTCGTTGCCGGGTCTGTACCCGCGTGGAACTGGGATGCAGTTGAAGGCAGTTAAATAGATTCTTCTCACGCGGCGGCGCAACGGCGCAACGCAAGCGCTTCCGTTGCGCCGTTGCGCCGCTGCGTGAGAAACCTTTTCGATGAACATGCGCTTATCCACTTTTCGAATCACGCTCACTCTTCTGCTGCTCGCGCATACGGCGCTGGCGCAGGTGCCGATTGTCAGACCTGAAGCGGTTGCTCTGTCCTCGGCGCGGTTGGCGCAGATGGATGGAATCATTGCTGGCGCGATCGCCGATAAAAAGCTCCCGGGTGCGGTGGTGTTGGTTGGTCGGAAGGGACAGATCGTTTGGCGAAAGGCGTACGGGGCGCGGGCAGTCGAACCCGTGCGCGAGGTGATGACGCCCGACACGATCTTCGATCTCGCGAGCCTTACTAAAGTCGTCGCGACTGCGACCTCAGTCATGATCCTCATGGAACGCGGCAAGCTGCGGCTCAGCGATCCGGTTTCACTTCACATTCCCGAATTAAGAGGCGAGGGAAGAGAGCGAATCACGATCGAACAACTGCTGACTCACGTCTCCGGCTACGCACCTGATTTCGATCTGCGTGAGCGTTGGACCGGTTACGACGAAGCGATCAAGAGATTGATCAAGGAACCGCTGCGCAATCCGCCCGGCAGTCGCTTCACTTACAGCGATATCGGATTCATCACGCTCGGTGAAGTGGTCGCGCGCGCCGGTGGAATGCCGCTCGATCAGTTTGCCCAGAAGAATATCTTCGAACCACTGGGCATGCGCAACACAGGCTTTCGTCCGAGCCAGACGTTGAGACCCCGGATTGCGCCGACTGAGAAACGTCGCGGCCAGATGAGCTATCTCGGCGACACCGGCGTGAATGCAGGCGCGGACGGTGAAGTGTGGCTGCGCGGCGAGGTCCACGATCCGACTTCATATCGCATGAACGGCGTCGCCGGACATGCGGGCCTCTTTTCAACCGCAAACGATCTCGCCAGTTACTGCCAGATGATCCTGAACGGTGGTACGTATCACGGCGTGCGAGTTCTGTCGCCACTGACCGTCGCCGAGATGACGCGCCCGCGAGTGGTTACGAGTAACGGTGGGACACGCGGACTCGGTTGGGACATCAACACGACGTTCTCGTCTAATCGCGGCGACGTGTTTCCACTCGGCTCGTTTGGTCACACTGGTTTCACCGGCACGTCGCTGTGGATCGATCCCGCGAGCCAGATGTTTGTAGTGTTTCTGAGTAACCGTGTGCATCCTGATGGAAAGGGTGATGTGGGACCATTGCGCGGGCGCGTCGCCACGATTGTTGCGGCTTCTGTGACTGATTCGGCGGTGGTCGAGCGTGCGCGCGAGCAGTCTGCGAAGTATTACAACGAACTCGTCAGCAGCCTGCAGCAGTTTGCATTTCGCAGTGATGGCGCGGGTAGCTCAACGCGAGTGTTGACCGGCATCGATGTGCTCCAACGAGACAACTTCAAACAACTCGCGGGTCTGCGACTCGGACTTGTGACGAATCACACGGGTCGCAATCGCGAAGGCCGGCAGACGATCGACGTGCTCAATAAAGCGCCAGGTGTGAAACTCGTCGCACTCTTCGCACCCGAGCACGGCATTCGCGGCCTTGCAGACGACAATATTTCCGATTCAAAAGATGAAGCAACCGGTCTGCCGATTTATTCACTTTACGGCGAGAGTCGCCGGCCCAAGCCCGAGCAGCTCAAGGACCTCGACGCGCTCGTGTATGACATTCAGGACGTCGGGGTGCGCTTCTACACTTACATCTCGACGCTCGGTTACCTGCTCGAAGAGTGTGCGAAGGCTAAGATTCCGGTATTTGTTTTGGACCGGCCAAACCCGATCGGTGGTCTCGATGTTGACGGACCGATCGCTGACAGCGACAAACTCTCGTTCACGTCGTATCACACGATTCCGACGCGGCATGGTCTAACGATCGGCGAGCTCGGGCAGCTCTTCAATAAACAGCGAAACATCGGCGCGGACCTGCGCGTGATCAAGATGGAAGGCTGGCGGCGCTCGATGTGGTTCGACGAAACAAACCTCATGTGGATCAATCCGTCGCCAAACATGCGCAGCCTGACTGAAGCGACGCTTTATCCCGGAGTCGGTTTACTCGAGGTGACGAATGTCTCGGTGGGTCGCGGTACTGACACGCCGTTCGAGATTGTCGGTGCGCCATGGATTCAGGGAGACAAGCTCGCTGAGTATTTGAATCAACGTGGCGTGCCGGGTGTGCGGTTTGTGCCGCTGCGATTCAAGCCAAACGCGTCGGTGTTTAAGGACCAGGAATGTGGTGGCGTGAACATCATCGTCACCGATCGCGGCGCGTTTCGACCGTTACTGGCAGGGATCGAAATGGCCCTCGCGTTGCGGAAGTTGTACCCGAACGATTGGAAGGTTGATAGCTACCTGCGACTGCTCGTTAATGCCGATACGCTCGCACGCGTGAAGCGTGGTGATAGTGCGAGAGAGATCCTGGCGTCGTGGAACGTGGGACTGCAGGAGTTCCGGAAGGAGCGCGAGGCAATCCTGCTGTATTAGCCACGGATTATACGGATCCATTTACGGATTGAATTGATCAGAAAGAATTCGTTGGCGTTTTGGAATTCTTCGATCGTGATCACGCGCTCTTTGATTTTCCCTTCAGCTAATAAGTGTTTCCGGAAAACGCCCGGCAGCAGGCCGCATTCGATCGGTGGTGTGCAGAGCTCGCCGTCAATCGGAACGACGATATTCGCTATGCTCGATTCCGTAATCTCACCTCTCTCATTCCAGAAGACAAGACCATCACCACCAGGTCGCCGCGTCGTTTTGTGATATAGAAACCGATCAGACGAATCGACCGGCTCCGTCGCGAGCTTAACGGGCTTCAAATCACCCAGCGGTAAAGCTTGAATTTCTACGCACCCATCCCTCGACAACGTGAGCCGCACTTTGAGGGAACCCCTCGGATTCTCAACAGCAATCCGTTCCAAATCCGCGTTAATCCGCGTCCTCGTAAACCCGAAATACTCAGCAGATTCGTTGAGTCTCGCTACGTGATCCTCGAGCAGAAAATACTCACCATCCTCCAGCAGTATCGACTCAAACAACTGAAACTCCACCGGCTTCGAATGCAAGAACCGGCTCTTCACCAAACACTCTTCATACTCACGCTCGGCAGTCGAATCGATCGTTACACCACCGCCGACACCGAAGTTTGCAACACCAGCTTCCGTATCAATCACGACCGTGCGGATCGCGACGTTGAAGACACAGTCACCACCCGGCTTCAACAACCCGATCGCTCCTGTGTACGCACCGCGCGGAAAACGCTCGAGCTCGTGAATGATCTGCATCGTGCGAATCTTCGGCGCACCCGTGATCGACCCGCACGGGAAAAGCGCGCCCATCAAATCAACCAACGAAATCCCGTCGCGCAATGTTGACTCGACTGTCGACGTCATCTGCCAGACAGTCTCAAAGCGCTCGAGATCGAACAACGACGACACGCGCACGCTGCCGGGAACGGAAACCTTACCGAGATCATTGCGCAGCAGATCGACGATCATCACGTTCTCAGCGCGGTCCTTCGCTGAGTTTGCAAGCCATTGGGCCAGCTTGTGATCCTCCGCCGGCCAGCGTCCGCGCCGCACCGTGCCCTTCATCGGCCTCGTAATCACACGATCACCACGACGCTCAAAGAACAACTCCGGTGACAGGCACAGCACTTTGTAACGCCCGAGATCGAGATAGACGGAGTATTGTGCGCCCTGGGCCACGCACAGATCCTGATACCACGCGAATGCGTCACCGTTGAATGATGAAATCAATGGAAAGGAGTAGTTGACCTGGTAAGTGTCACCGGCAGCGATCAGTTCGCGAATGCGCGCCACTGAACGATCGTATTCGTCGCGCGTGACCAAAGGTTCCCAGGCAGTTGAAGAATACGACTCGAGTTGTTCACCAGCCGGTGCATCATCAAAAACCGCGGCCCACGCAAGTGGAAAATCCGAAGGTGCATGCGTAACGAATGCCGGATCGAATGCCGGTGCCGCTTCATAGCTGAGCAGCACCGCAACATGTGATCCGGAACGCGCCTGACGCTCAGCAAACTCTAGTACCGGCAGCACGTCCTCAAGCCGTTTTGCTATCTGTGTGGTCACGGTAGCAGCATACAGGATTTCAAGATTCACAAGATGAACGAACCGATCTGTGAAGATCGTTCCTTCAATCCGTGCTATCAGTAACTCTAATCGAAAGGATAAAAATCTTTAGCTACCATTATTCTTAAAACAATCTATAATCCGTCCGAAATTTCGTAGCTCAATCACTACTCCAAAAGCCGAGGATAAAAATGAGAAAACCAATCTATGCGGTTTTGTTCTTAGTGTGCTGTCTCGTTGCAGTTGCAAGCGGGCAGGGAACTACATCTCGCGTAGCCGGAACGGTGCAGGACTCCAACGGCGCCGCTGTGGCCGGAGCGAGGGTGACCCTCACCAATGAAGCTACCGGAGTTTCCTTTACTACCGAAACAGGTGATAGCGGCGTATACGCCTTTGATTTGGTCCAGGCGGGAAAGTACACCGTCATGATCGAGAGACAGGGATTCAAGAAATTCATCAGCCAGGCAAATCCCGTCAACGTCAACCAGCCTGCGACGGTCAACGCGACGCTCGAAACCGGTGGCGTGACTGAGACGGTCACTGTTCAAGCCGGCGCCGAGCAAGTGCAAACAAGCACCTCGGGAAATATCGGCAGCACGATCGAACAGAAGACTCTCGAAGCGCTTCCTATCGTTGGCACGCGCGGAAGAAATCCGCTGGATCTGTTGAACTTTCAACCCGGCGTCGTCATCGGCGGCAACACCGGCGGCGCGGTGAACGTAAACGGCTCGCGCGATCGTGCTTTCAACTTCACGCTCGACGGTATTGACATCAACGAGTCGACCGCAGGCGGCTCAAACTTCACGCCGCTTCGTCCAAATCCGGATTCAGTACAAGAGTTTCAAGTAGTGACGAGCAACTTCACCGCTGAACTCGGTCGCAGCAGCGGCGCGCAGGTCACACTCGTCACGCGCTCCGGCTCCAACGATTTTCATGGCAACGCGTTTGAGTACTATCGCTCGCCCTTGTTCGATGCAAGGAGTTATCCCATCACGATCGCCGGTGCGCCCAAAGAACAGTTTGTGCAGCACATCTTCGGCGGCAGCCTTGGTGGTCCACTTTTCAATCCGGGCTTCGGCGAAGGCGGGCCGCGCTGGGCGAAAGACAAAGCGTTCTTCTTCGTCAACCTGCAATTCCTGCGTGCTTACGACACCGCGCTCGTGACGCGCACGGTCTACACGCAAACCGCACGGCAAGGGACGTATCGTTATGTTTTAGGCGGCGTGAACGCTCCCGTCGGCGCCACCACACCGCCCTCGGTAAATTTAGCCGGCGCGGCGGTTGTTCCGCTCTGTGATGCGACCGCGTCAAACAAACCCTGCATCACTACCTACAACATCGCGGCCAATCCTACCGGAATCGGTCTCGACCCGACGTTGAGTGGTTTCCTCAACGCGATGCCGCTGCCGAACAATTTCACGGTGGGCGATGGTTTGAATACAGCCGGTTTCAACTTCGGTTCGCCGCAACATGAAAAGCAGTATGACTTCGTCAGTAAGTTTGATTTCAACCTGCGCAACAACAGTCTGCTTTATGTTCGCTATGCGCAGGGCAGTCAAAGCACCTTCGGCGATTCAGCGAACGCTGGACGTCCGATTTTCCCGGACACGCCAAACTTCGTCGACACGGGTCGCACTCCGAAGAACCTCGCCGTTAACTGGCGCTGGTCTCCGACCCCGACTTTGACGAACGAAGCGATCTTTGGTCTCAGCAAATACTTTTTCACCTTCGCTACCCCTACTCCCGATCCGGCTTTTCCGTTTGCGTTCGTCAACGCGGCGACACCAAACACTAACTTCACTTACAACGCGCGCGGCGTTCGCACGCTTCAGTTCATCGACAACATGACGTCGGTTCGTGGCTCCCACACGCTGAAGGGCGGGATCAACTTCCGTTTCAATCGACATCGTGACGATCGTTCAAACGTCGCGGGTTCGGCGATTGAACCGGTGGTGACGTTCAGTAATGCGGCGGCGTTGTACACGAATTTCGGTCTGCCTTCTTCGGGTAGCTCGAGCATCAACGCAAACGATTTGACGCGACTACGCGGCACGATTGCGGACCTGCTCGGAAAGGTCGGCAGCGTGTCGCAGGCTTTCGTGTCGGATCCGAGTAACAACAGCGCGTTTCTTCCGGTTGGCACTCGGTGGTTGAACGAAGCGGACTATACCGAGCTGGATTTTTATTTTCAGGACAACTGGCGCGTCCGGTCGAATCTGGTTTTGGATCTCGGTCTGCGCTGGGAGCCAAAACTGACTCCGTCGATCGCCGATGGCCGGCCCATCCTCGTTCCCAATCAACCTGTGAAGCTGGGCGCGGCGCCGTCGAACACGCTGAAATGGGTTGAGGGTGAGTTGTTTGGAAGTGACCTCAGCAAGATTCTACCGTCGATCGGTTTTGCCTGGGATCCATTCAAGAGCGGCAAGACTTCCATTCGTGGAAACTATCGCATCGCCTCCGATCGAATCGCGACGTTCCTGTTTGGCTCGTCGATTTATCAGAGTGCGCCCGGAAATGCCGTAGGGCCCACAAATTCGTCTTTTGGTTCGGGCGGCGGTCTCTTCCGAAATATCGGACCAGTGATTGCTGGTTTGGTGCCCACTTCAACTCCTGACGCATTGCGGCAGCCGAACGCATTCGGCACCGGCTCGATAAGCGTGATCGATCCAGATCTGCAATTTCCGCAAGTGCACGAATGGTCATTGAGCTTCCAGCGAGAGATTGGCAACAACGTTATCGAAGTGAATTACATCGGGAAACACGCGGTCCATCTGCTGGGCGGATACAACGTCAACCAGGTGAATATATTCGCGGGTGTTCCCGGAGTCGGTGAGTCGAACTTCCTCGAAGCTTTCAATCGTGTCAGAGCGACCTCTTCTTACAATAGCCCGCTCATCAACTTGCTAATGACCGGCAACGCCGCGAATAACGCCGGCACGACGCGATTCCGCGCGCTGAATACAACAAATATCACCCAGGGAAGCGTGGCCGCGGCGGCTCTAACCGTCTCGCAAAGGACCTGCGTGACACCGGACGACGTCACCGCCGGTATCTGTACAAATGCGAATGGCGGTCGACGGCTGCTCGATGTGAATGGTCTCCCGTTCTTCTTCCAGCCCTTCCCGCAGTTCACGGGCGGATTGAACGTGTTCGACAGCAGTGACTATTCGAACTACGGCGGGCTCCAGTTCATCTTCAAGCGTCGCATCAATCAGGGCCTCGGGTTCCAGTTTGGTTACACGCTCTCGAAGTCGAAAGATAACCGCTCATGGGATCCTTCACTGAGCACTGTTTCTACCGGATCGGTCCAATCAGCATCGAGCACGCCGTTCGATCTGCGCGATCGAAGTCTGAACTACACTTGGTCCGATTTCGATCGGCGTCACGTGTTCCAGGGCACTTACACTTACGACTTGCCATTCGGCAAAGGCCGGACGTTCTTGTCCAACATGCCGAGCGTTTTGAATTACGTCCTCGGTGGTTGGGAAACAGCAGGCACGGTGCTCTGGATGACCGGAAGACCGTTCACGGTTTATTCGGGCATCAACACCGTCAGCAACGTGGTCCAATCGACTGCGGATTGCAGCGGCTGCTCGAGAAACAGTGGCTCGCTGGTGTTGGAGACAGGCAGAAACTTCTGGTTCGATCAGACCACGCGCAGCCAGTTTGCGGCGCCCGCGCCGGGTTCGATTGGAAACACCGGACGCAATTTCTTCCTCGCGCCGAATTACTTCCAGTGGGACTCCTCGCTCCAGAAGCAGTTTCGGATTACGGAGAAAGTGAGCTTCT
>Ga0134121_10001546_pt1 | contig 21604 bp, 23 predicted proteins | sample KB301_FD_96463 | JGI IMG/M metagenome (GOLD analysis project Ga0134121, IMG submission 96463) | Terrestrial soil microbial communities without Nitrogen fertilizer from Kellogg Biological Station, Michigan, USA - KB3-0-1 | ecosystem: Environmental > Terrestrial > Soil > Unclassified ... | reverse complement strand
GATCAGCAGAAACAGCACGCCGGCCCAGAAGATGATCCCGAGCGCCGTTTGCCACCAGACTTTCTGCGTCAGAATGATCGTGAACGTGAAGAAGGCGTTGATGCCCATGCCCGGCGCGACGGCAAACGGAAGTTTCGCGTAGAGGCCCATCAGGAGCGTCATCACGAAACAGACGAGGACCGTGGCGGTTAACACGCCGCTGAATGCCATGCCTGTGCCGGGAGTTGAGAGGATCGTCGGGTTCACCACAACGATGTACGCCATTGTGAAGAACGTGGTGATGCCGGCGATTGCTTCGGTTCGAAGTGCCATTTAGACAGGATTACAGGATTTTCAAGACGCACAGAATAGCAAAACTTATCCTGTTTATCCTGAAAATCCTGCAATCCTGTACAGCCCTGCCAGGAGTTCCCCAACTTCTGCCGGGCCGTTACTCTGCAACGATCGCTACCATGCTGCTGCTTTTCTTTTTCGACTTCACGGCCGCGAGCGTTGTGTCATCACCCGCCCACTGCGCCTGCGCGAAGACATATCGATCACCGTAGCGCTCGAACACGAGCTTCGCTTTGTCACTTGCGTGACCGATGATTCCGTTCGTGAGGATCACCGCGCTGGATCGTCCGTTGAGGCTTCGTATTTGAAGAATTTTCCGATCCGAAGATGGGTTGAGCACAGTGATGGTGTACTTGCCGGGCGGCAGCGTTGTCTTTCCGGCACTGAACGCGAACGGAATGTTGGCGGTCACTCTTTGAGTTTGCGCCTGAGCATTGATAGCGAGCACGCCTGCGAACACGATTGTGATTAAGGAGATGTTGAAGAATCTTTTCATGTTTTTCGCCTCCACTTATTCACGCGGACGTTTGGCCCGAATCCCCTCACGGGGCCGAAACATTTGTTGTAAACTCTGTCGCGAGCACACACATGCGTTCCTCCGAAGGCATAACGCAGCTTCTGATCGACTGGGGCAACGGCGATCAGGCGGCGCTTGAAAAACTGATGCCGCTGGTCTACAGCGAGCTGCGACGCCTTGCGAGCAACTATCTGCGCCGCGAACGCGCCGAACACACACTTCAACCCACGGCGCTCGTCAACGAGGCCTATCTCAAACTGATCGATCAGCGGAATGCAAAATGGCAGAATCGCGCCCATTTTTTTGGAATCTCGGCGCAGTTGATGCGGCGCATACTGGTGGACCACGCGCGCCAGCATCAGGCAGTGAAGCGCGGCGGCTCGGCGCAGCAAAGAGTGTCAATCACGACGGTCGAGAAGCTTGTTAAGGAACCGGAAATTGACTTGTTGGCCTTGAATGAAGCGCTTGATGACCTGGCGCGGATGGACCCGCAGCAGAGCCAGATCGTGGAGTTGAAGTTTTTCGGTGGATTGTCGATCGAAGAGATTGCGGAGGTGCTGGGAATCGGGCATGCGACGGTCGAGCGCGACTGGAAAATGGCGCGCGCGTGGTTACGAAGACAATTAGGGTGAGGGATTTCTGATAATTCATGCGCGTCTATTAAAGGAGGAAGAAGATCCGCGTTTATCCGCGTAAATCCGCGGCTAAAAAAATGAGATGACCCCGGAGCGCTGGCAACAAGTCAAGGAAATCTTCAACTCGGCGATCACGTATCGACCCGAGGAGCGCGGACTGTTCATTTCGCAGGCGTGCTCTGGAGACGAGGAGTTGCGTAGCGAAGTCGAGTCGCTGATCGCTTCGCATGAGCAGAGCGGCGACTTTATCGACCAGCCTGCGTTTGAAGCAGCCGCATCCTTGCTGGTAAACGAAAAAGCGGAACTGAATCCCGGCCAGACGGTGGGTTCGTACGAAGTTATCTCGTTCATCAGTCGCGGCGGAATGGGCGAGGTTTATCTCGCCGAAGACAAACGGCTCGGCCGCAAAGTCGCTTTAAAACTCCTGCCTGCTTCATTCACGACCGACGAAGATCGTTTGCGACGCTTCGAACAGGAAGCTCGCGCCGCGTCTGCGCTGAATCATCCGAACATCATCACGATCTACGAGATTCGCCAGGCTGCCGGCTCGCACGTGATCGCAACTGAATACGTCGAAGGTGAAACGCTGCGGCATCGCTTGAGTCGATCCGCGCTCACCCTTTCAGAAACGCTGAACGTCGCGATCCAGGTCGCCGACGCGCTCTCCGCCGCACACAAAGCCGGAATCATTCACCGCGACATCAAACCCGAAAACATCATGCTGCGGCCCGATGGTTACGTGAAGGTGCTGGACTTCGGACTCGCAAAGTTGAGCGAACAAGCCACACCGGCAGTCGCCGCGGAAGCGCCGACGATTCAGGTGCGCACGGGTTCTGGCATCGTGATCGGAACGGCAGGCTACATGTCGCCCGAACAGGCGCGCGGGCTCGGTGTCGATCATCGTTCCGACATCTTCAGTTTTGGCGCCGTGATTTACGAGATGCTGGCGCGTCGCAAGCCGTTCGAAGGCGACACGCCGAGCGACACGCTTGCGGCAATCCTTAAGACAGAGCCGCCGCCGCTCGCGCGTGTCGCGAAGGGCGTTCCTTCTGAGCTGGTGCGCATCGTCAACAAGTCGCTGCGGAAAGATCGCGAAGAACGTTATCAGGTCGTTAAAGATCTGTGGCTCGATCTGAAGGCGCTGAGACAGGAGCTCGAATTTCAGGATCGCTCTGTTGCGACAGAAGGCGATGGAACGACTGCGCTTCATCCAACCGAACTGCTTTCTGGACCACGACAGACAGCAGAACGCAGCGCCATCAGCAACATCAGCGAATCGATCAGCATCGAGATCAAACGTCACAAAGTCGGTGCGACGCTTGTGTTACTGGCAGTGTGGCTGCTCATCGCCGCGGCAAGTTTTGGCGTTTACAAGTGGATGACTCGGACAGCGCCGGTGGCCCACTTTTCGGACGTCAAACTCACAAGACTCACCAACTCAGGCAACGCAATCGATGCCACGCTCTCGCCCGATGGCAAGTATATGGTTTACGTCTTGAGCGATCGCAGCCGGCAAAGTCTTTACATCCGCCAGGTGAGCACTGCGAACGACAAAGAGATCGTGCCGCCCGCGCCGGTCGGATATTTTGGCATTACTTTCTCGCCTGATGGCACCGAGCTTTACTACGCGACCAAATCAAATCTGAGTGAGGGCACGCTCTATCGTATTCCCGTGCTCGGCGGCATTCCCGTCAAGGTGTTGGAGAGAATCGATGCCCCGGTAAGTTTTTCTCCGGACGGCAAACAGTTTGCGCTGATACGCGGCAACTATCCGAATCAAGGCGAGAGCGCGATCGTCATCGCGAATGTCGGCGGCGGTGAGCGCAATCTCGTCGTCAAAAAAATGCCGCAACGCTTCTACCCGATATTTTTTACTGGTCCATCATGGTCGCCCGATGGAAAAATTATCGCCGCGTCGGTTTTGACTATCGGTGGACGCACGAAAGTCATCGGGTTCTCGGTTGCTGATGGAAGCGAGAAGGATTTGACGACCGACTCGTGGACGTTCGCTTCGCGTGTGGAATGGATGCCTGATATGTCCGGACTGCTGGTCGTCGCAGGAGACAGTCCGGGCAATGCAATGCTCTGGTTGATCAATTATCCGGATGGCAGCACGCGCCGCATTACGAACGATCTCAATTCGTATCGAACGATCGCGCTGACGCAAGACGGTAAGAAGCTGGCTACGGTCCAGTCGCAGGGTCTCGTGAATCTTTGGGTCGTGCCCGACGGCGACGCGAAGAGGGCCGTCAGGCTGCCAACGGGAAATGTCACCAGTTTTTTTACGTCAACCGGAAGCAATGTTTCGTGGGCGCCTGATGGGCGAATCGTTTACGTTTCGAATGAAGGCGGAAACGCGGATGTTTGGATTGCCGATACGGATGGCAGCAATCGTAAACAGTTGACTGCGACCAGCACGACTGACGTTTCGCCGGTGGTAACTGCGGATGGGCGCTACGTGGTGTTTGTGTCGTGGGAAGATAATAAGAGAAATGTGTGGCGCATGAATTTAGACGGCAGCAATCCGGTGCGCTTGACGTCAGGCGCGTTTCCGAGTGTTTCGCCGGACGGTCATTGGGTGATTTATTCTGCGATCGACGGACCTAAGCCGACGCTTTGGAAGGTGTCGATTGACGGTGGTACGCCTGTGCGAATTACGGATCACACGTCGGGAACGTCAGCCGTTTCTCCCGACGGTCGCTGGATCGCGTTTTCGTATCCGGAATCGCTGGATCCGTTTGCGCCACCCAACCGCATTGCTGTTATTCCGTTCGAGGGTGGGCCAATTGAGAAAGTTTTCGAAGTGCCAGCTATCGGGACAGTGCTTTCGGTAGCTCAGTGGTCGCACGACGGCAAGTCGATTCTTTATTCAGTGACGGCGAGTAATGTGACGAACATCTGGAGCCAGTCGATTGATGGTGGCCCGGCGAAACAGGTGACGGATTTCAAAGATTTGCTGATGACCGGGTTTGCGTGGTCGCAGGATGGGAAGCAGTTGGCGTGCACTCGCGGCTCGCTGCTTCGCGATGCCATCCTTGTGACTGACTTGAAGTGAAGTTTGGAGAAGACGAATGGATCTGCGTGTGTTGCTGACGACGTTTGGGATCATCTTTCTGGCCGAGATGGGCGATAAGACTCAACTGGCCGCGATGACGATGGCGGCTGATTCGAAGAAGCCGTGGGCCGTGTTTATCGGGGCGAGTCTGGCGCTTGCGGCGGTGTCGGCGTTGGGAGTTTTGGTCGGGAGTGTCATTGGAAATTATGTGCCGATTGAATGGGTGAAGAGAGTCGCGGCGGTGGCGTTTATTGTGATTGGCGTGTTAATGCTTCTCGGTAAATTTTAGCCCATGCCACAGACTCCCCACATCGAACGCCACTTCACGTCGAGTGAAGTCGTTCGCGACATCGTTATCGGAATGGCTGATGGTTTGACGGTTCCGTTCGCGCTCGCCGCCGGACTGACGGGTGCTATCGATCACACCGCAATCATCGTTACAGCAGGACTCGCGGAGATCGCTGCCGGCTCGATTGCGATGGGCCTGGGCGGCTACATGGCCGCAAAGAGCGACGCCGAGCACTACGCGAAAGAGCGCGAGCGTGAGAAACGCGAAGTCGTGGAGATCCCGCACGAGGAAATGCGCGAGGTCGCCGAAGTCTTTCAAGCCTACGGCCTCAGTGAAGAGGAAACGTGGCCCATCGTGCAGGCGCTGAGACGCCAGCCGCGCAACTGGGTCGACTTCATGATGCGTTTTGAGCTTGGTCTCGAAAAGCCTGAGCCGGGTCGCGCTCTGGCCAGTGCTCTGACAATCGCGGGCGCGTACATCGCCGGCGGCCTCGTCCCGCTCGCGCCCTACTTCTTCGCACACACGACGTCCACGGCACTGCTGTATTCAGTCGCATTCACGCTCATCGCGTTACTGGTTTTCGGGTTTGTGAAAGGCCGGTTTACGGGGACGCGGCCAGTGCGGAGCTCGCTGCAAACGGCTTTGATCGGGAGTCTCGCCGCCGGCGCCGCCTTCGCGATTGCGCGTCTAATTGGCGGCTAAATACTGTTAACAGTATAATCTCAGGCTCACGAAATTACTGTGATTGCCAACCGGGAGGAAACCAGAATGGCTACTCAACTACAACGTTCGGATTCGATTGACAAGATTGTCGAGCTGCTTGGCCCCAAGGCTGACGAGCTTCTCAAGCACACGTCGCAAACAATCTCGAAGGATGACCTGCATCTTCCCGGTCCCGACTTCATCGACCGCGTCTGGAGCATTTCCGATCGGTCGCCGGCAGTGCTGCGCTCGCTGCAATCACTTTTCGACAACGGCAGGCTCGCGGGCACCGGGTATGTGTCGATCCTTCCGGTCGACCAGGGTATCGAGCACTCTGCCGGTGCTTCGTTTGCGCCGAATCCGCAGTATTTTGACCCGGAAAACATCGTGAAGCTCGCGATCGAGGGCGGCTGCAATGCGGTTGCGTCAACGTTCGGCGTGCTCGGCACGGTCGCGCGGAAGTACGCGCACAAGATCCCGTTCATCGTGAAGATCAATCACAACGAGTTGCTGACCCTCCCGAACAAATTTGACCAGGTGTTGTTTGGAACGGTTAAAGAGGCACACAACCTCGGCGCGGTCGCTGTGGGCGCGACGATCTACTTCGGTTCTGACGAGTCGACACGCCAGATTACCGAGATCAGTGAGGCTTTCGCGCAGGCGCATGAGCTCGGGATGGCTTGTATTCTCTGGTGTTACCTGCGCAACTCGAAGTTCAAAACCCCGGAAGGCGACATGCACGCCGCAGCGGACCTGACGAGCCAGGCGAACCACCTCGGCGTCACGATCCAGGCCGACATCATCAAGCAAAAACTGCCTGAGCGGAACGGCGGTTATAAATCTGTCGAACAGGCGCTAGGCGGCTCGTACGGCAAGACCAGTAAGCTCGTTTACGAGAAGCTCACGACCGATAATCCGATCGATCTCGTGCGTTATCAGGTCGCGAATTGCTACATGGGTCGCTGCGGTTTGATCAACTCCGGCGGCGAATCGAAGGGCGCGAGCGACATGGCTGAGGCGGTTCGCACGGCCGTAATCAACAAGCGCGGCGGCGGCATGGGTCTGATCTCCGGACGAAAGGCGTTCCAGCGCCCGATGAGCGAAGGCGTGCAACTGCTGAACGCCATCCAGGACGTTTACCTCGCGGACGAGATCACGATCGCTTAATTAGGATTTCTCACGCAGCGGCGCAACGGCGCAACGAAAGAGCCGGCAAGACCTTTGCGAGCTTCGTTGCGCCGTTGCGCCGCTGCGTGAGAAAACCGATTTCGAGCCCGGGCCCGTATATTCACGCTTGCAACCGGAAGACGACGTTAAATTGCTGAAAGCGATTGCCGCGAGGGATGAGGCGGCCCTGGCACAACTCTACGATCGCTATCGCGTCATCCTCTTCGGGCTGCTGATGCGTATATTAAACAACCGCGAGGAAGCGGAAGACGTCCTCCAGGAAGTGTTTCTGCAGGTTTGGCGCAAGGCGGAGGATTTCGACGAGAATCGCGGTCGCCCGTTTACGTGGCTGGTAACCCTGGGACGCAGTCGCGGCATCGATCGACTGCGCACACTTGCAGCGCGCGATCGCGTCGCCGAGGCAGGCGCGAGAGAAGCGATTGAAGAGATCTCAGACGCAGCCACCGACGCGTTCAAGTCAGAACAGCGCGGCCTCGTCAATAAAGCGCTCGCCCAACTCCCCGACGAGCAAAAGCGGCCACTCATGCTCGCCTATTTCGACGGCCTGACCCAATCTGAAATCGCGACGCGTTTGGACGCGCCGCTGGGAACCGTAAAGACGCGGATGCGTACGGGTCTGATGAACCTGCGCGAGCAACTGGCCGGCAAAGGAGAGAGTTTCGGGTTTTAGCACGATGGTCCACGACGACTACAAAGAGATGATTCCGGCGCGTGCGCTTTCGGCGCTCGACGCGGCAGAGGAGCAAGCATTGAATGAGCATCTCGAAAACTGCGCTGAGTGTCGCAAGGACCTTGAAGACTGGCAAGCGACCGCTGCCGCACTGTCGCTCACGCCTGATCCTGCTGAGCCGTCGCCGCAAGTTCGTGAACGCATCCTGAGCGAAGTGAGAAAAGATCTGTCGTCGTCGACACCGGAAGTGATTCCGTTCAGATCCACTCCGAAGCGCAACATTTGGAGCTCCTTTGGATCACTTGGGGCGATCGCAGCCGTGGTGCTCCTTACGGCACTGGTCATTGGATTGGCTGTTCTGTGGCGACAGAATCAACGGTTCACGCGTGACCGTGAGTTTGTCGAACTCGTAAACACACCGGGCGCGAGAGTGAGTGAATTGAGTGGGGTCGATCCCGGCCAAGTCGCAACTGCCAAACTTGCCTACGATCGAACCGGTCGCGCGATATTGATGGCCAGCAAACTTCCGAGCGTGCCGCAGGGGAAGGCGTACCAGTTGTGGTTCATCGCCGGGAACAAACCGCCAATGCCTGGGAAGACATTTGTGCCAGACAGCGCGGGTAATGCGGTGTTGAAGGATGAGCTGCCGAGAGAGGCGTTAGATGCGAACGTCTTTGCGATTACGGTAGAGCCGGCGAGCGGATCGACTGCTCCCACGAGTCCGATTTACCTGCGCTCATTTTAGCTGCTAAACTCACGCATCATGAGCAATGGGAAGAATCCACCACCAGTCGATAACTCTGTCTCGGACTCAACCGGGCAGTACGATCTCCGTTTTGTTTTGTGGCGGCAGTTCTGCGCGCAGTATCAAATTCCCGTCGACACTTTGCCGAGCCAGTTGGATGATGAGCAGAAGGAATTGTGGGAAGAGATGAAGGCGAAGCGGTTGAAGACTTAAATAAACCGATGAGTTAAGAACGGGTTGGTTAATCTCTCCTCACCGATCGTCGTCACGGGTCCATGTCCTGAATAAACCTTCACATCGTCATCGAGTGTCATCAGTTTATTTTTGATCGAGCTGAGCAGTTGCTCGGTCGATCCGCCGGGCAGATCCGTTCGTCCAATCGATCCGGCAAACAGCACATCACCAACAAACACGGCTGCTTCATTTCGTTCGTAAAGGACGACGTGACCGGGCGTGTGTCCCGGACAATGAAGCACTTCGAATTCGAGATTTCCAACCGAATACTTCTCACCATCGGTCCAGTGGTGATCGACTGGTGGTGGTTGCTCGAACGTAAACCCGAGCGCCGCCCACTGCGAACGTGGAATTCCAATCCACGCCGGTTGTTCCGGCAGCGCCTGGTACATGAACTCGTCGCCTTCGTGCAAACTGATTTTCGCGTTCGGTTGGAGCTTCTTCAGCGCCGCGACGCCGCCGACGTGGTCGAGATGCGCGTGAGTTAGCGCGATCGCCTTTAGCTGGAGACCGCGTCGCTCGAGTGTCTCGACGATCCGTTCCGCTTCATCGCCGGGATCGATGCAGATGGCCTGTTTTGTCTCTTCACAACCGATGATTCGTGTGTGCTGTTGAAATGCAGTGACGGTGATTTCTTCGATGATCATTAGCTTTGTATAATACTGCACAGAATGCCTGTAAGCACTCAATCAGCACCGCTGGCCGCTGTCCTCGATTCGATGACCACGGAAGGTGCGCCCGAGTTAACCGAACATCTCGATGCGGGCGCGCTGAAGTGTTATGCGTGCGGTCATCGCTGCCTGATCAAATCTGGGAAACGCGGCATTTGCAAAGTTCGCTTCAACGAAGGCGGGCATCTTCGCGTGCCCACAAACTACGTCGCCGCGCTCGCGTGTGATCCAACAGAGAAAAAGCCGTTCTTCCATGTTTTACCGGGTTCGGACACGTTGACGTTCGGGATGCTGGGCTGCGATCTGCATTGTGCTTATTGCCAGAACTGGCTGACGTCGCAGGCGCTGCGTGACGATTCTGCGGGAACTAATCCAACGATGGTTTCACCTGGGCGGCTCGTGTCGATGGCGAAGGCGTACGGCGCCGCGATGGTTGGCAGCAGTTATAACGAGCCATTGATCACGGCTGAGTGGGCGGTCGATGTTTTCAAACGCGCACGGCCGGAAGGTTTTCGCACGGCGTTTATATCGAATGGAAATGCGACGCCGCAGGTGCTCGATTACCTGCGTCCGTGGACTGACTGTTACAAGATCGATTTGAAGTCGATGAATGATAAGAACTACCGGCAGCTTGGAGGTGTTGTCGACAATATTCTCGATACGGTCAAGATGGTCCACGAGCGTGGTTTCTGGGAAGAGATCGTTACGCTCGTCATTCCTGGGTTCAATGATTCTGAAGATGAGCTTCGTCGTGCGGCTGAGTTCATCGCTTCTGTGTCGCCCAACATTCCGTGGCACGTGACGGCGTTTCACCAGGACTACCGCATGACTGAAAACTCAAACACTACTGCCGCACAGTTGATCCGGGCATGTGAGATTGGTCGTGAGGCAGGTCTCAACTACATCTACGCTGGAAACCTTCCGGGTCGCGTCGGTCGTTGGGAGAATACTTACTGCCCGTCGTGTGATGAGTTGCTGGTTGAACGTTTCGGTTACCTGATCCGGCAAGTAAACGTTACTTCCGAAGCTCGCTGCCCCACCTGCTCAACCACCATCCCCGGAATTTGGAAATAGCCTTTGCGTCTTTGCGATCTTTGCGTCTTTGCGTGCAACTTTCACGCAAAGACGCAAAGATCGCAAAGGCGCCCAAGCTTACGGTTGCGGAAGTATCTTCGTGGCCTGCGATGCTACGACCTGCCACTTGCCATCGCGTTTCGCGTACACATCAAGAAATCGATACTCACCACTGATATCAATCGGTTTCTTCTGACCGGGAACGACGTTCTTTCCATTCTTGATAACACCGCGTCCCGTGATGAATGCTGAGTCGGCATCGATCACCGTTACTTTCGGATCGAGTATCTCGTACGACTCGGCCGTAATCGATCCGGATTCGATCGTCTTCACTTCGTCAGCCTTAGTCGCTGTCGAGCCATCTGGATAAACGATCACTGCATTATCCGAAACGATGCGTTTGACGGCCTCGGAATTGTGCGTCTTGTTCGAGTCGGCCCACTCGCGTTCGAGTTTGATTATCTCGGCTTCAATCGCCGCGGCGTCATACGTCTCCTTTGCCGGACTAGCAGTTGCGATTGCATTATTGCGATTGGTATCGAGTGCGGGCCGGCATCCATTCATCACCGCGACAACGGCGACGATCAATAACACGGGGGTTATTCTGTTCATAAATTTATTACTACGATAAACAACCGTTTTGAGTCAACATTTTGGTGCCTCCCAGACATTGACAGCGCCCAATTCTTCGGATTATTGTTCGGCACATAAGTACGTTCCTACCTGTTTGTTAGTGACACGTTAACTGTGGAAAGGAGTAACCATGACTCGCCTTTTGAGATCCTCCAAATTTTGGTTACTAGGCCGCGCTTTGCTTGTGGTAATCGGTTTTTCCATTGCCGGAGTCTCTCAAGCGCAAACCACTCAAAAACGAGCGGCTTTAGCGCCGGAAGAAGAACCGGTCTTTCACGAATATCGTGGAGTGAAGATCGGTTGGGTTGCCGATGAGGTCCGTAAGAAACTCGGCATTCCGGCCAATAAGGGTGATGAGCAGGATTTTTACGTCTTCAATGAAAAAGAAACTTGCCAAGTCCTTTATGACAAGGGCCAGGTGACGGCTATATCCGTCGATTTCATGAACGGCGCCAAGGAAGTTATCACTCCGCAGCAGGTGTTTGGCGCTGATTTCGAAGCGAAGCCCGATGGCTCGAAGTATAAACTCGTGCGCTATCCGAAAGCTGGTTACTGGGTTTCGTATAGTCGAACAGCGGGTGACACTCCGATCATAACGGTGACGATCCAGAGACTTCCGTCGCAGTGACCCTGGCAGAGAACATCAAGCAAAGGGCTCGTTTCGAGGGATTCAACAAGGTTGGAATTGTTGGCGCCGAGTCGCTTGAAGACGAAGGGCGCCGGTTAAAAGAGTGGCTTGCGCGAGGCCATCACGGCGAGATGCGCTGGATGGCGCGCGACGTCCACAAGCGCATCGATCCGCGCGAAATCTTTCCACAGGCGCGCTCGGTAGTTGTTGTTGCGCTCAACTACTTTACGCCTCACCAGCACCAGCAAAATCCTGCAACTGGAAAAGTCTCTCGTTATGCGTGGGGCGACGATTATCACGACGTCGTCAAAGAGAAGCTTGTGTCGCTGCTCGAGTGGATCAAGGAGCAGGAGCCGAGTGCTGAAGGAAAAGTGTGTGTCGACATTCAGCCCGCGATGGATAAAGCTTGGGCCGTGCGGGCCGGGCTTGGTTGGCTGGGCAAGCATTCGAATGTGATCACGCAGGAGCATGGTTCCTGGATTTTCATCGGTGAGTTGTTGCTCAATCTCGATCTCGAGTACGACCACGAGCGGGTTGAGGACCACTGTGGAACGTGTACGCTCTGCATCGATGCGTGTCCGACCGCGGCGATTACTGAGCCTTACGTCGTTGACTCAAACAAGTGCATTTCGTATGCGACGATTGAGCTGCGCGCGCCGGAATTGCCGGCGGAGATGGATTTGGCGGGATGGCTTTACGGTTGTGATATCTGTCAGGACGTTTGCCCGTGGAACCGGTTTGAGCAGGCGACGAGCGAAGCGCGATTTGAGCCACGCGAAGGAAATGTTGATGTTGAATTGGAAGAGGTGCTTGAACTCACGCCTGAGGATTACGCCGCTCGTTATCGCGGTAGTGCGATGAAGCGTGCAAAGCTCGCGGGTCTTCAGCGCAACGCGCGCGCCTTGAATCTTGTAAAATCCTGCGATGCATAAACCCCGCAATCCCACGTTCGCAGACGAAATCAAGCAAAGCTTCGCCAAACAAACGATCATGGGCCTCATCGGCGCGGAATTGGCGCGCGTAGAGCCGGGACTCATCGAAATCCGTTTGCCGTATCGCGCTGACCTGGCCCAGCAACATGGTTATCTGCACGCTGGAATCGTGACGACGATTGCCGATTCAGCTTGTGGCTACGCAGCGTACAGCCTGATGCCGCCGAATTCTGAGGTCCTCAGTGTTGAGTTCAAAGTGAATCTCCTGCGGCCAGCGAAAGGCGAAACGTTTTCAGCCGTAGCGGAGGTTGTTAAGGCCGGAAAGACGCTGACTGTCGTTCGCGCCGACGTGTTTGGGATCGAGGAAGAGCGGCGTAACCTGGTGGCGACGATGCTTGGCACGATGATCTGTTTGAGTAAATGAGATGTGTTTGATTCATTCCATCGGCGGCGCGTTCACGAAACAACCTGAAGATCTGAATTCCGGGCTTAGCGTGAAAGCCGCTGATCTCATCAAGCGTGCTTTCGAAGACATTGATTCTTCGAAGCTGGTCGATCATCACGTACACATCGCCGGTCTTGGTGTTGGTGGCACGAAAGCGTTTGTGAATCCGAAGATGTTGACGTGGCGACACCCGTTTCATCGTTTGAAGTTGAAAGTTTATATGAGCTCGGCGGGAGTCGCGGATGAAGCGAAGGCAGATCCGCAAGCAGTGTCTCGATTGAGGAGGTTGGTGGCGAGTATCAAGGACCACGGCAAGCACCGGTTGCTGGGGTTTGACAAGCATTACCGCCGCGATGGTTCAGTCAATCTTGAGAAGACTGAGTTTTATGTTCCGAATGAGTATGTGTTTGAGCTCGCGGAACGGCATCCTGATTTGTTCGTGCCGAACATTTCCGTCAATCCTTTCCGGACAGATGCGATTGCTGAGCTCGAGAAGTGGGCGCGACGTGGGGCGCGGGTTGTGAAGTGGTTGCCGAATGCGATGGGAATCGATCCTTCTGATCCGAAGTGCGATCCGTTTTACGAGAAGATGAAGGATCTCGATCTGATATTGCTGAGTCATGGCGGCGAAGAGAAGGCGGTCGAGGCGGAAGAAGATCAGAAACTCGGAAATCCGTTGTTGTTGCGGCGTGCGTTGGATCATGGCGTGAAAGTGATCGTGGCCCATTGTGCGGGCCTTGGCACGAATGAAGATCTCGACAGCAAGGATCGGAAGCTGGTCGACAATTTCGATCTGTTCCTGCGTTTGATGGACGAGACGCGTTACGAGGGGCTCGTGTTTGGCGAGCTCTCTGCGATGACGCAGTTCAACCGATCGGGAAAACTGCGGACGATGCTCGCGCGTGAAGATTTGCATGAAAGAATCGTCAACGGCAGTGACTATCCGTTGCCCGCTGTGAATCTCTTGATCCGTACGCGGCCACTCGTGAAGAAGGGCTACATCAACGCTGACGAAGCCGATTCGCTGAAGGAGATTTACGACTACAACCCGCTGCTGTTTGATTTCGTTCTGAAACGGACGCTAAAGCTTCCGGGAACTCCGAAGCGTTTCCCTGCATCGGTTTTCATGGCCAACTCAGCTCTATCCGTTTAGCATCCGTGAAAATCCGCGGTATGATTGGCCACCATGTCTTTGCTTGATTCATACAACCGGCCGATTCGCGACCTCCGCGTGTCGCTTACGGACCGGTGTAACTTCCGTTGTTTCTACTGCCTGCCGCACGGCGAGCCACCCATCGCGCCGAAAGAGCAGATGCTCTCGTACGAAGAGATCGACTACGTTTGCGAGATATTTGTCAGTCTCGGCATCGAGAAGCTGCGACTGACGGGCGGCGAGCCGATGTTGCGCCGCGATATCGAAACCATCATTCAGAAGCTCTCACATCTGAAGTCTTCCGGTCTCCAGGATCTCGCGCTCACAACGAATGGCTACTACCTGCCCGATCGCGCGCAGAGTTTAAAAGACGCCGGACTTGATCGAGTGACCATCAGTCTCGACAGTCTGAAGCGCGACGTTTTCAAACGCATGACGGGCGTCGATGTTTTAGACAAAGTTCTGGCCGGTATCTCCGCCGCGAAAGCCGCCGGGCTGGAGCCGATAAAAATCAACGCCGTGATCGTACGCGGGCACAACGAGGACGAGGTGCCTGACTTTGCCGCCTTCGCGCGCGAATACGATGTGAAGATGCGCTACATCGAATTCATGCCGCTGGATTCCGGACACGAGTGGGCGCGCGAAGATGTTGTTTCCGGAAAAGAGATTCGCGAGCGGATCACTGAGCGCTTTCCGCTTGTTCGTGTAGATGTGGCGCGTGGTTCTGACACGTCCGCGCGGTATCGATTCGCTGATGGAGCGCCTGGCGAGATCGGAATCATCGCGCCGGTGACGGAGCCGTTCTGCGGAGCTTGTTCGCGGATACGTTTGACGGCTGACGGTCAGATTCGCACGTGTTTGTTTTCGACGGTCGAACACTCGCTGCGTGACGTGGTTCGCAGCGGCGCCTCGCGCAAGGAGATCAGCGAATACATTCACTCAGTGATAATGAAAAAAGAACCCCGCCACTTCATCAACGACCCCGGTTTCGTCGCCCCTTCCAGGACCATGAGTTTTATCGGTGGTTGACAAAGCTCTCAGTAGGGAATAGTATGCCCGCCAGGAATTACAATACTCACAAAACACCTATGAGCACCAAAGTCGAAGCCACAATCGAAGATCTCTACAAAGTCGAGGGCAAGGCTGAGCTCGTCAACGGAGAAATAATCCTCATGTCTCCAACAGGCCGTCGCCCGGGTTATGCAGGCGACGAAATATTTTTCTCACTACGTCAATACACGAAGCGCCATGAAGTCGGAATTGCGGTCGGCGATAACAAAGCCTTTGTGGTTAATCTTCCGCATCGCAAGTCATTCAGTCCTGATGCAGCTTTCGATGTCGGTCCGGATACTGGAATGGAGTTTTCCGAAGGTGCGCCGATATTCGCGGTCGAAGTTCGCAGTAAGGGAGACTACGGACCAAGGGCGGAGCGACGGATGGCACAAAAACGTGCCGATTACTTCGCTGCGGGTACGCTGGTGGTCTGGGATGTTGATTTACTGAGCGAGGACGTGGTTCGCGTCTACCGCGCGAGTGATCCGGAAACGCCTACTAATTATCGTCGTGGTGAAGTCGCTGAAGCCGAGCCGGCCGTGCCGGGTTGGACAATGGCCGTCGACGATCTGTTTCTGGAATCCTAAACCTTCACAAACTCATCAATCTCTTTTACCGCTCGCAGGCCTGTCGACAACGCCCCCTGCATCCACGAAGGCCACTGCGAAAGATGCTCGCCAGCGAAATGAATCCGCCCCTCGGGCGCGAGTGCCATCGCGAGCTTATCGAATCCCACGAAGGCCCATGCGCCGCGTGACCACTCATCCTCCATCCAGCACTTCGTCGCGCCGCGCTCGAAGCTCTCGCGCAACCCACCAAACATGTCATCCAACTGCTTCAACGTCGTGGCCACACGCTCGTTCTCTTTGAGCTTCGTGATTCTTTCGGCCTCGCCCGGTCTCGCGTAGGTCATCAGGATCCCGCGTGGTCCAGGTTGGCTCCACGACGGCTGCCAGATCTCGATCGCGCCGCTCGTAAACGCAAACCCGTTTAGTCCCTTGTCTTCCCAAACACGATTGCGAGTTTGCAGGTAAACGCGTGAAACAGCGTCGTAGCGAGTTTTCTTGATCACATCTCGTTTCTGCGACGACAGCCCCGGCAACTCCACATCGCGCAAAAGTGAAAACGGAATCGTGCAGAGCACACTATCAGCCGTCATCGTTTCCTTGCGTCCAGCCTTCAAGAAAACAACGTGCGCTTGTTTCTCATCCTGCTCGACCTTCACAACCGGCGAACCGTAGTGGATCTTGTTCCCAAGCCGTTCTGCGAATACTTTCGGAAGCAGATCGGTGCCACCTTTGATCTTCTGCCAGCGTCCCGGGTTTCCACCGAGGTCGTATCCAAAATGCCCCTCCATCGCGTCAGTGAAACCCTCGATCGGAACTTCTTCACGACTGCCACGATCAAACCGCAACGCGTTCAACCGGCTCGGATAAAACGGCTCGAGCGGAAGCGCAAACTCCTTCACATACTTGTGCGTGAGATCATGATCGTCCGGAATACGCGCCGCGCCCGCTTCAGCATACAAGCCGTCAGAAAACGGCTCGTGCAACGTGTGCACACGCCCGCCCGGACGCGTTCGCGCTTCGAGAACAGTCACATCGTGGCCGAGCTTCGTAAGTTCATAAGCAGCAACAAGCCCGGCCATTCCGGCGCCCAAAACGAGCACCTTTTTGGCCGGGCCACTCAGTACGATCGCTCTAACTGCGCCCTGATTCAGACTCGCAGCGGCAACTGCAAGTGCGCTTCGCCTTAAGAATTGACGGCGAGTTATTGCCAAGAATTATCGACCTCTGCCGGGTGAACTGTTCGCGCCTGAATCTGTACGCGTCGGACGTGGTGCTGGTTGCGGATTTTCATCAGGCGGCTTCGGCGGCATCTCACCCTTAGAGAAACGCGGCAACAGATCATCACGCATTGCCAACTGGTAGACGGCCCACGCTACGACCATCGCATCCTTCTTCACGTCGTCTTCGAGAATTCGTTCGTAAGTATCGAGATTCGTATGCCACGTGTGCGTGCCGTACTCAATCGGATCCTGGCCCATGCCGATGCCGGGCAAACCAGCCTGATTGAACGAAGTGTTATCGGAGCCGCCGAGTCGTCTACTGCGCGTCACGGCTGCGCCGACCACACCGTCATCTTTGAACGGCGCGAGAATCTCGCGCAGGATGTCGGCCGCCGCGGGTGGTCCAAACACGCCCGCGCCACGTACACGCCCGGTGCCCGAGTCGATATTGAAATAGCCCCCAAACTTCTCGTAACCAGTTTTCGGCTCTTCAAACGAACCAAAGTGTTCCTTCACGTATGCCAGCGATCCGAGCAGTCCCTGTTCTTCTCCACTCCAGAGTGCGACACGAATCGTGCGGCGCGGCTGCACACCGAGCGTCTTCAGAATGCGTGCCGCTTCCATCATGATTGAGCAACCGATCGCGTTGTCAGTCGCGCCTGTCGCTGCGTGCCACGAGTCGAGGTGACCACCAAGCATGATCACTTCGTCGGCTTTGTCAGTGCCACGGATCTCAGCGATCGTGTTGTAAGACGTGGCGCCTTCCGGATAGGTGCGGTTGACGATATTAAACTCGAGCACGACGTCGGTGCCGTCAGCCAGAATGCGACTGATGCGTCCGAAGTCTTCATTGCTCATGACAACTGTCGGGACCACTTTGTTAACGTCAAACGACCTGTTATTGAATGCACGGATCTGCCGAAACTCACGACCAGCATCGTTAACGCGAACTAAAGCTCCGTTCGCTTTAAGAAACGTATCGAGCTGCTCGTCGACCTGGCGAGTCGTCAACGGTTTTGGCGCGTTGGGTGCGGGCGTCGGGGTTGGCGCCGGCGTTGGAAAATTGAAGGGCCGGGCGTTTGGTCCATAACGTTGCTGCGCCTGTTCGTCAGTCTGTCGCTTCGCTGGAGGATTTAAATTGACTGGTAGTGAAGCAGGCTTGCCGACGAGTACGATCTTCCCGCGCACCTTCGCTTTGAGATTGTTCAGCACCATCGTGAGCTGTTCCTGTGATGGTCTATCGGGCAGGACTAACTGGTAAGCCGAAGCCTGCACTGTTCCTTTCGTGCTTGGAGTCCACGCGAGCACTTCACAAACGAGCGGATCTTTAACCGGCGAGACCAGGTGTGCAGTCAGACGCTCGTTCAGCCAACCGGGATGTTTGAAGTCCCACGGCTCGAGGTGCGCATTTTCGAGTCCCCATGCGGTCATCTGCTTCACGGCCCAGTCGGCCGCGGCTTTGTGATTGGGCGAACCCGTCAGTCGTGGACCATAAAGATCGGCAAACATGTGCATGGTCTTCATGATCTGCGAACGTTCCATCGCTTCTTTGCGAATGCGGCTCAACATATCGCCGCTACCATTTTGAGCGGCGATCGGAAGCGAGAGCAGCGAAATGATCAGTACAACGGCGACTACGCGTCGATTCAACATTTTTGTGTCTCCGGGAGATCGGGTGGGTTGGATTACCAGCGCCCAAGATTATAGACTACATTCATACCGATCGGAGAATGTCGTTTATGAGCGCAGGAATCAAACCAACGCAAACTGATACTTCTGAAACCACTTCATTGCCAAATTCGCGACGTATTTACATCAACGGCGAACAGCCCGGCGTACGTGTTCCGTTTCGCGAAATCGCGCAGAGTCAGACGCGCAATTTCGACGGAACGATGGAGGCGAATCCGCCGATCCGTGTTTACGACACGAGCGGGCCGTGGGGCGATCCCGAGCTTCAGTGCAATGTGGGCGAAGGACTGCCGCAACTGAGACGCGAGTGGATCGTCGGTCGTGGTGATGTTGAAGACTATGCCGGTCGTGAGACGCAGCCGATCGACGATGGTTATCTCACATTCGACGCTGTGAACCGTGCGCGCGTCAAGGACGTCGGCAGGCTTGAAGACTTTCCTACGCTGCGTCGCGGAGTACTGCGCGCGAAGTCGGGCGCGTGTGTGACGCAGCTTCACTACGCACGTCGTGGCATCATCACGCCGGAAATGGAGTTCATTGCGATTCGCGAGAACCTCGGACGTGAGGCCGCATTGGAGACGGGTGATGCGCCGCGTGATTCGTTGTTGCACCAGCACAAAGGGCAATCATTTGGCGCGGCAATCCCGCAGTTCGTCACTCCTGAGTTTGTGCGCTCGGAAGTCGCACGTGGACGCGCGATCATTCCGGCCAACATCAACCATCCCGAATCCGAGCCGATGATCATCGGTCGCAACTTCCTCGTGAAGATCAATGCGAACATCGGAAACTCGGCAGTTGCTTCCTCGATCGAAGAGGAAGTCGACAAGATGCGTTGGTCCATTCGTTGCGGATCTGACACGGTGATGGATCTCTCGACGGGCAAAAACATTCATGCGACGCGTGAGTGGATCATTCGCAACTCACCGGTGCCAATCGGAACCGTGCCGATCTACCAGGCGCTGGAGAAAGTCGGCGGCAAAGCTGAAGAGCTAACGTGGGAGATCTTTCGCGACACGCTTATCGAACAAGCCGAGCAGGGCGTTGATTACTTCACGATACACGCTGGTGTGCGTCTCGCTTACATACCTCTGACTGCACGACGCACGACGGGGATTGTGAGTCGTGGTGGCTCGATCATGGCGAAGTGGTGTTTAGCCCATCACGAAGAGAGTTTTCTCTACACGCGCTTTCAAGAGATCTGCGAAATCATGGCGGCTTACGATGTTTCGTTTTCTCTTGGCGATGGACTGCGTCCCGGATCGATAGCGGATGCGAATGATGAAGCGCAGTTTGCCGAGTTGGAAACGCTCGGTGAGTTGACGAAGATCGCCTGGGAACGCGATTGCCAGGTGATGATCGAAGGCCCGGGCCACGTGCCGATGCACTTGATCAAAGAGAACATGGACAAGCAGCTCGAGACGTGCCAGGAAGCGCCGTTCTATACACTTGGCCCACTCACGACCGACATCGCGCCCGGATATGATCACATCACGTCGGCGATCGGCGCGGCGATGATCGGCTGGTTTGGAACGGCGATGCTTTGCTACGTGACGCCGAAGGAACATCTCGGATTGCCGAATAAGAAGGACGTGAAAGACGGCGTAATTGCCTACAAGCTGGCGGCGCATGCGGCTGACCTGGCGAAAGGGCATCCCGGTGCTCAGTATCGTGATAATGCATTATCGAAAGCGCGCTTCGAGTTTCGCTGGGAAGACCAGTTTAACCTGTCACTCGATCCGGAAGTGGCGCGCGAATATCACGACGAGACCTTGCCACAGGAAGGCGCCAAGCTCGCTCACTTCTGTTCAATGTGCGGCCCACACTTTTGCTCGATGAAGATCACGCAGGACGTGCGGGAGTACGCGGCGGAGCATGGAATCGGTGAGCAAGAGGCACGAGAAACCGGAATGAAAGAAAAATCCAGAGAGTTCGTCGCTGGAGGAGGTGAGATCTACAGGTAATTGACCCGATTTTCATCCAGCTTGGGTTGCGATCTGCCCTCGGTATGCGAAAATACACATGGCAAGATCGATCCAGGAGAAGGAAGATGAAGTTAAAGCCTGTGGATTCCGAAATGCTGGTTGCCGCGGGGTACGATGAAAAGTCGCACAGCCTGTTGGCCGTCTTCAGAACCGGCGAAACATATCGTTATAAAAACGTCCCGTCGTTTGTATACCAGCGATTGATGACCGCTGACTCGAAGGGAAAGTTCATGCACAAATACGTCATCGGCCGTTTCGATTACGAGCGAAATTAGCCACGGATGACACGGATTTAAAAATCCGATTTAAAATCCGTGTTATCCGTGGCTAATTTACGATCCCAGCCTTGCGCTGCATTTCCTTTAGCGCCTCAGGAATGAACGAGGTGATCTGGTAGGTTTCCTCACGGCCATCGACATACGTTTGATAGAGATTGAAATCAGGTAGCGAGAGACAGGTTAGCGGTGAGTGGTGATTGTAGCCCGTATCGAGGCCGACCGCGCTGTGTGAGATGTAGATGCCGTGGCGACCAAGCCGCCCGCGTAACGGCAAGAGCGGCGTTGGCGTGTGCCCAAACACACATGGCTTGCCGCGGTAGTTCTTGTAAAAATCCATGTCGCGCATCCACAGCAGCGACATCTGCGTGCTCTCACTCGGATGCTTGCCTTCGTCGAGCCCCGCGTGCACGTAGATTGCAAACTCGTCTTCGTAGTAAAAAGGCATCTCTTCCATAAACGCCAGGTGTTCCGCGGGAAACGAGCGCTCAAACAACGCCCGCATCTCTTCGAGATCCTTTTCACTATCGACTCGCACCGGATGACCCGTGTACTGCTCAAACGTTCGTTCACCGCCCACCACCGGCGAGAGCCACAGGTTACTGCGACCATCAAGAAAATCCATCAACATCTGTTCGTGATTTCCGCGCAGGCAGATAACTCGCTCCGGATTTTCGCGGCAGAGCTTGAGAATGTGCGCGACGCAGCCGGGCGCGTCGGCGCCACGGTCGATCAGGTCGCCCAAAAACACAAGCGTGTCGTTTTCCGGATCTCGCGGCAGCATGTCGAGGAGGTTGAGGAGCTGCGCGCAGCGGCCATGTATGTCGCCAACGACGAATGTTCTCATTCAGACCGGACCCCGGGTTGCTCGCGGTTGCTTTTGATGCGGTTCATCAATTCAACGAAACGTGG
>Ga0134121_10001544_pt1 | contig 21615 bp, 20 predicted proteins | sample KB301_FD_96463 | JGI IMG/M metagenome (GOLD analysis project Ga0134121, IMG submission 96463) | Terrestrial soil microbial communities without Nitrogen fertilizer from Kellogg Biological Station, Michigan, USA - KB3-0-1 | ecosystem: Environmental > Terrestrial > Soil > Unclassified ... | reverse complement strand
CGTGGTCTGTCGAAAGACCCATAACGAGTGCCCAACGATGAAACCGGCGCAGAGGGCTACTTCGGCGTCCGAGAATGCCACTAACTGGGCGAGCGTCTGTCGTGGGCAAACGCCAAAACTCGGATTGCATCGGACATTTCAAGATATAGGGGTATTCGGGGCCGTGCTACTCGAACCCCGATTTCAATTCAGAGTTCGGGGTTCGAGTAGCACGGCCCCGAATACCCCGAACCCTCAATTCAAACTGCACCGTGCGACATTCTCCGTGCCGCCTCTCTTTCAATCTGCCGGTCGTCCCATTCCGGATGGAGCGAGCAAAGATGATAAATCGGCATGCGCCGAGCGCTGCCGAACATCCGGCTGGCAATCTCCAGACGCTGGGCTCCGGTCTTTTTGCCGCGACTTCGTCACTGACAACTTCGATGTGGAATGTCGAGAGATGCGCCTTTATGAAAACGATGTTCCCGTCGCGGATCGCCTGGAAAAGCTCTTCGTCAGCGCCGAGTTCCACAGCTGGAAGAAGAAACGCGCAAGCTACTGCGAAGATCGTGACTGAAATCAGGAGCGTGTGGAACAGATTGAGGCGCATACGGACCTCTGGAGTGCGATGCTATGCCACATTACTCTGCAACACTATGAATATAACCTACGGGAATTGGGCTCAGAGGCGCCAGACTTCTGTCTATCTCGTGTGGAGGATGACTTCAACGGCGCCTTCCGCATGCGTGACGACAGCCGTTTGACTTTAACCCAAAGAACTGACGGAACATTTTTGACCTGGGGATTGTTGTGGAACTACGACGCCGACTACTCACCATTCTCGCAATCGGCGTCCTGGCGGTGGGCAGCGTCGTGGATCGGGGGGAGCGTCTCATGCGCTGGAAGCCTGAACAGAAGGGAAAGCGCGAGGTGGTAGATTATTGATTTCTGATCTACCACCCCGGCCTTCGGCCACCCCTCCTGTTTCCAGGGGAGTTCTCGCCACGTGATTTCAGTGTCCGTCTCAGTCGTTGTCCTTATCCTTTTCCTTATCTCCTTCCGGCAGGATGGTGATTGTACCGATGAAACACGCGACTGTACTGTACGTGCACGTGAACGTCCCGAATTCGACATGTACCGGGGCGCCGACGTGCCAGCCTTCGGTGATGGCACCATCAAGCACGCCAACGGCCGGTGCCAGGACGCGCGCCTTGCCGTGAATCAGCGCACTGAACGAATGGCGTGGGTCTTTGCCAATAACGTTATAGCGAACTTCGAAGTGTCTAAATTCTGCTGGGAGCGGAGGCGTTTGGGCGGGGATCAGCGGAATGGGGACGTTTTGAAATACGGACGCCTCGAAGGGAGATGTGGGATCGTTATCCACAAATCCGGTAAACAGAACGCTGGAACCAGGAATAGCCCATTTCGTGAAGGGAATTACTATTGGACGGTCGTCGTTTGACTTAGCCGATGTGGTCTGGAGTAGCGGCGTCAACATGATGGCGGCCGTGATGGCGACGAGCACTACGGTCGAGATGCGTACTTTGTTGGTGATCATAGAGTCTGTCCTTTCGATTGTTCGGAGTATCCAGGTCTTCCAGTACGATTCGGTGCCGGTGACTGGAAGTGAGTCATCACTGGATAAAGCGTGAACAGAACGGAAAGGACGTAACGCTCCGGGAATTATTTTTTGACTGGAAAGTGCAGAGCTTCGACCGGGTGAGAAATTCGCTTGGTGCTATACTCCCCGCCAACTTGACCCCCACATCACAGCCGACGAAGAGTCGATTGAGACCACCTGCATCTTGCGAAGTGACCGAACTCCTGCTGGCATGGCGCGCGGGCGACGAGCGGGCGCTCGACCAGTTGCTTCCGGTGGTTTACCGGGAGTTGCACCGAATGGCGCGCCGTTACATGGCGGCAGAGAGCCCGGGCCACACACTTCAGGCTTCGGCGCTCGTCAACGAAGCGTACCTCCGGCTGGTGGATGTCCGGCAGATGCGGTGGCAGAGTCGCGCGCACTTCTTCGGCGTGTCCGCCCAGCTGATGAGGCGCATTCTGGTGGATTTCGGGCGGAAGCGTCACTACCTCAAGCGGGGAGGCGGTGCGCGGCCTGTCGCGCTGAACGAAGAGCTGGACATGGCTGCGGCACAAACAACCAATCTGGTTGCATTGGACGATGCCTTGAACGCACTTGGGGAAGTGGACCCGCGCAGGGTGCGCGTGGTCGAGTTGCGTTTCTTTGCAGGCTTGACGGTGGAGGAGACAGCGGAAGTCTTGAATGTTTCTTCCGACACCGTTGTGCGGGATTGGAGACTCGCCAAAGTGTGGCTTCATCGGGAACTTCGAAAAGGCGGTACGGAATGAACGAGGCAAGGTGGCGTCAACTCGAAAGCCTGTACAACCAGGCTATGGAAATGGATGAGACGAAGCGGACGGCATTTCTCCGTGGAGCCTGTGGCGGCGATGAGGATCTGATGCGCGATCTGGAGGGACTGTTTGCGGAAGAGCCGAAGGCAGCCAGTTTTCTGGAAAAGGCAGCCATGCTGGAAATCGCGCATGATTTCGCTGCCTCATCCTGGATTGGCCGGCAGCTCGGCAATTATGAATTTCTGTCGCTGTTGGGCGCTGGAGGCATGGGCGAAGTCTATCGCGCGCGCGATGCGAAGCTGAAACGTGACGTTGCCATCAAGGTTCTTCCCGACGCGTTTTCCAGAGACCAGGACCGGATCAGCCGTTTCCAGCGGGAAGCCCAGGTCCTCGCCTCTTTGAATCATTCCAACATCGCTGCAATCTACGGTCTCGAAGAGGACCACGGAATTCACTTTCTCATTCTTGAACTGGTCGAAGGCGAGACGCTCGCGGATCGAATCCGGCGCGGGCCGATCCCGATTGAAGAGGCCTTGAAGATTGCTCTCCAGATCGCGGAAGCGCTCGAAGCCGCACACGAGAAGAATGTCGTTCATCGCGACATCAAACCGGCGAACATCAAGGTCACCGCCGGCGGAAAAGTGAAGGTGCTCGATTTCGGCCTGGCAAAAGCGCTTGGCCCCTCATCGGGAGAGGGGCTCTCGAACTCTCCCACCGTGAGCATGGCCGCAACACTGCAGGGCGTCATCCTGGGCACCGCGTCGTATATGTCGCCCGAGCAGGCGCGCGGCCAGGCCGTCGACAAGCGTGCGGATGTCTGGGCGTTCGGTTGCGTTCTGTTTGAGATGCTGAGCGGGCGCGGGACGTTCGGCGGCAAGACAGTTTCCGATATTATCGCCTCCGTACTGAAAACGTCACCGGACTGGAACAGCCTTCCGGCCAACCTTCATCCACGCATTCTGCACCTTCTCGAGCGCTGCCTGGAGAAAGAACCTCAGGACCGATGCCAGGGGCTGGCCGACGCGCGGTTCGAGATCAAGAAGGTGCTGGCGGATGCTGCCGGCGGCCCGGCTAAGCCGGCGGCGGAAACTCGGGCGAAGTTGCGATCCAGGACTCAATGGATAGCCATCATCGCGGGTGCGGCAGTCATTGCTTCAATTTTGATCTGGTACCTCAAGCCAGGCACACCGGCGTCCTTTGAAACCTCGTTTGTCCCCACGGAAGATCAGAAGTTTGCCCCTGATGGCCTTCAGACTTCAAATCTGGCGATCTCCCGAGACGGAGAGTTCGTCGTCTACCTCGCCGATAGAAATATTTATCTTGGTGCGACCGCGAAGATGGCGGCGGCGCAGCCGATCCCAGGCGCGCGGGGCGACGGCCCTTTGGGTCAGCCTGTTTTTTCACCGAACCATCAGTGGGTCGCCTATCTGGAGGTAAACAAGAGCAACACCGCCAACTCCATAAAGAAAATCCCCGTGAGCGGAGGAAACCCTGTAACGCTCGTCAAGGAATCTGGCGTTCGCTATAGGAATCTGAGTTGGACGGCAAATGACACGATCCTGTTCGCAACGACCGAAGGTAATATCCTGGAGACCCCAGCGGCGGCAGCCGGAACGCCGAAGCTCCTGATAAAGGCGGTCGATGGCGAAAGACTGGGAAGCCCGAAATTGCTGCCGGACGGGAAGTCGTTGCTGTTTACTTCAACGACGGCCACTGGCGACAATCCCTGGGATTCCGCGAAAATCTACGTTAAGCGGCTGAATTCCGACGCGCGGACACTTGTCTTTGATGGCGGCGGCGATCCACGCTATATCGCAACAGGACATGTTATTTACGCACAGGGGAATACCTTGTTTGCCCTTCCGGTCGATGCAGGCACCCTTAAGCCCAAGGGTGGGCCGACTCCGATTCCCGGAAGCGTGCTGCGCGGAAGAACCGGCGCGATTGACACCGCAAACTACGACGTCTCGAACACGGGAACGCTGATTTATGTTCCGGCACCGCCTCCTGTTCCTCCACCGGATGTCGTTCTGGCATGGGTGGATCTCAGCGGTGAACGGGAAAGGCAGAAACTCAATGTTGGACCCCGGCTGTACCGGAATCCAGCCCTGTCGCTGGATGGACGTCAGTTGGCCGTGGAGGTCCTTGGCAAGGACGGACAAAGCAGCATTTGGATTTATGACATGTCCGGGAATTCAGAGATCCGCCAGATGCCAAAACAGACCACCGGCAGCAACATACACCCCATATGGAAACACGATCATAAAACTGTGACGTATGGCTCCAATGTTGACGGCACGTGGAGAATATACTCCCAACTGGCTGACGGGAGCGACCTGCCGAAAGCTCTGACAACAGGAGAGCCAAACATCCAGCAAGTGCCGGAATCCTGGTCTCCTCCGGATGACCACACCCTTTCCTACCAGTACGGCTTTAAGGTCTGGACGTTTTCGACGGATACCCTTAAGTCCACAATCTTGTGGTCCTTCCCGAATTCCAGGGTTTGGGGCTCCGTCTTTTCTCCGGACGGGAAATGGATCGCTGGCTCCGAATACGGCCCGAAAGGAGGAGTCTATGTGCGGCCTTTTCCACCAACGGACGAGAGCAGGGTTCAGGTGACCGCGAATGGTGAAAACAGTGTGGTATGGCCCCGGCAAAATGAAATGTTCTTCCGGCAGAGAAGCGAGGGAAGGATCCAACTCCTAGGTTCCGTGGATGTCTCCATGAAGGGTCCTTCCATCGTATTTGGCCCGCTGCGCTCGCATCCTTTGCAGAACGTCGAGATGTACCAGCTCGTCACCAACTATGACACCCTGGACGGCAAACATTTTGTGATGATCGTTCCGGCGACCGATTCGCCCGTCAAACCGCCGCCACCCGCACGCTTCCAGATCAACATCATCACGAACTGGATTGAACAACTGAAAGCCCTCGTGCCGGATTAATGCCCGTGGCCGGAAAGATAGGCGATCATGAAGAGAACGAAATCAAATGATCCATGGACCAGTGCGCAGATCGTGGTGTTGCTGTACTTGCGAATGACGCCGAAAATCAAGCCAAGACACAACACTTGAAGCAGCGCGTCAAAGTTGTACTGCCATGCGTGCAGGGACGCGAACATCAACGCCGGAAGGATGATGCCCAGGCTCGGTTGAAGCACTCCACGAAAGACGATCTCTTCGCCAAATCCCGCCGTAACACTGGCAATCAATGCGCCTGCGGGCCGGGATGCGAATCCAAACAAGAGCTCAACGGAATCCGAATCTGTTTCGGGCCACTTCAGCCAATGCCATAAGCCGGATATTCCGTGGTCCATCAAATACGAAAAAGCCAGCAGCACGGGCAAAACCAGAGCTGCTCCCAGAATCTGGCGGCGGCCCGGCCACATCAGTCCGAGCCGCTGCCGCGCCTCTTCAAGAGTTCGGATCTGGGGAAAGCCAACGGCAGCGAATGATGCAGGGACGATCCAGATCAAAACGTAAATCATCGATCGGAGATCCATGCCCAGATCCATCTTTGAAAGATTGGCCGTCCGGATAAAAATCAGCAATGGCGGTTCATGAACGATGATCAGAGGAACCAGAAGAATCAAGGTTGACGCCACCGCTGTGGCAACGGCAGTGGTATGAACAAACGATTGGGCATCGATGTTCAGCAGGCGCGCGGCGCGGATGCGGACTGATGGAAAGAAGCATGCACTCCCGATGACCACGGCAATAAAAGCGCCTCCGGCCGCGAGTGCCGCCCGTAAAAGCACAGGGAAAAGGATCTCAGGCGGCATCGCAGGGTGGCCATCTCCTGTACCGGAGGGCGAGAGCGATTGGAGCTTCGGAAGGTCGGCGGCGAATGTCATCAGAATCGCCATCAGGCCAACCCCACCAATCAGGAGGCTCCAATACACAATTGCCAGCGCCTTTTTCCCGCTGCTCGTCGCTGCGTAAGCCAGGATCGCAAGAATCGCGAAGGGAAAAACTTCAATACCCACCAATGCAGCCCGCCGAAGTTCTCCACCGGCGACTAGCATCACGATGTAAATGACAACGAACAAAACGATGCCAATGACGCGCACCGCACGTGATTTCCCGGGCTTTTTGGCATCAGGTTCAAGGACGGACATTGGCTCGGGTGGCGGTAGCGGATTCATTGGCTCGAACGGTACCACATCGATCACTTACTACCGGCAGGAATGCTGGGAGTCCTTTGATGCTTCATCATTCCGTCGATTCCAAACGGTATTGATACGATGAACAGGAATAAGATCAGCGGTTCAGAGTCGCCGAAGTTGAACTCAAACAGCCCCATGACCAGAAATCCCGTCAGCGCAGACACCGCGGAGAGGGCGGTCAGCCGAAGTGCCTCGTTGCCGCTCTTCAGAAACCTCCAGAAGGAACGGTACAACGTCCCCAGAAACCACAGGAATGCGGTAAGACAAAGCAGCCCCCGCTCCGCCGCGATCTGCATGAAGTTGTTGTGCAGGTGTCCGTAGAAAAACGTTTCGAGGTTATCTCCTCTGTAGTATTTAGGAAACTCGTCGTGAATCCGGTTGAGTCCCACACCGAAAAGCGGATGCGCCCGAACCAGCTCCACGCCCACCCGGAGCAGCTCCACGCGTCCATAATCCGGACCAAATCCTCCACCGGCACTGAGGGCAATGCGATGATAAATGAGCGGAGAAGCCAGCAGCCCCGCAGCGATAATTGGAACAAGAATCCGGACCAGTTGTTTCCTTGGAATCCAGAATGCCACGGAGGCAATACCGGCAGCCGCCCCAAGCCAGGCGCTTCGGGTATAGCTGAAGATGAGCGCAACTCCCACAAGCAGCAAAGGAATGATCCATCGACGCCCGATCAACACGATTAGCGGAATGACGGCGCACCAGATCAGAAGCTGTCCGCCACTGAAAGTCATCCAATGCCCCATGAAGCCCTTCACGCGATCGATCGCCATCGGGTCGTCTGCGAGCAGGCCACTGGCAAGATACCGCCGTTCATTCAGACCAAACTGTACGAGCGCAACCACGGAACCGATCGCCGCGGTGATCAATAAAACTCTGTAAGCCAGCTTGACGCGCCAGACATCGGTAACAAAATTTGAAGCGAGTAAACCCATTGAGAAAAGAACGAACTTGCGCACCGGCGCAGCGCCAATGGACGGGTCCGGCGACATCACCCAGGACAGCACGGTAGTCAGCATGAATGCAGTCAACGGCAAAGCGTACGCAGGAATAAGGAACGGCCGTGGGCGAATTGCAATCCACAACAAACAAGCCAGGGCGAGCAGGATCTCGGAAGCGGCAATGGAAACCAGGGAGGCGGCCGCGCTGAGAACAGTGAGGACAAAGATCCACGACTCGCGTTTGGTTCGCATGGTCATGAATCTTACTTGATCATAGCGGTTTCAAAACCAACTCAAAATCCAGTCCTGGCTTTTGCAATCCGGGCAGCATCTTCGAGTGCATCCTCCAGAATCGGTATCTGTAATAAATGTCGGGGCGGTTCTTCTTCGGCGGCAAAGCGATTTTTCCGCCGCCGATGGCCGCTTCGGCCGATCGATCGACGTAATCGCTTTTCCAGTTTCGCTTGCGCGGAAAATATCCCAGACGGGCAAGCCCACGGCGAATGCCGTAAGTTCGGCCTTTTTCGATTCTGAAACCGGATTTTTCAAATAGCTGAAACAGCGATTCCCTGGAAAAAAACAACACGTGGCCGGCGTTACTTACGGCCGGTTTCTTCTCGCTCGCAAAGAAAGTCAGCAAGTCGAGGCTATCCACAGGACCGTTCGGTACGGCTAAATGAAAGACGCCGTCGTCCTTGATGATCCTCCGGCACTCCCGCAGCAATTCCATCGGATTCGTCACGTGCTCGAGTACATTGCGAATCTGAATGACATCAAAATAGCGGGACGGAAACTTTACATGCGTCAGGTCTCCGTGCCGTACATCCAGTCCCAGTTCCTTCCTGGCATAGTCCACAACGTTGCTCGCAAATTCCACACCGTACACTTCCCACTTGGAGTTTTTTCGGATCCCATCGATGTAAAAACCCAGACCGCAGCCGACATCGAGAAATTTTCCGGGACGTCTGTTCCGCAGGGCGGACCTGGCAAAAGCCATGCCCAGTCCCTGCTGTTTGTACCAATCGCCACCGTAGTATTGTGGCCGGTAAAACTCTTCGAGCTGGTGAAGCGAAGGCATTGGAGAAAAATATCGCAGTGCACAACCCGGACACTCGACCAAATCGAATTCCGTGCCGTGACCCAGAGTTACTTTCGACAATACGGAGGGGTGCTTTTCACTTTCACAGATGGGACACATGAGACTCGATTCTAGATCAAATCAGAACTGTAGGCGCGGTATATGACCGCGCACGATCCTCATTTCACATTACGTCACGTTCTGGAATGTGCGCGGTCATAGACCGCGCCTTCTATGTGAAATCACCACCATCCCGATTTCTCAATCCTCTGAGACCCGCTTGAATCGCTTATACTCGACGACTGGCGATATGACACGAATTGAAAAGCTGTTTGAAAAACTGAAGGCCGAAAAGCGTCAGGCATTCATTCCCTATATCACTGCAGGCGACCCATCGTGCGACATCACGCGCGATCTCATTCTCGGTCTCGAACAATCCGGAGCGGATATCATCGAGCTGGGCGTGCCCTTTTCGGACCCGATCGCGGACGGGCCGGTCATTCAACGCGCGACCGAACGCGCACTGGCCCAGCACATGACGTTGCGAAAAGTCCTGCATCTGGCGAAGGAACTCCGCCGCCAGTCCGAAATTCCCTTGGTCCTGTTCAGCTATTACAATCCCATCCTTCGATACGGCCTTTCCAATCTCGCCCGCGACGCCGCCGATTCCGGCATTGACGGTGTGCTGGCGACGGATCTGACCGTCGAGGAATCCGGCGAGTATCGCGCGGCAATGTCCGCCGCGAATCTGAACACTATTTTTCTTGCGGCGCCAACGAGTTCTCCGGAGCGATTGAAAAAGATTGCGCAAGCATCGAACGGTTTTCTTTATGCTGTTTCGCGCACCGGCGTCACGGGCGAAACTCAGGAACTCTCTTCGGAACTGCGTGGATTTCTGCAGGAGCTCCGGCGATACACCGGGATCCCCATTGCCGTGGGGTTTGGAATTTCGCAGCCCGAACATGTAAAAGCCGTCTGGCAGGCGGCAGACGCCGCCGTTGTAGGCAGCGCCATCGTGCGGGAAATCGAAAAGAACATCGGGAACGCCGACCTCGTGAAACGCGTGTCCCAGTTCACAACATGGCTAAGAGGCATTTCGGCATGAATATAGAGGAATGGCGGTCGCGTATCGATGACATCGATCGAAAGCTCGTGAACCTGCTGAGCGATCGGACGCGGTGCGCGATTGCGATTGCGAAGCTAAAGAAGCATGAAAGATTGAAGGTCATTGATCCGGTGCGGGAACAAGAGGTCTTCCGGAATATTGAGGATGCGAATGATGGGCCTCTCGACGCGGACAGCATGATTCGAATCTTCCGCCGCATCATTGAAGAAACCCGGCGTATCGAACGGATTGAGACGGGCGGGGAATAGTGCTGGATATTGATGGATAACGCCTTTCCACGTTCCGTTACATTCTATGGAACGGGTCTTATTGGCAGTTCCTTTGCCCTCGCACTGAAGCAAACCATTCCAGGCGTCCGCATTTTTGGCATCGACAGCGCCGACATACTGAATCGGGCGCGAGCCGTTGGCGCCCTGGACAGCACGGACGCCGGTTCGCCGGAAGCTTCCGATCTTGTGATTCTCTCCGCGCCTGTCGGTGAAATTCTGAAGCTGATCGGGGAAATGCAGCCGGGCAATGCAATCATTCTCGATGTCGGGAGCACCAAGGTCGACATTTGCAGGAAAGCCGAAGAGCGCCGATTACCATTTGTCGGCGGTCATCCCATGACCGGATCGGAGCGATCGGGCCCGGAGGCCGCATCGGCGAATCTTTTCATGGGCTCGCGATTCTTTCTGTGCCCGGTATCATCGACGCCGCCGGATGCTGTTGCAAAACTGGAAGTTATGATTCGAAGGATCGGCGCCTTGCCCCATGCAATCCGTCCGGAAAACCACGACAAAATTGTTGCCGAACTCAGCCACCTGCCTCAAATTCTTTCGACGGCGCTTGCCGACTACAGCGGCGAACAACGCGAATTCGCAGGACCGGGCTGGAAATCGGTCACCCGTCTTGCCGCAAGCCCATTTCATGTGTGGAGAGACATTTTGTTAACGTCGGGGTCGCTTCCTGCCGAATTAAGAGCGTACATTTTTCGCCTTCACGAGATACTGGATGCGTTGGAGCGGAAGGATTTGAAGCAATTGGAAGCGCTTTTTGAGCGTGCTAACAGGAATATTCAATGAACATTGCGGTCATCGGAACAGGCTACGTTGGACTCGTCGTGGGAAGCTGCTTTGCGGAAAGCGGCAACGACGTCGTATGCGTCGACAACAATTCGGAGAAAATCGCGAACCTCGAAAAAGGCATCATACCGATCTATGAGCCCGGGTTGACCGACTTGATCGAAAGCAACGTTCGCGACCAGCGGCTGAACTTCACAACCGATCTTCAATCCGCGGTACGGCGATCGAAGGTGATTTTCATCGCCGTGGGTACGCCGACAACCCCCAGCGGAGCAGCGGACCTCAGCGCCGTCTACGCCGTCGCATCGGCGATCGGAAAGGCGATGGACGATTACAAGGTCGTGGTGACCAAGTCCACCGTGCCCGTGGGGACGACCGAAACGGTCCGCAAATTGATATGCAAGGAAACGCACCAGGCATTCGATGTCGTTTCCAACCCGGAATTTCTGAAGCAGGGCGCGGCAGTGGAGGATTTCATGAGGCCGGACCGTATCGTCCTCGGATGCGACAATCCGAAACCTGCCGAGATTATGGGTGAACTCTATGCGCCGTTTCTCCGCACCGGAAGCCCAATCCAGGTATCGGATATCCGCACGGCGGAAATGGTGAAATACGCGGCCAACTCATTTCTTGCCGCGCGCATTTCGTTCATGAATGAAATTTCGAATCTTTGCGAGGCCGTCGGCGCCGACGTCGAGATGGTGCGCAAGGGCCTTGGGGCAGACTCTCGAATCGGTTCGGCATTTCTATTTCCGGGCGTCGGATATGGAGGCAGTTGTTTTCCAAAGGACACGCGGGCACTGATCCAGACCGGACGGGAGTACTCGACGCCGATGCGGATTCTCGAGGCCGTCGAAGCCGTCAACAATGATCAGGCCAACCGCTTTGTGCATCGTGTTGTGAATCATTTTGAAGGCGATCTCCAGGGGAAACGGTTTGGCGTCTGGGGCCTGGCATTCAAACCGCGAACCAACGACATGCGGGACGCACCATCCATCCGCATCATCGAGCAGTTGCTCAGCAAAGGCGCGACGATATCGGCATACGACCCGGAAGCCATGGAAGATGGAAAGAAAGTATTCGGGTCCCGCATTGAATTTGCGCCGAATAATTATGAATGCCTCGTTGGCGCCGATGCCATGCTGCTGGTTACGGAATGGCAGGCTTTTCGAAATCCAAACTTTGAACGCATCAAGGATCTCATGCGCCAGCACGTGATTTTTGACGGACGCAACATTTACGAAGCCGGACATCTCCACAGTCTCGGATTTCAGTATTACGGCATCGGAAGAAAGTAAGGTCATTTACAGATGATTCTTGTTACCGGAGGAGCCGGATACATAGGAAGTCACACCGTCAAAGCGCTTCGGCACGCCGGATTCGACCCGGTTATTTTTGATAATTTCTCCACCGGCCATCGTTCGTTTGTTCGCGACACCCCTTGCGTTGAAGGCGATCTGTGCAATCCCGGCGATCTCGATAAGGCGTTCGCACAGTACCCCATTGAAGGCGTCATGCATTTTGCCGGGAGGGCTCTGGTGGGAGAGTCGCATGAGAAGCCGGAACTGTATTACCGGATCAATGTCATCGGCGGCATGAATCTCCTCGCTGCAATGGAAAAGTCTGGCGTGAAACGTCTGATTTTCTCGTCGACATGTGCAACTTACGGCGTGCCCGACAAGATTCCAATACGCGAAGAGACGCCTCAAAAACCGATCAACCCGTATGGCGAAACGAAACTGAAGTTTGAGCACGCCATCAAAGACGCCCATGCCGCAACGAACCTGGAATTCCTGTCGCTTCGCTACTTCAACGCGGCAGGCGCGGATGCGGACGGAGACTTCGGCGAAGACCACATTCCGGAAACGCACCTCATTCCCCTGGTATTCGACGCGGCGATGGGACGCCGGCCGGAGGTGCAGATTCTCGGCGTGGATTATCCAACGCCGGACGGCACATGTCTTCGAGACTACATCCACGTGACGGATCTGGCGCGAGCCCATGTGATCGGAATGCAGGCGCTCGTCGAAGGCCGCGTCAAATCCCAGGCCATCAATCTTGGTACCGGCTCCGGAGTTTCGGTGCGCGAAGTCATCGACATGACGCGCAGCGTAACAAAGAAGGATTTCGTCGTGCGGGAAGTGCCGCGACGGCCGGGCGATCCACCAATTCTGGTTGCCGCGGTGGATCGTGCAAAGGACGTTTTAGGCTGGACCGCGGAAACCAGCGGTCTGGAGCAGATTATCGCGTCCGCCTGGAACTGGCATCAGCGTCGCTTTCCGAGCCACGGATAAAATCGACGATTCCACGGACGACGGACGAAGCGATGCTGATTTTTTTGATTGGCCAGGTCACGACGCTCTCCACCGTTTCCGCCGTGAAGTGAATGACGCGGCAGATCAACTTGAATCGGACATCGATTTTCATCAATCTGTCCGCATGGTCCGTTCGTATCCGTTCGAGCGCCGGTTCGATAGCGGTGATCTGGTCTTTAACCACGCCAGTGGTTTTCGCCGCCTGCTCGGACGCGGACTGAAGCGTGGTTAACCACCCGTAAATCGCACGGCTCGACTGAAGCTCGTTCACCGCTTCGGTAGCCTTCGCGGTCATTTTCGAAAATACCAGGTAGATCATCCCGATGACGATGGCATTGAAAATCAATTCGGCAGCAACGAGCGCGAGAAAGAGTACCAACTGGGATTCCATAGGTTTCCAGAATACACCGGGCCGACGCGCTATCCGAGAAACTCTTCAGCCTTGAAAACTGCGTTGGGAAATGCGGCCACAGAAACGGAATCGCCACGGCGCAGCGTGAGGCAGGTCTGGTAGGCGTCTCCGGCCGGATCGCGAAAGACAAGCAGCAAGTCGCTTTCGAGATTCTCGATCCACACTTCGGGAACTCCGGCCCTGGCGTAGCGCTTCAACTTAACGTCATGGTCGAACATGAAGGTCGTGTCGGATACTTCGACGACAAGCAAGGCGTCCTCCGCCATGGGTTTCTTCGAACCATAATGATCGTTGCGTGGCTTCAGCAAAACAATATCCGGCTGAGGTTCAGTATAGTTCGTGAGACGAAGTGGGTTCTGAACGCTGACTACAGCGAGACCTCGAAAAGCTCCAACGAAGATCTCCGTCGCCCTGTTCACGCAACCCAGATGGCGATTGCCGATGGGGCACATTTTAATGATTTCCCCATCGATCAGCTCGACGCGATCTTCCGGCCCCAGAATGCCGGCTTCGGCCATGAGGTAGTAGTCGTCCACCGTAAAAAGCTTCTTCGAAACCTCGATATCCATGGATCGTTTTCGCCTCTGTGTGCATCATACTCCGGCTCTGGCATGCTCATGCAATCCCGTCTCCAAACCAAACGCTAGAAAACTCGAGCGGCATTTCTTCGAAGGCAGAAAAGTCGACGATTTCGCGACATCAAAGTCGCGCTCTTTTCGGATTTCCAATATAGTGACGCAGACACATGCTCGCGCACATTGCAACAGGCGAATGTCTTTGACTACTCGCCGAGGTCTGACATATGGTCTGGCGAGCACAATGTGAGTACTTACTAACAGCACTTGTTCGCGACTGAAAGGAGAGTCTGTATGCGTCGTTCGTCTCTTTGGGTTCTTGTAACAGTGACTGCCATCCTGGCGCTTTCACTTACAACATCAATGTATGCAATTCAGCAGGGCGGCGCTCCCGCCGGTGCGCCCGCAGCAGGTGCTGCTCGGGGTGGTGCCGGTGCAGCCGGACGCGGCCCCGCGGCACCCGCCAACGTCGCCCTGGAGAACGCAAGGAATGCGATGCGTCATCAGGGCTTTGTGGATATTGCGAAGAAAGGCAATATTGATTTGCTCTTCGTCGGCGACTCCATCACCGACTTCTGGGCTCAGGCCCAACGTGGCAAACCCGTGTGGGACGAAACCTTCGGCAAGTTGAATTCCGCCAACTTCGGCATCTCTGGCGACACGACCCAGGGCGTGCTCTGGCGGATGCAGAATGGCGAACTGGAAGGCTTCAAGGCGAAGCTCATCATCCTGATGCTCGGCACCAACAACATCAACCGGAATCCCAATGACGAAATTGCCGACGGCGATCGCCTTATCGTCGAGGAATTCAAGAAGCGCCAGCCGCAGGCGAAGGTTCTGATCCTGGGTATCTTCCCACGCAATGAACTGGCCACGGATCCTGCCCGCGCGGCAATCAAGGAGATCAACAGCAAGCTCGCAAAATTCGCCGACAACAAGCAGGTCTTCTATATGGACATCGGCGATAAATTCCTGACCCCCGATGGCACGCTCACCGCAGAGATCATGGCCGACAGACTTCATCCCACCACAAAGGGATATCAGATATGGGCCGACGCCACTTTGGCCCGCGTGAAAGAACTCATGGGCGTGAAGTAGAAACGCGCTAAACATATCCAAACAGCTGTAGGTGCGGTTTATGACCGCACAAACCTTCTCGTTCTGCAGTACTGCATATTCTGGAATGTGTGCGGTCATAGACCGCACCTACAGCTGTTCGGATGCGCTTTGCGCGCTGATCTGTCCCCGCATTAATTGGCTTTGTAGGGGATCACTTTCACGTTGACGGTGGGGCGGCCGCGATCTTCAATGCGGACGGGTGTTCCGCGGCCTTCGTAGTTACGCATGAAATCCGCATCAGTCCAGGCGGCGAGCTCGATATCTTCCCAGGCATACACCTTGTAATCGCCGGGGGCCAATCCATCCCAGTGAACCTTTCCTGAAGCGTCGCTGGTTCCGTCGCGATACATATAGCGCTTTCCCGCGCTCGTATCGGGAACAAGAACGACTGTCACTCCGGATTCCGGCATCTGCTTATCGTCCAATGCGACGGCGTCGAGCGATCCCGGAGTCGATCCAAGAACAATGTCGAGCTGGCCGCGAGGATCGCCGTCGATGCGAAGGCCGTTATTCAAAACATCCGCGGCCGCGAGACGCGCAGACTTGACGTACGCATTTCGAGGGATGTTCGACAGCGTCAACCGGTAGGTCCCCGGCGTCACACCTGTGATGGAGAATGTTCCGTCGGATTCCGGATTGGCAGGAGGAATTGCGAGCGGAGGAATCAACGGGTCCGTCTGCAGCTGGATGCGTACCCCGGTCAACGCGGAATTCATATCGCTTGTCGGGATTCCATCAATCGTCACTTTTCCGCTGACGTTGTATCCGTTCTCCAGAACCAGTGCGACTCCATCGACGTCGGCCGCATTGACATCCACAGGCACGCGTACTCCCATGACCGGCCCGCCGGGGTTTCGCGTTCCGCGACCCGCTCCAACATTGGCTGCGCTCAGTCCTGCTGCTGCGGCTAACGGCGTTCCGAGCATCAGCGCTCCTGGACCGGCCGCATTCATTGTGGCGGCAATCTCGTAGGCTCCCGGCGCAACATTACGGAATTCAAACGAGCCCATATCGTTGGCCGAGGTTCCACGCACGGTAAGGCTGCCGTTTGGATTGTTGCGCTGGTAGAGCGAAACCTGTGCTCCGCTGGCTGCACGGCCGCCGCTCAACACCTGGCCACGAATACGAACGGGATGCACGTCGACAACCGTGAGATTCACGCCTTCAACATTTCCTCCGGCTCGCAGGTCGATTGGCATTGCCGAGGCTAAGTCGGTCGTGCCGGGGTAGTACACCGGCAGGTACGTTTCAGGATTGTCGACAAGCGCCGCCGGCGGTGGCGGTTGAGGAGGCGATGGAGGCGCTCCGCCGGGTCCCAACCCGCCCAGATCGCCTGGATTGCCCGCCCCAGTGATCATGATTCGAGTAACGCCACCAACGCCAAGCTGCGGACCATTTGGCCCAAGCACACCTTCCGGTCCTCCGGGCCCTCCGCCTCCTCGCGGACCCTGAATAAAGAACGTTCCGCCGGAGTCCAGCGAGAGTTGTTCTGCAGGTTGCGCGCTGACGATGTATTGGCCAGGAGCCATCCAGAACAGCCGAAACTCGCCACGATCGTTGGTGCGCGCCGTTTGAACGGAATTGAGAACCCGCCGCCCATCCTGATAGCTGTAGCGCATTGCCTGAACGTTGGCGTTGCCGACCGGTTCGCCGTAGCGATTCACAATGCGTCCGCCAATCCCACCGGTCGACGTCATTCCGATTCGAATGTCCGTGTAATGCTGTTGAGCAATGAGCGTCATCGCAATTCCCGATCCGTTCGGACCCCGCTGTCCGTATTCGGCGGAAACATACCCGTCCCGCGAGGCACTGATCCGATACGAACCCGCAGCGAGGCCGCGGAACGCAAACTTCCCGTCGCTATCGGCAATGACGGCCTGGCCTTGGGATGATGCCTGGGCAGGTGTCAGTGTGACCTTCGCCCTTGGAATTCCGTCCGATGTTCCAAACCGGACGACCGCACCTTCAATGGACGCTGTCTGCGGCGCCTGTTGAATCTGCTGGGATGGCGCTGTCTGACTCAGAGCCAAGGTTAAAAGGACGAGTATGGATTTCATCTGAAAGTCTCCTGCCTTGAAGCGTTATTCGTCGAACCGTGCCGTCTTCGTTCTGTGTCACTTCGAGTAGCGCCCGAGCACCGATTGCCGCCTGCATATCGGCAATCTCCTCAGAAGTCACCCGGTCTCCTGGGCGAAACAATCGAATTCCCTGTCCGGCCAACACTCCAAACGGTCCCGGAAAAGGAGGCGAAGGTAGAGACGGAGGCCGCAATACTATGATGATGCGGTTCGGCTCGGGTCCGGAAACGGTGCCACGACTGTAAAAAAGAGTGTCCTGTGCAGGAGCTTCCGGACCCGGCACGCGAATGGTGAACGTCGAAGGATTCGTTTCGGAAGTGGGCGCCTTTGCCCGCGCAACCAGGATTGGGGGATGGATGTGAGCCAACGCGGCGGCTTCGACGGTCTGCGCATCACCGGTCAAGGGAAACCACACCATCGCACACCATGCAGCGATGGTGAGCAACGCTGCTATCGAAACGTAGGATAGGAACAGCCTCGCGCCCGAATTTCGATGTTTCGACAGAAGCGCCCGCACCCGGCGAGGCAAATGACCTTCCGTCAGAAACAACGCGGCGGGAATCGCCGAAAAACTTTTCGCCGCACCGGCCATCACCAGCAGCGCCTGAACATAAGGGGCCGGCGCCGAGGTTAACGTTACGACCTCGGCGTCCACGATCTGTTCGCGGCTGAGTTTTGCCTGAGACAACAGCAGCCATATCGCCGGGTGAAACCAGAACAACGCGGCTGCAATCTCTTCAACCAACGTGACCATCCAGTCGTTCCGCTTCACGTGCAGCAGTTCATGACAGGCAATGCTGAGTTGCGCCTCATGATCCAGCATCGGAAAGGATTCCGGAAGCAGTACCATCGGGTCGATATGGCCCACAGTCGCCGGGCCATCGATGTGACGTGAAATGCCGAACCTGGCGTCTGCACGCGTCAGCTCTCGGGCACGGCGTATGGAATCCGGGATCGGAAAAACCGGCGCCGCCGATGTTCGATACCGGCGAATCTGCCAAAGTCCACTCGCAAGCCAACCGAGCCGCGCCACGATGCCCGCTGCAATAATCCAACCGACCAAAGCGGGCCAGGAAAATCCCGATTGGATCCGTGCCGCCGTTTGAACCGTACCGCCGGCGAGGATCAAAAGCGGGTGCCGCCACGGCTCAATCAAAGGAAGAATAATGCAGACAACCAGCAGCATGTGGCAGTACGCAAGCTGCGTTTTCGGATGGCGAAGCCGAAACAACAGCGGCAGGGCCACTCCAAGAGATGCAATCACGGAAACCTGGATCAGCCACGAGATCAGATTGTGGGTACTGAAAGGTAGTGAAATCATTTCTTGCCTCGCTGGGCCTTCAGCAGATCATGGATCTCGTCCAGATGAGCCTGGCTGATGCGCTTGCTTTCGACGAGATGGACGAGCAATGGTTTAGCCGAGCCATTGAAAACACGTTTCACGAAGTCTCCAACCATTCCGCCGACAACCTCGCTCTGAGGCTGCGCGGGCCGGTAGACATAGGCGCGATCCGAGGTTTCTTTTTTCAGGCGTCCCTTGTGTTCGAGAACGCCCATCATGGTTTGAACGGTGGTGTAGGCAATCTTGCGATGCTGAAGCAGATCTTCGTAGACCTCGCGCACCGTCGCGGTGCCGAGATTCCAGACAACCTTCATGATTTCGAGTTCCTGATCGGTAAGACCGGCCTTTTTGGGTTTCATGTCCTAAGAACTTAGTAGGCAGGAGGTAGAAAAGGCAAGAAAAAAATTCATTCTACTGTAGGCGCGGTCTATGACCGCGCACAATCCATCAATCGAATTTGTTGTAGACGATCGAGCGTGCGCGGTCATAGACCGCGCCTACAGTGAATGCGTCGAAGAATTCGGGACCGTGCTACTCGAACCCCGAGCTTGCAGGTCAGAATTCGGGGTTCGAGTAGCACGGCCCCGAATTCGCGAAGCGTCGGGTGAGGGGTAAGGTATTATCCGTTCACCGCGACGCCTCAAACGCCGCGATCTGCTTTTCGTGTCGAAGAATGTAGCCGAGCTCGTCGAGGCCATCGAGCAGGCAGGTTCTGCTGAAACTGTTTCCGGTGAATGGAATCGACAACCCCGCGAACGCAATCGTCTGCTTCTCGAGATCCACCGTCATCTCTGTCTGCGGAGCCTTCTGCCACGCCGCAACCAGCTGCTCGTGATGTTCCGGATCGAGCGTGATTATCAGCACGCCGTTCTTCAGTGAATTCTCTTTAAAGATATCGGCGAACGATGTCGAGATCAGCACACGAAACCCGAAGTCGCGCAGCGCCCACACGGCGTGTTCGCGCGAACTTCCCGAACCAAAATTGGGTCCGGTCAGCATGATTTGCCGCTCCCGTGCATCCGGCAGGCCAAAGACCTCGGGCGGCTTCAAGTCCGCGAACAGGTCGTCGCCAAATCCCGCCTTGTCGATGCGCTTGAGAAAGCGCGCCGGAATGATCTGATCCGTGTTGACGTTTTCCGCGGTGAAACACACCACGCGTGAAGTGACTCGATCCAGTTTGGTCATGAGTTCAACATTCGCCTTAAATCGGTAACCCGGCCGGTTACCGCGGAAGCCGCGGCAGTAAGTGGAGACGCGAGCAGGGTGCGGCCGCCCGGTCCCTGACGTCCTTCAAAATTCCGGTTGCTGGTGCTGATGGAATACTGACCGGGCTCGAGCTTGTCGGCGTTCATCGCAATGCACATGCTGCATCCCGCTTCCCTCCATTCGGCGCCGGCGTCTTTAAAAATCTTGTCCAGGCCTTCTTCCTCCGCGAGGCGCTTGATCTGCGCCGATCCGGGCACAATCACTGCCCGCACATTGGGCGCGACCTTGCGGCCCTTCAGTATGGATGCGGCTTGCCGCAGGTCCGTCATTCGCGAGTTCGTGCAGCTTCCGATAAAGACCACGTCGATCGGATGATCGAGCAACGGCTCGCCCGGCTTCAGATCCATGTATTGCAGCGCGCGGCGCATCTCTTCGTTGTCGGCGTTGGGCACCCTGGCTCCGATCGGCATGCTCATGCCGGGATTGGTTCCAAAGCTGATCATCGGTTCGATGGCCGCGGCATCGATCACGATCTGACGATCGTAAACGGCACCCTCATCGGATTTCAGCGTGCGCCACTTCGCAACGGCCTTGTCCCATTCCGCGCCCTTTGGCGCCATCGGCCGGCCCTTGAGATATTCAAACGTAATGTCATCGGGCGCAACCAGACCGGCTCGCGCGCCGCCTTCGATCGACATGTTGCAAAGCGTCATCCGGGCGTCCATGTTCATGGCGCGAACCGCAGAGCCCGCAAACTCAAATACAGATCCGGAGCCGCCGGCGGTTCCGATCTGGGCGATCACGTAAAGCGCAACGTCCTTGGCTGTGATTCCGTTTCGCAGCTGGCCTTCGATTCGAATCTCGAAATTCTTCGCCTTGCGCTGCAGCAGACACTGGCTGGCAAGAACGTGTCCCACCTCTGTCGTGCCGATCCCGAACGCCAGCGCGCCGAATGCACCGTGCGTCGAGGTGTGGCTGTCGCCGCACACAATCGTCTTTCCCGGTTGTGTCGCACCGAGTTCGGGACCGATCACGTGAACGATCCCCTGTTTGTCGCTACCGATGCCAAACAGCTGGACTCCAAACTCGGCGCAGTTGGTATCGAGCTTCTTCACCTGCGCGAAGGCCTGCGGATCGTCGGAAGCCACAAGCACACGGGTCGTTGTCGGAATCGAGTGATCCGCCGTACCCAGCGTCAGGTCCGGACGGCGCAAAGGAAGCTTCCGCGCACGCAGCTCGTCGAATGCCTGCGGCGAGGTGACCTCGTGAATGAGATGCAGATCGATGAAAAGGATCGCCGGGGCATCGGTTTCAGGAACCACGATATGGGATTCCCAGATCTTGTCGTAAAGCGTTTTAGGTTGCATCTGTTGTTTCAATCAGCTTGCAGATGGAGTCTCCCATCTGTCTGGTTGTTAGTAACGTTTTACCCTCGGACACGATATCCGCTGTGCGGTATCCCATGTCAATCACGCGCGCAATGGCGCGCTGAACGCGCACCGCCAGTTCCGGCAGTTTGAATGAGTATTCGAGCATCATTCCTGCCGATGCAATGGCGCCAATCGGATTCGCTTTTCCAGTCCCCGCAATATCCGGCGCCGAACCATGAACCGGTTCATAGAATCCGGCCGGTCCGCCGATGCTGGCCGACGGCAGCATACCGAGACTCCCGGCAAGAACACCGCCCTCGTCGCTGAGGATGTCCCCGAACAAATTGTTCGTTACCACGACGTCGAACTGCTTCGGCCGGAGAATGAGCTGCATGGCGCAATTGTCGACATAGAGGTTATCGAGCGCGACATCGGGAAAATCCTTTGCGACTTCGGCAACAGTCTG
>Ga0134121_10001543_pt1 | contig 21624 bp, 16 predicted proteins | sample KB301_FD_96463 | JGI IMG/M metagenome (GOLD analysis project Ga0134121, IMG submission 96463) | Terrestrial soil microbial communities without Nitrogen fertilizer from Kellogg Biological Station, Michigan, USA - KB3-0-1 | ecosystem: Environmental > Terrestrial > Soil > Unclassified ... | reverse complement strand
CAAATAAAATACTGTAGTTTTATACATATATATTTATTAAATTTTACAAATTTTTTTATCCTATTAAAAATAATTGCGACAAAAATTTTTATTTAATAATTTAACCACAATATATGAATTAAAGAAGGATTGCCATATAGTTTTAATTAAGTTAAATTTTCTTAATTAATAAAATTTGACAATCCAAAAAAACCATTGTAAAAAATATTCTTATCCTAATTACCGAATAATATTAAAAAAGCCATCATTAAGCCCAGTAATGCAATAGCTTCAGTTAAAGCAAATCCAAAGATAGCATAAATAAATAATTGACGCCCTACAGAAGGATTACGAGAAAATCCTATTATTAAAGCCCCAAAAACTGTACCGATACCAACCCCTGATCCAGCTAAAGCTATAGTTGCTAACCCAGCTCCTATCATTTTCGCACATTTTAATAACATATGTGTAAAAAATAAAAGGTAAACGTTACGGTTTTATACTAAAATTTATTATCAGGTATTAGCTAATCTTTTTAAAAGTTTAAAGGTAAACATTTTGGAAAGAAATAGTTTACTTATAAAAAATGGTTGAAAGTACATAAAAGTACTACTATGTGTTTTTGTGTATCATAGGTTAATGTTTTCTTTTTTATATATATTTGTAACTTTTGTATTAAAACAATGTAAATTATATATCTTATTTCTACCCGTTTCTTTATTTTCTAAATAAAATTGATGTTTTTTAAAAAAAAAAAGTTCTTTTTTATTTTTTATTTTTTTCACGTTACTAATAATAAAGCGTTTTTTTATACCCGTTTTTTATAGTTTTATCTATCTATTTCACCAAAAACTATATCTTGAGTTCCTATAATTGTAACTAAATCTGATATTAAAGCATCACGAGACATGAAGTCTAAACCTTGTAAATGAAGATATCCAGGGGCTTTAATTCTGCATCTATTTGGTTTATTAGATTCATTACTAACTAATAGAACATTAAATTCCCCTTTAGGAGATTCCACTGATGAATATGAAAATATATTCGAAAGTGTGGTTATACCCTCTGAATAATAATGGAAATGGTGAATTATTGTTTCCATGGAATTTAATGATAAATCCTTTTTATTAAGCTGATCGATAGTATTATGTAACCCCTCTGGTATCTTATTTAAACAATCAATTATTATTTTAACACTTTGTCGCATTTCATTTAAACGTATTAAATATCTGTCAAACGAATCTCCATAAACACCAATTGGTATAGAAAAATCTAAAGAATCGTAAACTTCATAAGGTTGGGCCTTACGTATATCGTGTGAAATGCCCGCAGATCTTAACATAACACCACTAAACCCTCAGTTTAAAGCTTCCTTCCTTTCAACAACCCCTACACCAACTAGTCTTTGCTTTCAAATTCTATTATTAGTTAAAATGTCTTCAATTTCATTAATTCGAAATATAAATTGATTACAAAATATAAAAATATCCTCCAGAATACTTTTGGTTAAATCTTCAGAAACCCCGCCAGGCCTGAAATAAGCGGCATGCATTCTTGCTCCTGATACTTTTTCGTAAAATTCTAAAAGTTTTTCCCTTTCTTCGAAGGCTCATAAAAAGGGTGTGAGCGCTCCTACATCTAAAGCATGGGTTGTAATTGACATTAAATGGTTTAAAATCCTTGTAATTTCAGAAAAAATAACCCTTATATACTGCGCTCGCATTGTTACTTCTAAATTATTAAGGTTTTCCAGGGCTATTACGTAAGCATGTTCTTGTATCATCATAGAAACGTAATCTAATCGGTCAAAATAAGGGAGTGCTTGGAGATAATTTTTATACTCAATTAATTTTTCAGTACCACGGTGTAATAATCCTATATGAGGATCAACTTTTAAAACACGTTCACCAAATGACTTAACAATTAATCGCAAAACACCATGTGCCGATGGGTGTTGAGGCCCAAAATTCAGATTGTATGATCTAACTTGTTTTTTATTAAAAATATTTGAATTTATAAGCATGGGCTGTATTTATAAATTATAATCCATTCAATTTAAAGAACCCTTAACCCATTCAAAGTTGAAGCCCAATAAAAGTAAAAAAAAAAAAAACCCTAATGTTGAAAATCCCACAAAATCATAAAAATTTATACATAATGCTCAAGGAAACAAATAAATAGTTTCAATATCAAAAAGTAAAAATAAAATTGCAATTACGTAGTATCGAATGTCAAACAGATTTCGTGTTGAACTAAATTCCTCAAACCCACACTCATAAGGTAATATTTTTTCCTGATCGAAATTTTTTATAGATAAAACAAACATGATACTTAAAAGAACAATAACTAAGAGGGTACAAATAATTATAAAAGATGAAATACTATATAAATTACTATCTAATAGATACATATATTTGTGTAAAAAAAAATATTTAAAACGTAACCTCCACTCAGGGTAAACAGGATTCGAACCCATAAGTTTGATTTTGGAGACCAAAATTTTACCATTAAATTATTACCCTCCTTTTTTTATATTTATAATAGGCAAATAAAACTTTAAAAAATTAATGAAAATAACTTTTAATCAAAGTTATACATTATAGGAACATAATAAAATTAAAAAACCATAATAAATTTTACAATTAGCAGTCACTATTGATTTTATAAAAAATAGTATGAAAACTTAGGATGAATAGGATTTGAACCCATGATACCTAAATAGTATACTCGTTTTCAAAACGAGCGCCTTAGACCACTCAGCCATCATCCTATAAACTTCAGAGAAGTTTAATGAATATTAATTACATCATTTGTATAGATAACTAAAAGTAATACGTATACATAGGCTTGTAAAAAAGCTATAACACATTCTAAAAGGAATATCGGTACAAGTAAAAACCAAACAATCAGTGTTATCGGTAGAAAAAAAATAAATAAGGATATTAAGTACCATGATACACCAATCATTATTTTAAGGAGAGAGTGGCCTGCAAGAATATTAGCAAACAGTCGAACTGTTAAGCTAAAAATACGAATAATATTTGAAAAAAGCTCTATAAGTACTAAAATAGGCGCTACAAATAACGGGACTCCTTCTGGCAAAAATTGATTAAAGTATTTTGTTGAATGAATATAAAACCCTAGAATATGAAGACCAACTAACATACTGAAAGAGTAATTTATTATAAAGGCAAAAGAGCTGGTAGCTGTTATACTAAAAGGTAATAAACCTAATATATTGAATACTAAGATACTTAAAAATGAAAAGAAATAGATAGAAAAATAAATATATTTTTTTAAATTTAAATTTTCCTTCATTATCCCTACTATAAAATAAATAGAATTTTGAAATATTAAATAAATATTTAGATTTGATAGAGTACAGTTTAAAATGTTCAAACGTATAAACCCAATAAGACCTTTATAGTAGCAATTCATATCGTTTATAGTATACAATTTATTAAAAGGATTAATAAATAGCTTTCTATTAATATAAAAAGTTGGATAAAATCACAAATCATCATTTACTTTTTTAAAACCTAATAAATATACAAAATTATCTAAACTGAAAGAAAAATTTTCAGCACCTATTGTTACAAAAAAATAAAGAAACATTGATCCTATAAATAAAGCTGCTCACAATCCATCCCAGTTATTTACAGGACAACCTGGATAAAGATTTAATGTTAAAAACTGTTCTAGAGGATCGAAAATGTTTAAAATTTTATAAATAAGAATTAAATTCACTTTAGTTTTATTTAACTTTAAACATTAAAATAATAATCAATAAAAACTGTTACGAAAATAATCGAAGTTACAAGAGAAAACCCATGAATGTATAATGAAGTGTTAGACGTAGTTAAATTCATTTTTCATAACTTTGTTAAATATCCATATAAATTTCTAATTAAGTTAGGCCCACATATTTCAATTAAAGTTTGATCAACAATTTTATATAAAATAAAACATGTATTTAGAAACCTAACTCCTATTAGGTTATACACAGTATCGATGTGATACCTATTAAACAGAAATTGATGAATATTATAAAATTTAGATGATTGAGCTATTGTTAGTCTATAATCGAACATAGAAGAATGTAAAGCTGCAGCTATAGCTATAAAACTTAAAATAATAGGAAGTAGTTTAATCAACAACGGTATACAATTGTTATCTAAGTAATTAAATTTATTAATATAAATTGAATTTTGAAAAAAATTTGTACCAGACCCTATAAAAATATCTTTAAAAATAAAACCTGAAAAAATCGTAAAAATAGCTAGCACTATCATAGGAATTAAAATAAAAAAATTCGACTCTTTTACCTTACTGATAGTAGCTTTATAGCCATTATATTCTGATAGAAAAACTCACCATAATAAACGCATACTATAATACGTAGTTAAACCCGCTGTTAAAACTCCCAAAGTATATGCAAATAAACTTACCCCCGTATATTTACCAAAAGCTTGATTTAATATAGCTTCTTTAGAAAAAAAACCTGAAGTGAATGGAAACCCTATTAAAGATAAAGTTCCTATTAAAAAACATACATAAGTTACTGGAAGAATTTTACATAATCCCCCCATTTTCCTAATATCTTGTTCATCTGACATTGCATGTATTAGTGAACCAGCAGATAAAAACAATAAAGCTTTAAAAAAAGCGTGATTAAATAAATGATATAAACTTAAGTGATATCCTGATAAACCTGCAGCAAAAAACATATAGCCAAGCTGACTCATAGTAGAAAATGCTATAATTTTTTTAACATCACATTGAACTAAGGCCATCGTTGCACCAGAAAAAGCAGTTAATCCACCTATAATAGTCATTATTTGTAAAGCTAAGGTAGAAAATTCATATATAGGAGAACACCTTATAATTAAAAAAACACCAGCTGTTACCATTGTTGCAGCATGTATCAATGCTGACACTGGGGTGGGACCCTCCATAGCGTCAGCTAATCAGGTATGTAAGCCTATTTGGGCAGATTTGGCCATCGCTGCTATAAGAAAACATATACAAATAATCTCAATTGCATTTAAATTTTGAGATAAAAAAACTATTTTATGGTCCTTAAAATACCCAGACAGGGCAAAAATAGTTGAAAAATTTAAAGATTTGAATACATCATAACAAACCATCATGCCTAATAAAAAAAAAATATCACCTATTTTATTCATTAAAACAGCCTTAAAAGCGGCTTTAACAGCTTGTACTCTAGTAAATCAAAAACTAATTAATAAATATGAACAGATACCCACCCCTTCTCAACCAAAAAACAGTTGAACAAAATTATCGGAAGTTACTAGTATATTCATAAAAAAGGTGAATAATGATAAATAACCCATAAATCTAGGAACATGGGGGTCTTTTTCCATATAACCACAAGAGTATAAATGAACTAAAAATGATACAGTATTAACAGTAATTAACATGATAACTGATAGGCTGTCAAAACGCAATTCTCAATTAATAATCAAATTATTTACGTGAATTCAATCAGAAATAAAAATATTAATAAAATTTCCAAGTAATCCCACATAATAAAACGCTATATACGATATAACTGTAGTAGTTAATAAAAAACTAGTAGAAATTATCATAGCTCCATAGCTGCCTACAAAACGACCAAAGAAACCACAAAAAATAGCGCTAAATAGTGGAAGTCAAATTATAAGAGAAAATGTTCATATTATAGTAATTTCATGAAGTTTTCACAATAAACTAATTATTATAAAGACAATAGCATTACTGGCTATCAATATTGATATTCCTCTAAATAAAGAAGACACTACTTTAAATGGAGAGCTAGTATCTAAGACTAGTTCAGAGGGTTGTTTATTAGGTATTACTTCAAATAACGATAAATACTTATCCCACAAATACTTAAAAGATGCTTTAATACTACTAAAAATATTTTTTATACGTTTCATATTTTTTTTTTTTGAAACGATTTTTACACTCTGTTTACCGATGATAGGCTTAATCGGACTTGAACCAATAACACTACCGTCATGAGCGGTGTATTTTACCTTTAAACTATAAGCCTTAAATTTAGTAAATTTGTTCTAAATACAGTATATGTGTAGCAGGCTTTTTTTTTTAACAAAGTCGATGCTTTGCTTTATTATATAATTTAAAAAAAATATTATTTATTTAATAAATTGAACTTTTTAATAGTAAATTTAATAAGTCTAAAAAACTTTGTTAGGCTTTCTCTAAGTCAAAAATACTAAAAAAGAATATTGATAGCCTAGCTTAATAATTTAAAAAAAAAATTTAATTGGAACTTATTCAGTATTATTGTTTTTATAATTTGATAACAATAGACACAATTAGAGTAGTAGGATTCGAACCTACGCTATTAGATTCAAAGTCTAAGGCCTTACCGCTTGGCTATACTCTAATAATTTTATTTAAATTATAAATACAACTAGAATTAACGCTATGATGAATTAATTGTGTAATTATACCTAAAGTAAAAACATATAGTAATTTATAATTTTTTTTCATATTTGATAATAGCAACATTTTGTTACTAAGTACTTCCACAAACCCCGTAACCTTATGTTTTTCTAGCTTTAATTGATTTCTAGCTATTTTATATTGAACCGGCGACTTAAGAATATTAAATAATTTACGTCTCTTTTGAATGTTTATCATCATTGTAAAAATGATGTAGAATTCTTTTTTAAAAAAATAAAACAACCGTAATAAGTTTAAATTAACCATTCGTTTATGAAATGAAATTAAAATGATTTTAAAAGACATTCTTTACTTTCAAATTCTATTAAGGGTTATAGGTGGGACTTGAACCCACAACCTCCTGATCCACAATCAAATGCTCAACCAATTAAGCTACTACAACCTTTAAGCTCCTAGCGGGGATCGAACCCGCGTTATTGCCTTGAAGGGGCAATGTCCTAACCACTAGACGAAAGGAGCATTGTTTAAAAACCATTTCTTAAATAAGTATTAAAAAATGTTTGATGTTAACTGACAAATGTCCTGGAATGCAGGTTTCAATACGTGCCGTATGCAACTCGGTTCATATATCCGCCAACACGCTAAACACAAAATCAGAATTTAAAATAGGGAAGTACCATAACCCACTTAAAAATGTTATAATAATCCCATAAAATAAGGTTTGTCGTATTACATATAAAATTAGTTTACTAAATAATCTGCTATTTTTAAAAATTTCTTTAATTGATTTAAGCTCGGTAATAGGGTTATCATATAACGTGAAAGTCACTTTTTCTTTAGTAGAAACTAAAGTTTCTGCATCAAAAAAAATTATTTTTACAATTCTAAGGTAATAAAAGATACTTAACATATTTACAATTAATACAATAATAGCCAATTTTAAGTAGCCTGATATAACTAAAGCTTTTAGAATTAACAACTTCATGTAAAATCCTATAGTAGGGGGCATTCCTGCTAAAGAAAATATTAATAAAATAAATACCATAGCAGCTAACCTATTACTTCTAAAAAATAAGGTTAAATCTGACAAATAAACTAGTTTTTGACTTTTTTTATTTTTAATGTGTAAAACAAAACAAAACAGTATAAGACTAAGAATAATATAAATATAAAGATAAATAAACGAAGCAACAAAACCGAATAGATTTTGTAAACTTAAACCTAAAAGAATAAAACCCATTTGATTTATTGTTGTAAAGCCTATAAATCGCTTTATTTTATATTGGTCTAAAGCCCCAACCGCACCTACTATGATTGAACTCAAAGAAATTAATAACATAAAATTTTTAAACTCAATATTATTTGAATAAAAATTTACAACTACCCCGTAATAAAATCTAAAAAACGCACTATATACACTAAATTTTATTAGAGTTGCTAAAAAACACGTTATAATTGTAGGTGCTCCTAAGTATACATCGGGTGTTCAGTTTTGAAGGGGAACAATTGATAATTTAAAAAAAAAGCCAAATATAATGAAAATTAAACCAATCACTAAAGCATAAGTGTGGTTATTTTCTGGCAAAAGTGCAATAAACCGTTTTAGCTCACTGTAGGATAAAGTTTTAAATTCTCTGTAAATTATAGTAATACCATACAACATTAATCCGGATGAAAATGAACCCAAAAAAAAATATTTCGAAATTGTCTCTACATTCCCATGTGACTTTTTATTAAGGGAGATGAGAGGATACAAAGATAAGCTCAAAACAATAATCGTTAAATATAATAAAAAAACATCTTTTAACATTATTAAAAAAATACAACTTAAAACCGCCATTAAAAGCATCAAAAGGTTATTTAAATTAAGGTATTTTTCTAAATCTAGCGCTGATATACGTATAAATATTAAAAAAAATAGCGATATAAAAAGTATAGAAATGACTGAAAATTTATCAAACGATATGAAACCGACTTTCCTTGTTATTTGATCAAAATTAGAAAATGGTTTATAGTAATAAAATTTAGTGAAGATTACATGATATGAACCTATAATGAAAAAAATAAAATTATACACGTATATAACTCTTAAAATCAAAATATTTTTATACCAACTTTCAGCGTTTTCAAACTTCAATTTTTTTTTATTTAACACATTGTATACAGGGTTTAATAGTATTATACATAAAAAAATTAAGGAAACAAGTCCCATAGGATAAATACAACATAAAACTATAGAGGTTTCATAAACTGATTTTAATACGCATATACAAAATGAAACTATAAAATTTATATTTTTAACAAAATTAAGATAGATAAATAAAAATAACGAATCCAAAAAATTCGTCGGACCAGCTTGTAGAATATATACAATATCGTTCATCATGTCAATTATAGGTATACCATTAAATTTGGTCATTAGCACATAATTTAAATATAAAGGATATGCTGTAGAACCTAAAATACCAATACATATAAATAAAATATAAAAACATACTTCAAAAAAAGATTTTTTATTTAACATATAAAATTTATAAATTGCTAACATATATACAGTATACACATACTATATATGTATTATAAACACCACGAGTGTAGTGAGAGTCGAACTCACAACCATTAGCTCGACAAGCTAATACTCTACCATTAAGCTACACACCCTTATAACTGAATAAATATTATTTTACTTAGAGGGTGTAAGATTCGAACTTACGAAAGATATAATCTAATGGATTTACAGTCCACCGCTTTTGACCGCTCGGCCAACCCTCTTTTACTATTATGGGCTTATACTATGTAGTACCCACCACGGGATAAGTAGGATTCGAACCTACGATACAATAATAGTATGTTGATTTAGCAAACCAATGCCTTAAACCACTCAGCCATCACCCCCCCCCCTCTAATTATTCTTTTTTGAATAAAAAACTTATTTACTAGATTGAGATATGTATATAGAAGAAATCAAAGAGGTTAACAATAAAAATGCTGATAATATTGTATAAAAAAAAAACTGTTGATATATCATAAAGCCTATAGTTAGAACATCGTTAAGATACGTTAAAGTATTAAAAATTAGATAATTTTCTAAGGATTTTTGAATCAGTAAATTTGAAAAATTAAATGAAACGTCAAAAGGGAATGTAAAAATAAAAAATAAGTAAACTATCATAAACATACCATATACCTCATATTTTAATCGACTTGAAGAAACCATAATAGTATCATCGTAAGGTGTATCTATATCTTCATTATCCTCTTTTATATTTATATCTGATTTTAATAAAACCTTAATATGTTTTGTCCCAATTAACATTGAGGCTATTACAAAAATAATAGCAATTCCACTGCTATAGATTAAAAGTAATAAGATACCTAAAAATTCATAACCAATTGCAATAGTCATTACTCCTATTAAAATATATATTAAGATAAAATTAAGCAATATGGAAAAATTGCTATCTAGAAGTCAAAATAAACTGATAACAATTACAGAAAAGAGGGTTATTAAATCAACGACTGTAAATATTAGATAAATTTTTTTTAATTATTAACTTTACAACAATTCGGAGTGGCTGGATTCGAACCAACAACCTTTCACTCCCAAAGCGAATACACTACCATTATGCTACACTCCGTATTTTTATAAATTGGGCGTATTGGGGCTCGAACCCAAAACCTTTGAATTAAAAGTACAAAGCTCTACCAATTGAGCTATACACCCCTTGCTCCTTGTTGTGAAATTAAAATAAATTTATAAAACCATTGAATGAAAACATTATAAAAAAAGAATTTATAAGGCCACCAATAGAAATAGGTATCAAAGTTTTTCACGAAATACTTAAAAGTTGATCAAATCTGTAACGTGGAAGATTCGCTCTCACCAGTACAAATAAAAAACTTAATAGTATTACTTTAGAACTAAATGGCATTTTAATAAATAAGTACCCAACATAACTTAAGACTTCATTAAGGAACGAACTATTCAAAATTATTATAAAAACGGGCATGTAAGCATAAAACATTAAAGAACAGATACCAGCGTAAATACTAATCCTAACTAGGAGTTTATTAATTTTAAATAAAGTATAATTACTAAGATTACTAACAAACCTAAAGTTTATTATCTTTAAATATAATTTCTCTACGATATCGTCCAAATATGAAGATATAAAGTAAGCTATGCTTATAAACAGTCCTAAACTAAAGAAGATGTTTAAATTAACAAAGGATTGTCCAGAAATAAACAACAATACCGAAACAGTTGCTAGCAGTAACATACTACTGTACTCACCTAAAAAAAACAAAGCAAAATTAATAGAAGAGTATTCAACGTTAAAACCAGCAACCAATTCTGCTTCAGCCTCTGGTAAATCGAAAGGTACCCTATTAGTTTCAGCTAATACTGTTACTGCAAAAGTAAAAAATAATATAATACCAGCAAAAATAAATCAAACGTTAGTAAGTTGAAGTAGAGCGATATCTATAAAATCTAGGGATCCAGAAAAAAGTAGTATTGGAATAACAGAAAATATCATTGGAATATCGTAGGATATTAATTGAGATAAACCTCTAAAAGAGCCAATCGTTGAATACTTAGACCCAGAAGATCACCCAGCTAATACTACACCTGCTAGCCCCCCCAAAGATATAGGAAATATGTACATAAAATTAATAGAAGATAAGTTTGATATTTCTGAAGTTTCAAGAATTGGTATATTAAATCAATTAATGAAACCAAAAATAAATGGAAAAGTACTAGCAATTGTATATAAGTAAGGTGTTGATGCTTTAGTAAACAAAGATTCCTTAAACAACAATTTTAAAGCATCTGCTATAGGTTGTAGTAATCCATAAGGTCCTACAACATTTGGACCTACTCGACGTTGTAAGTAAGCCATTAATTTACGTTCAGCCAAAGTAAAAAAAGCAACAGAAATTATAATTGGAACAATTGAAACAAGTGAATTAATAATTCAAAAAATAAATAACCAACATCTCATAGATAATTTATCAATCAATTCATAAAAATTAATTAAACAATATACTCACAGTTATCAGCAAATCACCTATGATATTTATCCCTAGTTACTGCATGAACCACTATTGGCATAAACCCATGTTTAATACCACACAATTCACTACATTGACCATGAAAAATACCAGGACGTTTGATGTATACATAAATACAATTCAATCTCCCCGGACACGCATCTATTTTAACTCCGAGAGAAGGTACAGCCCAACTGTGTAAGACATCCGACGATGTTACAAGAATCCTCAAACGTGTTCTTATAGGCAATACCAACCGGCTATCTACCTCTAGCAATCTTCATCAACCACAAAATGAAGTTGGTAGGGTTTCTAAACTTAAGTTTTTTTCATTTCTTACAGCCCTCAAAAAATTTTGATACACCTCGTTGTCGGAAACCATACAACTATCAAATTCAAGTAGATAATGGTATATTTTATTTTGTCTTGCTATACTTTTAGCCATAGCATCTTTATAAAAAAGACTATGAAAGTATAAAAAAACTTTAAGTGATAAATCGTGTGACATTATATTTCCGGCCAAGACTTTATTACGCCTAAGTTCCATTAAATCTAAAAGTGTTACTCTTATAATTTTAGAATATAACTTAAAGAAATTAGGTAAATCCTTACTGTCATCCACTATAAGGGTACGGAAACTCAATCAATCAGTGTAGTTTTTGCTAAATCTGAAAAAGTTACTTGGGCATTTAGCCATTTCCATTAAACCTTTTTCTTTATTAACCCAATCAAGATTATCATTTATTTCATACATTAAAGGATAAAATATAAAAGGATTAGATACACGATAATTTAATTTTAAAATATGTTTCTGCAGTGTAGTATACCAGTCAGAAAAATCTTTAATAAAAATATCTATTGTAAGCCCTTCATATTTAACTAATTTTTTATTAAACGTGTAAAGTTCACCCGATACCAACGAATTAAAAAAATCTTTTAGTAAATCTTTGTGTTTAAACAGAGCCACTTCTTTCAATTGGCTTAAAACTATAATATCATCTAGCATATCTCTAGCCTCATTATAAAAAAAAACCAATGAAATAGCTTCCCTACTAAATATTGCTTTATTTTCTGCAAGGTATGTGATTCATTTAATCAAACCAGTACCTGTAGAAGCATCCTCAGGATTTATAAGTAAAACACCAAATATTTTTGAAAGTCAATTTCAGTTTAACAAAAACAACTCATTATCCAAATCAACCATGTGAGAATATAAAAAGTAATGGATAGACAAAGTTCTTCTAGGAGATATTAGCCTATTACCTAAGGCTTCATCTTTGATAGCAGGTAATAATAAGTCTTCATAATAAAAACCAATTGTTTCATTAATAAAATCAGATTTAGAAAGTAGATTAAAACCTGATACGTGTTTATCTGAAAAAAGTTGATCAAAATTCTCTACAAATCCGGTATTAACTAACCTAGATTCCGGATCTACAATTTTAACAGTACAATAACCAGCTCGACATGCTTGATGACACGTTCAATCCAATACATCTTCTGGTATGTGTTGATAAATTCATCCATGTTTAATGTGTGCTCATATATTTTTATAATATAAGTCAGTTAATGGGATTTTCAACATTTTAACGTATTGGTATGCAAATACGTCCTTTGGAAAATCAGATCAACCTACGAAATTCTCATTAATAGTAAATAGTGGTCTCATTATACCTTGAATAAACGTTAAATCAGTTGCTGCATCGTATTTAATCATGTTATCAAGCTTTTCTAACTTATCTTGTAGTTTATTCATTTCTATTCTAAATATATACTTTGTATTTAACTCTTCTTCTAATTGGATAAGTGCAGCCCGCTTTCTAAGCAATTTAAGAACCTCTATCATAAATACATCCTGCGGGTCGGTTATTGATCTAGGTTGAGGTTTAGGTCCATCTGTAGCAGGTTTTTCACCACACATTTCACATATAGCACGTATTGTATGCCATCCTCCAAGATCAGTGTTTAGTCTACCACCACGTTTTAAGTAATTCATCGGAGCTACAATACCATCAGCAATTTCCACATTTTTTATACAATTGACATAAGTGTTTATTAACTTCTCAGAATTTATAGAAGTCACACTATAATTATTTCTTGATAATTTACTTAAAAATGAAAAAAAGATATTATTTTTAGACATAAACTCTTTAGTTAATACAATGTCACTTGTATTTTTAAAAAATAAAGAGTTTTTTGTAATAGTCTCAGTCGCTTTCAAAACCATTTCATATATTAAACTAACCTCTTTAAAATCCTTGTAATTCGGACTTCGCATTTGGTATTTTAAAAATGTATCAATTTCATATGTTCAATATCACTGACGACCAATAACTTTTATTGTTAAATCTATTTTAGGACAATGGTCTATTGAGTATAGTAAAGCAAATGATGGTAAAGCTATTCAAAATAAGATTATTAATGGAAGAATTGTTCAAATAACTTCTAATGATAAATAATGTCTTATACTGCTTACAGAGTCAAAAGGGGTTTTTTTTGTTGAATTAAATAAAAATATTGCACGTATTAAAATATAACTAATGAAGATTACTATATAAATCATAAAAAACATAATATTATGGTGTAAGTCAATGATGCCCTCCATTGTTGGCGTAGCCGGTTGTTGAAACGACATTTGTCAAGGTAATGGAGCGTCAGCCTTCGGAACCGAAGGTGGAGTATCATTGGAACGTTGATGCTCTCAAACTACAAGATTGTCTAATAGACTGGTATAACAATTAATTAAAAGGGCTGAAGTACTACCATAAAATAGAAATAGTCGGTTAGGGTTTTTTGTTATGAAAACTTTGCAGCTCTCATAAAAATCTCTAAGCGTATTTACTATTTTTCTTAAGGTTTCTTTTTTCATTTGCATAGTTTAATCTAATTTTTTACCTTTAAGAACTTTAAAATCATCTAAAATCATTGTAAAAAAGAATACTAAGTTTTCTGTATGGGCTATTTTTTCTGACCAATCCAGATTTTTAAATCACTCAGTATTGTATCCAGCAGACTGAAGTATGAAATCTTTGAAAGCTGTTACTTCAGCGCCTTCTAAATCATCAAAATAACCATTTACTCCACCAAAGACCAAAAGCAATTGTTCCAAACTATTAAGAGGAGAATACCTTGGTTGTTTTAGAATGGATAATAGTCTTGATCCACGTTTAAGAATCATTTGGGTAGCTTCATCTAACTCAGAAGCAAAAGCAGAAAATAATTCAACCTCTCTATATTGAGCTAATTCGAGTTTAAGTTGACCAGCGAATCTACGCAAAGCCATTTTTTGAGCAGCAGCTCCAACTCTACTAACAGATATACCAGCGCTTAAAGCTGGCCTAATACCTTTGTTAAATAATTCTGAATCTAAATGAATTTGACCATCTGTAATAGAAATAACATTAGTGGGAATTAACGCTGAAACGTCGCCTAACTGAGTTTCTATAATTGGTAAAGCTGTTAATGAACCAAAACCATATGTTTTACTCAATTTAGCCGCTCGCTCCAAAAGACGCGAGTGAAGATAAAAAACATCCCCTGGATAAGCTTCTCTGCCGGAGGGTCTACGTAATAATAAAGACATTTGACGGTAAGAAACTGCATGTTTTGATAAATCATCATAAATAATTAATGCGTGAAGTCCATTATCTCTAAATCATTCACCTATAGTACAGCCTGCATAAGGAGCTATATATTGTAAAGAGGCTGCATCAGATGCTGTAGCAGATACAACTGTTGTATAAAACATTGCATCCAATTTAAGAAGTTTATTAACAATTTTAACTACAGAAGAACGTTTTTGACCTATTGCTACGTAAATACAAAATAAACCAGATATAGATACTCCTACTTTTTTTGATAAGTGTTCTGCTCGTTGGTTTACTATAGAGTCAACAGCTACTGAAGTTTTACCTGTTTGTTTATCTCCTATAATAAGCTCGCGTTGACCTCTACCAATCGGAATAAGGGTATCGATAGCAATTAATCCAGTTTCTACTGGTTCAAAAACTTTATGCCTTGTAATAACACCAGGTGCTTTTACATCTATAGAAAATACCCCTTCAACTTGTTTTAATTTATCTATAACGTTCCCATTTATAGAAGCTGTTAAGTTATAATTACTAATCACGTTTCCTAAAGGATCTAATACACACCCTATCTTATCAGTAGATAGTTTGATGTTAATAATACTATGAGTTCTTTTAACCATGGCTCCAGTAGTTAAAGCCACATCATTCCCAAACACTAGAATTTTAACAAAATCATGTTCTAAACTAATAACTAACCCTTTAATGTTATCATCGAATATTACTAATTCACTATATAACACATCTGTTAAATCTGATGCTATTACGATACCATCACCAACAGATAATATAATACCATAGTCGGAAATTTTTTCCTCCACCACCTCACTATTCAATGTTACATCAAAAAATTTGTCAGTAACAGTATCATTTAAGATATCTTGATAATTTGACATCAATTTAAGACTTATTATTCAACATCCTCAAATAATAAAAATTCTTTTATCTTAGTCCCGTAACCTGATAAATGTATAAGATCGAACATACTATTATTTATATCATTCACACTCCTAAAAATAATATTGGAAGTGATTTTTAATCCAGAGATCCCAAGATTAAAAAAAATATGTTCTAATAAATCTTGTTTAAATACACCCTTGAAAGAGCATAAGCAAAGAATTTTTTTTTTCTTTAAATAATTGTTAGTATTTAGTAATTCAATACTATCTACATAATAGTTAATTTTTTGTTTTTTAGTAAATTGCTTATTATATAAAAATAAACCTAAAAACCTTAAAATAATATCAATAGAAATACTTTTTAAAGTAATTATAGAAATACGCTTATTAAATTTAGAAAATTTAACACAAGGGCTGACTTCATCACCCACTATAAATAGTAATCAAAAAAGCATAAGAACATCATCTCTATTCTTAAAAATAAATTTAATTTCTAAATCTATAAAAATTTTATTATCACTAAACCGGTGTTTAGACATAACTAAATACTTACTTAAAAGGTAATTTTGATTATTAACTTGTGTATTAATAAATGAATTCATGGAAATAGTGATACAAGTATATTATGACCCCCATACATAAACCCAAATTCATAAAGAAATTCATACAACATCAACAAAATGTCAATATCAAGCGGAAATTTCAAACCCAACATGTTGAGTTCTTGAAAAGTGTTCTCATCTTGCCCTAAAAAAACAAACAATAAGCATAATCGTACCTATAAATACATGTAAACCATGAAAACCGGTTGCCATATAAAAGACCGATCCATAAATACCGTCATTAATCGAAAAACTTGCGGTTTTATATTCATATAATTGGCAAAATGAAAACGTTAAACCTAATAATATGGTCATTATTAAACCATCTATAACAACAGGTAGGTGGCCACTAAATAGGGCCCTGTGAGATCAGGTTAAACTTACACCTGAAGAAATTAAAAGAATTGTATTTAAGAAAGGAAGCCCTCATGGATTCATAGGTTGAATACCTAACGGTGGTCAGATACCCCCTATTCATATAGACGGCGACAAAGCGCTGTGAAAAAATGCTCAAAAAAATGAAAAAAAAAACATAACTTCGGAAACAATAAATAGTTTCATACCTAACTTTAAGCCATTTCTTACTTGTATAGTATGATGATTTCTAGATTCTGTAATTATATCTGCAAATCATCGATATACACTAAAAAATAATAAAATGGGTGGAAATATTTTAAACCCAAAATAATCATATTGAAGATTTTTTAAATGAGCAACAAATGTCAGAACAATGCCTAATACAGCTCATGAAACACAAAAAGGTCAAGGACTACGTTCAACTAAATGAAACGGATGTTTTTCATTTCGAGCGATCAGTATGTTATATCGAACCTTTTTTTTAGTCACGCTTTATAAAAATAATTTTAACTATTGCCAATGGTACGGGCAAAAAAGTTTAGGGCAAATTCGTAAAGGACCATAGATATGAGATTCTGCTATATCTTTTAAAACCTCTACAGGGGTTACATAGTATCAATATGAAAAATTAAAAAAAAGGACTAATATGAACAAGTACTCTGCCCCATGATATCAATAATACTTCGTAGCTACAGTATAATACTCAATATCTTCATCTGAAGGTTTAAGGGTGTCTTCTGCTCATGTATAAAGATTAATCACGGTTTGTTCTATTATATTTACTAGCATAACTAGTACAAATGGAAGAGATTTTTTAAATTCATTATAATGATCCATAGCAATTTTAGGTTTATTTTCAAAAAAATATAGATCAATGAAATTTAAAACTGGTAATGAAAAATAATAACCAAAATAAACCACTGTACAAATCCTTGATAAAGTTAAATGATCATGCACTGGTGTTTGTGTACCCAGATATCCTAAAATTAATATAGAATTCATATATAATCAAAATAAAGTTGTAAACCTTCAATTTAAACGCGAAGCCTTACTTAAAGCTCAAGAATCAATTTTAGGTAATGTAAATAGCATTAAAATAGCTCCAACCATCATAACAGCTCCACCCACTTTAGATGGGATTGCTCTTAATATGGCATATAATGGTAGAAAGTATCACTCAGGTACTATGTGTTTGGGTGTCGCCATGGGATCGGCCTCGATATAATTCTCAGGATGTCCTAACCAATTTGGTCAAAAACATACTAAAGTAACAAATATCATCAAATATATGATCAAACTCATGAAATCTTTATAGGTAAAATATGGATGAAATCTAACATTATCAGCATGCTCTAGCCCTAAAGGGTTAGAAGACCCATGTTTATGTGCTTCATAAATATGATAAACCGATAAAGCTGCTACTGCTATGGGTAAATACATATGAATAGTTGCAAAACGGCCTAAAGTTGCATCTCCAACAACATAGTCCCCTCAAAGTAATTTAGTTAAGCTAAGACCTATGTACGGTATTGTTGTAAAGGGATTTGTTATAACTGTAGCTCCTCGATAACCCATTTGACCTCACGGAAGGACATAACCTAGGAAGGCACTGCCCATTATTCCAATTAAAATTATAACTCCACTATATCAAACTTTTTGGCGTGGAGCTAAATAAGCTCTAAAGTATAAGCCCCTAGCAATATGGGCAAACATAACTAAAAACATCATAGAAGCTCCATTAGCATGAGTATAACGTATAAATCAACCATTATGTATATCCCTCATGATATGCTCAACACTATTAAATGCTTCAGCAGTCTTCGCACTATAGTATACAGCTAAAAATATACCTGTAACAATTTGAATAATAAGACTTATTCCTGATAAGAATCCAAAACTTCAAGAATGTGTTAAATTAACAGGTGTTGGATATGTTATTAAATGATTTTTAAGAGTTAAAAAGACAGATTCTTCGTATTTTACCTGTTTTGGTAAAGGCCTTCGTACTATTTTTTTTAGTCTTACCGGCAATGATCTAAATGCTGATGATCACAATATACGTGGATTGTTAATAAAATCATTTTTTTTGAAGGTAGAGGCTGTTGGTTTTTTTGTTATTAAATAGCTTATAGTACGTTTTTGATTATCTTTTTCGATCTTAGCTATAAAAGCTTTCATTTTTTTTAATTTTTCAGCTCTTCATTTTTTAGCTGGATCTTCTAATTCATCCTCATCTTTCTCAGCTATAATATATATTACCTCATCTTTCCAAGGATCTCTGCGACCAGGTATTCTATAATGAAACATATAAAATATATTAAATAAGAAAACTAGAGTAGCTGCGAAAGATATTGATGATCCTACAGAAGAGACATAGTTTCATCCAGCATACGCGTCAGGATAATCCGGTACTCTTCTAGGCATTCCTGCAGCCCCAAGGAAATGCATTGGAAAAAATGTTAAGTTTACCCCCACAAAAAATAATCAGAAGTGTATTTTTCCTAATAATTCATTGTATTGTATTCCTAATATCTTTTCAATTCAAAAGTAAAAACCAGCAAATACAGAAAATACAGCCCCCATAGATAACACATAATGAAAATGAGCTACAACATAATATGTGTCATGAAAAGCTATATCTAAACCGGCGTTAGCTAATACAACACCAGTTACACCACCTATAGTAAACAAAAATATAAACCCTAATGCGAATAACATTGGTGTTTTTAATTGTATACGACCACCCCATAATGTTGCTAACCAGCTAAATACCTTAACACCAGTTGGTACTGCAATTATCATAGTAGTAGCTGTAAAGTACGCTCTAGTATCTACATCCATACCAACAGTAAACATGTGATGACCTCAAACTATAAATCCGAGAAATCCAATAGATATCATAGCTCAAATCATCCCAACTTTACCGAAAATAGGACGTGAACTTAATTTTGAAACCACGTGGCTGACTATACCAAAACCAGGAAGTATTAATATATAAACTTCTGGGTGTCCAAAAAATCAAAATAAATGTTGAAAAAGGACGGGATCTCCCCCCCCAGTATGCCTAAAAAAGGAAGTGTTAAAGTTTCTATCAGTTAACAACATTGTTATAGCCCCAGCTAATACGGGTAAAGACAATAATAATAAAAAAGAAGTAACTAAAATTGATCAAACAAATAATGGCATGTCTATCATATAATAACCCCTACATCTCATATTAAAAATAGTGGTTATAAAATTAATAGCACCCATAATGGACGAAGCACCTGCTAAATGAAGACTAAAAATCGCTAAATCAACGGATGCACCTGGATGACCCTCAAAATTACTTAAAGGGGGATACACTGTCCAACCAGTTCCCGCACCAGCTTCAACTATACTTGATAGTACCATAAGAATTAAGGCTGGAGGTAACAATCAAAAACTTATATTATTCAGTCTTGGAAAAGCCATATCTGGAGCTCCAATCATAACTGGAACAAATCAATTTCCATAACCGCCTATCATTACTGGCATCACAAAAAAAAATATCATTACAAAAGCATGTGCTGTTACAACAACATTATAAAAGTGGTGATTTCCACCAAAGATATTTTGCCCGGGAGTTTTTAACTCAATTCGTATTAAAATAGATAACAATGTTCCTAACATCGCTGAAAACCCTCCAAAAATAAGATATAACGTACCTATATCTTTATGATTGGTAGAAAAAAATCAACGTTTAACAAATTCATGAATTGGATTTTCATCAACAACAAATCTATTCAAATGAAATACTTTATTTAAAGATGTATTAATTGTATTACTTAAATCTGTACTACGGGTATATGAAAATAAGCTTAATTTTTTTTTTAGATTAGACATACTTTTTAATTAAGATCGTTTAAAACTGCGGGATTAATTGTTCCTTTAACATTAAATATATTAATTAATAACCCTAAACCAAAAGCGGATTCAGCTACAGCTACAGTTAGTATATAAAAAATAAAAACTTGCGCACTTAAGCAATCCATAAAGTAAAGGTAACATATAAAATTTAAAATTGAACATAATAATATTAATTCTATGGCTATTAGATATAAAAACAAACTTCTATTATTAACCAAAAATATAAAAAAACTAATAATTAAAATAAATGAAGATAAATTACAGAGTGAGTTAAACACATAGATATTTTTAATACTGTATACCAACATTAGATCGTCCAGTACAAATTGAGTTCAGTGGAAATTGGTTAGTTTGAAGATCATAGCGCAACAAATATAACCTGTAGAATTCTACAGGTGGTACTACGTTAGGAAATACCCTATAACAAAAATTTTTATTTAATAGCTGCCCGTATATCACAACCCCCCCCCATTAAATAAAAATTTAATACCTAAAATTCTATATATTATATTAACTAGGAAAATTAAAAATTACCATCACCTAAAAAAGTAGATAATAAATTAAAACCCCCCCCCTTTCATCACTATATTTTTTTTTTCATTTTACGAGTAGGGGGGGGGGGGTTAATATTTAATAATAATTTTGGGTATACCCCCCCCCAAAAAAAAAAAAAAAAAAATTATTTTTTTTTTAAAAAAAAAAAAAAATATAAAAAAAAATTCTTTAATAAAAAAAAAAAAAAAATTTTTTTTTTTATAATTTTAAAATTTTTTTGATTTATTATTTTTTTTTTAATTAAAAATTTTTTTCTTTTTAAAGGAAATTTTT
>Ga0134121_10001542_pt1 | contig 21624 bp, 14 predicted proteins | sample KB301_FD_96463 | JGI IMG/M metagenome (GOLD analysis project Ga0134121, IMG submission 96463) | Terrestrial soil microbial communities without Nitrogen fertilizer from Kellogg Biological Station, Michigan, USA - KB3-0-1 | ecosystem: Environmental > Terrestrial > Soil > Unclassified ... | reverse complement strand
GGATTTCGAAATAGTTTCTGAATAAGACGGTGCATGCCACCCTCCTCGAAGCAAGTTTGTTTGTGGTGGAGACAGTTGCTAGACGAAGGAGAGGACTGCGGGAGGAGGCCGGTTATAGAGCGATCCGCAATGGAGACAGCGCGCAATTGATGTCGCAAGCTTTCCTGATTTGAGAGGGGATCTGTGCGGCGTTCCGCGATACCGGCGCGGCGCGCGCAAGTTTTGCCGTTCCCGAAGTTCGCGATCGGCGGAGACGGACCAGACATAAGAAGAACCAGCCGGCGGCTTTGTGCCGGCAATAGCAGCGCCAGGCGAACACATGGCCAGTGTCGCCAGGATCCATATGGCTGTGCGTTGAATCATGAGGCCGAGTATGAAGGGAAACGGCGAGGACGCATAAATAAATTGGGGGCTGCGTCCTCGCGGATGCCGTTCATGACCTCGGCCGCCACTGAAACCGCGGCAGCGGGATACGCTTGTTCTTGTCGAAGACGATCCCTTCCTGCCGGAGCAACTTGAATTGCAGCGTTTCAGCCCCCGCATGGGAACGCAGGCTGATTTCGCCTTTGGCATTCACCACTCGCTGCCATGGAATCGGAGAATCCTCCGGAAGCGCGCTCAGTGCATAACCGATACGACGCGCCTGTCCGGGAATTCCCGCCAATTCGGCGACCTGGCCATATGTGGCGACACGGCCGCGCGGGATGCAACGGACGACATCATGAATTTCCTGGTGGGTGACCATGCAATTCCTTTATCAGGTTATTTGCCGCCGTTAGTTTTGTCGATAGACTCCTTTCTAGCGGGGTGGGCGCCAATCCATCGGAGGTGGGGGCGAGGGTCGTGGCTTATTTTTGGGATGCCGGCGACCGTGGCCATCTATGCATCGGCGCTGCTGGTCCGCTCGCGCTATGTCTTCTTTCCGCTGCTGGTATTTTGCGGATTCTATGTGTTGCGATTTGCGCGCATATCGATCAAGAGCTGGAGCAGAAAGAATTTGCCTCCCGGAGTGGTTGAGGATCCCATTTGGATTCCAGCGATTCCTTTCGCGCTTCTTGCATTGCTCGTCCTGAAACTAGTCTGGATTCTTTCGTAGCTCAAGCTACAATCTCCCGCATTCCTTCGGAGGCAATGATGAGAATTCGTTTTCGATTGGCGGGATTGCTGGCTGTCCTTGTTGCGGCATCTGCATGTTCACATTTCAGCGCACCTGCGGAATCTCCAATACCGAAGATCGCCGTTGAGAAAATACAACTCGCCAACGGACTCGACGTTCTGATGGTTGAAGACCACCGGCTCCCGCGTGTCGCGGTGAATATCTGGTACCACGTCGGTCCTGTGAACGAACTACCGGGACGCACCGGCTTTGCCCATCTTTTCGAGCACATGATGTTCGAAAGCTCCAAACATGTGCCTGAGGATGGCTTCGACAAAATGCTGGAGTCCGCGGGCGGCAGCGACATGAATGGATCGACAGATTTCGATCGCACCAACTATTTCGAGACCGTTCCGAGCAATGAGCTTGAGCTTGTGTTGTGGCTGGAATCGGATCGCATGGGGTATCTGCTCGACAAGCTCACGTCGGAGTCCTTCAAGAACCAGCAGGACGTTGTACGCAACGAACGCCGGCAGAGCACGGAAAGCCAACCGTATGGGATCGTGGAAGAAGCCGTGTACCACACCTTGTTTCCAAAGGAACATCCATACTATGCCGTCGTGATTGGTTCCCATCAGGACATTCAGGCCGCGAAACTGGCCGACGTTCGCAATTTCTTCAAGCAGTACTATTCGCCGAACAACGCGAGCATCGCCATCGTTGGCGATATCGACAAGGCGAAGACGCGCGCGATGGTCGAAAAATATTTCGGGACGCTGAAGAAGGGACCGGAAGTTCCTCCCGTCCAGGTCAAGACGCCGGAGATTACATCCGAGCGCCGCGTCACCGTCCAGGATCGCGTCGAATTGCCCCGGGTCTTCATGGCGTGGATTGCGCCACCGATCTTCAAACCCGGTGAAGCCGAAGCGAACATTGCTGCCGCTATTCTCGGGCAAGGGAAGTCCAGCCGTCTGTACAAGAGCCTGGTCTACGACAAGCAGATCGCGCAGGACGTGACCGTATATTGCCAATCCCTGACGCTGGGATCGGTTTTCCTCATTCAAGCGACGGCAAGGAAAGGGCAGACGCTGGAGACCCTTGAAAAGGAGATCGATGTCCAGCTGGAGGCATTGCGCACAAAGGACCCGGACGCGGCGGAACTGGATCGTGCGAAGACGTCGATTGAAACCGACACGCTGTTCTCTCTGGAGCGTAATGGTGGTTTCGATGGCATTGCGGATCGGATCAACACCTACAACCATCATCTGAAAAACCCCGACTACCTGGCCGAAGACATTGGCCGGTTTCGCAAGGCCACGGCTGCGGACGTTCACAATTTTGCAGCGAAGTATCTGCAAAACTCGGAACGTGTCGTTGTGTATGGCGTGCCGGGAATACAGGATCTTGGCAAACCGGTGCCGACGCCGGCGAAGCTTGCCGAACGCGATGCACCGGAGTCGGTCAATGCCGATGAGCCATGGAGGAATCAACGGCCTGGCTCAGGGCCTGAACCGTCTCTGGTCATTCCGGCCCCGGTGTCCTTTAAATTATCGAATGGCCTGACGGTTATTCTGGACCATCGCGCCGGCTGGCCCGTCGTGAGCGCGGATCTGGTCATGCGCAGTGGCAGCGGAGCGAATCCCGCCGGTAAACCTGGGCTGGCGAGTTTCACCCTCGACATGCTGGATGAAGGCACCTCGACGCGGTCATCGGCTCAGTTCGCGACGGAACTGGAGCAGATCGGAGCACGCCTGAGTATGTCGGCAACGCGCGACTATTCTTCGATCAATTTGGGTGTCGGTCAATCTCATGTCGAGCCGGCGCTCGGACTGCTGGCCGATGTCCTCTTGAATCCGGTGTTTCCTGAGAAGGAAGTGGAGCGCGTGCGCCAATCGCGCCTTGGCGACCTTGAACAGGAGAAGTCCAGCACGCGCGATATCGCAAATCGAGTGATGACAATGGTGATGAACGGCGCCGATAGCCCCTACGGCTATCCGGAGATTGGGACCGAGGCGTCCGTGCGCGCCATGACTGCGGCTGATATAAAGGGATTCTGGCAGGAACGTGTTGTACCCAACAATGCGGCACTGATTGTTTCAGGGGATTTGACGCAGGATGGATTGACCTCCATTCTGGACAAGGCGCTTGGGAAGTGGAAACCGGGAACCGTAACCAGCGGAACGCAGGCAAATGTGCCCGAACAATTGCCTCGGCTGGTTCTGGTGGATGTGCCGGGAGCTCCGCAAACCCAGATGCGAGTCGCATCGCGCGGACCCGCGCGCTCGACTCCAGACTATGCGCCGCTTCAGGTCTTGAATTCGATGCTGGGCGGGGCCTTCACCAGCCGCATCAATATGAATCTCCGTGAAGACAAGGGATACACCTATGGCGCGCAGTCCCGGTTTACGTATTTGAGGACGCTCGGCTGGTTTTCGGTCGGTGCGGGAGTGCGTACCGATGTTACCTCGCCGGCCGTGCGAGAAACACTCCGCGAGCTGACAAGAGTGCGCGGTGACGCGCCGCCGACTGCGGATGAAACAGCACGCGCGAAAGATCTCATCGTGAAAGGACTTCCTGCGCGATTCGAAACCACGGATCAAACAACTGGCGCTCTGACCGAAGAGTGGGTCTACGACCTTGGGCTGGATTATTTCAGTGGATTCGCGACGAAGGTTTCCGCAGTGACGCCGGAGGTACTGAAGGATATGGCCCGCAAATACATTCTCCCGGAGAAGATGGTCGTCATCGCTGTTGGAGACCGGGCGAAGATCGAAGCGGAACTGAAGAAGCTGGAGCCTGGCGCCGAGGAAGTGCGTGACGTGGAAGGAAAGGTACTCTCTACGAAATAGTCGGGCCCTTTCCGTATTGGCAAGGCTCACTCTCTGAGTTAAGCTCTGACGTTCGCTCATGGCTAAAGAAGAAACCTGGACCGTTCAAGACTCCGAAGAGCTGTACCGCGTCAAGCTCTGGGGAGATTCTTATTTTTGCGTGAATGCTGAAGGACATTTGGAGGTCCGCCCGGTCATCGGGGATCCCATCGGAATCGATCTGTTCAAGGTCGTTAAGGACCTGAGGCAGCAGAGAATTGAATTCCCGCTGTTGATCCGGTTTCAGGACCTGCTGCGTTCCCGCGTCATTGAGATCAACACCGCTTTCCGAAAGGCCATCGAAGAAGCCGGATACCAGAACCAATACGTCAGCGTATATCCCATCAAGGTGAATCAGCTTCACGAAGTGGTTCAGGAAATCCTTGAAGCAGGCCGGCCGTTTGGTTTTGGCCTCGAATGCGGTTCGAAAGCCGAACTGGTAGCGGCGCTGCCGCATCTCGAAGACGATCGCACGCTTCTGATCTGCAATGGCTACAAGGACGGCATTATGATCCGTCTGCTGCTGATCGGTCAGCAGCTCAGCAAAAACATCATCCCGATTCTCGAGAAATTTGCGGAGCTCCGTCCGTTGATGCTTCAGGCAAAGGAACTGGGCATTGTTCCCAGGTTTGGAGTGCGCGTCAAGGTGTCGGCAACAGGATCGGGGAAATGGGCCGCATCCGGCGGTGACAGTTCGAAATTCGGTATTTCGATTACGGAACTGGTCAAGCTTCTGGATGACGTCAATACGTACGGTATCGCCGATGGATTCAAGTTGCTTCATTTCCATCTCGGAAGTCAGATTCTCGATGTCCAGAATCTGAAACAGGCGGTCAAGGAAATCGCCCGTGTCTATGCGACTCTGCGCCGCCGTGGACTCGATATCCAGTATGTGAATGTCGGCGGCGGCCTGGGAGTCAACTACGAAGCCGGAGAAGTCACGGCGCCCCACGGCATCAACTACACGCTGGAAGAGTACGTGAATGCCGTTGTGTACTCGGTAAGAGAAATCTGCGACGCGGAAAAGGTTCCACATCCCATTCTGGTTTCCGAAAGCGGACGTGCGTTGACGGCGCATCATTCGGTGCTGATTGTGGAAGTGATCGCTGCCAACGTACGAGACGTGGCAGAGGACACCACCGTTCCCGAGTCCGCGAGCCACCAACTGGTGAACGATCTCGCCCGGCTGCTCGGTTCCGTTGTCGACAAATCCTCACGCCGGAAATCCGTGCCATTCCTGCTCGAAGTGTTTCACGACGTTGCAGAGAAGCGGCAGGAAGCAAGCCTGCTCTTTGAGTTGGGTTATCTCACGCTCGAACAGAAGGCATTGGCAGAAAAATTCTATTGGGCGACGTGCGGGGCAATCAATCGAATGGTTCAAAAGCGGAATCGTGAAGCGCTTCCCAAGGACCTGCTGGCCATGCAGGAACAGCTTATCGACCAGTATCTCTGCGACTTCTCGGTGTTTCAGTCCATCCTCGATTACTGGGCCATTGGTCAGGTGTTTCCGATCATGCCGATTCAGCGTCTGGACGAACAGCCGATGCGTCTGGCAACGCTGGTCGATTTGACGTGTGATTCGGATGGCAAGGTCGATCGCTTTGTATCTCCTTCCGGAACAAAGAATGCACTCGAGCTGCATCGACTCAATGAAGGCGAGCCTTACTATCTGGGGTTTTTTCTGATGGGCGCCTATCAGGATATTCTTGGGGACATTCACAACCTGTTTGGCCGTGTCACCGAGGTTCATGTCTATGCCGACTCAGAAGAGCCGGACAATTATTTTGTCGAAAAGGTCATCAAAGGAACAACCGTCCAGGAGATCCTGGCGGTCGTTCAATATTTTCCAAATGATTTACAGCGCCGGATGGAACAGATCATTCAGCAGAAGGTCAAGGAAGGCTTGATCCGTCCCAAGATCGGCGTGCAGCTTCTGGATCAATACAGTAAAGCGTTTCATGAATACACCTATCTCGGACCACGCGAATCGGCGTCGTCCGACGAGTCTGCAAAATAGCGAATTGGAGAACAACTCATGGCAAGACGAAAAGTAACAATCGTGGGCGCGGGAAATGTCGGTGCGACGGCCGCGCAGCGGATCGCCGACAAGGATCTCGCCGATGTAGTGTTGGTGGACATCGTTCCGGGCGTACCTCAGGGCAAGGCGCTGGATATGGCCGAGAGCGGACCGGTCGAGGGCTACGACTGCCGCATCAGCGGATCCAACGACTATCGGGATTCTGCAGACTCCGATGTCGTGGTGATCACTGCAGGAATACCACGCAAACCGGGCATGAGCCGCGACGATTTGTTAAAAACGAACCATGACATTGTGAAGGGCGTGACCGAGCAGGTCGTCAAGGCTTCTCCGAACTGCATCATCATTGTCGTTAGCAATCCCCTGGATGCGATGGCGCAGACGGCTTTCCGCGTTAGCAAATTCCCGCGGCAGCGCGTCATAGGAATGGCGGGAGTGCTCGATTCGGCTCGCTTCCGTGCGTTTATTGCCATGGAGTTGAATGTGTCGGTCGACAATATTCATGCATTCGTGCTGGGAGGGCACGGCGACACGATGGTTCCGATGCCCAGGTACTCGACGGTGGCAGGCATTCCGATTACTGAACTGATGTCGAAGGAAACGATCGATCGGTTGGCTCAACGCGCCCGAGACGGTGGTGCGGAGATTGTGAAGCTTTTGAACACCAGCGCCTGGTATGCCCCTTCGGCATCCATTGTGGAGATGGTCGACGCCATTTTGAACGACCGGAAGAAGATCCTGCCTTGCTCGACGTTCCTCGAAGGGGAATACGGAATCAGCAATCTTTACGTGGGCGTCCCGGTGAAGCTGGGCGAGAAGGGAATCGAGCAGGTGATCGAGATCTCGCTGACAAATGATGAACGTGCCGCGTTGCACCGCTCGGCTGCAGCGGTAAAGGAATTGACGGATTTGCTGGGGGTGTAACGAAGAAGCGGAGGGACTTCCACTGTAGGCGCGGTCTATGACCGCGCACAATCCTTGATTTCACGTTACTTCACATTCTGGAATGTGCGCGGTCACAGACCGCGCCTACAACGAACCTACTACCTGGTCTGATCCACCAGCTGCGCCAAAGCCGCCTGGTTGACCTTGATCGAACCACTATCCTGCATTTTCTTTTTTGCGTCTTCGACCCAGTCGGTGAAATACACTTCGCGCTTCGAAGCCAGAAGCGTGGTGCGCGCGGAATCCAACCCCTTCTTTACTTCTTCCGGATCGAGAGCCTTGCGTTCCTTGACGGCAAACACCAGCGTCTTCGTTGCGACTGTACTTGGCGTGCCAGGCTTTCCCACAGGAAGCGAAAATATTTCCTTGTCCCGATCGGCAATGGCACCAAATTCCGGAATCGAACCGCCGCGGACAAGAGGTGCACTGGTTTTGACTTCCATTCCCACGCTCCTGGCTAATGCGGGCAGATCCTTGCCGGACTTGATGCCGGCGAGTACTTCGTTGGCCTTTTCCATTGCGATCTGACCGGCTTTTTCCGTTTTGACGTCGCCGAGGACTCGCTCCTTAGCTTCCTCAAACGATGCGTCATGTGCCTTCTGTATTTCGGCAACGGAAGGAATGGCATAGCCTTCATCGTTTTGGATGGTGGATCCGATTTGATCTTTTGCCATGGTGAAAATCTGTTTGATGAATTCGGCGGAATTGCTCAACTCCGGGACTTTGGTTCCCGCTGAAAGCAGCGCGGTTTGACGCACTTCAACGCCATACTTCTGCGCGACGGCATCCAGGTTCTTGTTGGTCGACAATTCGGCGGAAACCTTTTGGGAAATCTCCGCAGCCTTGTTCGCGCCCTTTGTACCCAGCACGATCGAGCGAATGGCGCCCTTCATTTCATCAAAGGTGCGCAATTTGGGTTCCTGCCTCTTGAGTACTTTGATGATATGAAATCCGAACTGCGTCTGAACCAGATCGCTGATCGCGCCGGCGCCGAGGCCGAAAGCGGCCTTTTCGAACTCGGGAACCATCTGGCCTCGAGGAAACTCACCGAGCATGCCGCCCTGGGCGGCACTGGTATCTTCGGAAAACATTTTCGCAAGGCCGCCAAAATCTTCGCCCTTTTTGGCCCGTTCCAGAACGGTGAGGGCCTTTTTCCGAATGGCTTCGACTTCTTCGGGCTTTTTCCCTTCCGTCTTAAACAGAATGTGTTGCGCGGTAACAGTGTCCTTGAGCCGATAGTCTTCCTCGTGCTGTTTGAAGTAGTTTTCAAGTTCCGCATCGGTCGCAGTGGCTTCTTTGTGGTACTTCACGGAATCCACGAAGATGTACTTCGCCCTGCGTTGTTCGGGCATCTGATAGCGAGCTTTGTTCTTCTCGAAGTAATCGCGCTGATCCTTATCCGAAACCGTCACCTTGTCTTCAAGCTTTGTGGCATCAATGACGAAGTAGTCGACCGTTGCCTTCTCGTTCCTCTTTCTGAATTCCTCTTCCGCGTCTTTGTCCGTGACGCTGATGCCTGAAGTCAGGAAGCTGAGCAGCTTTTCGGTGAGCAGCTGGCTCCGAACGGCGCCTTCAAACTCTTCCACCGACAGATTATTCTGTTCCAGCAGAGCCTTGTATCGTGCTTTGCCGATGAATCCGCCGGCGTCGACGAAAGCAGTATTTGAAAGCACCTTGTCTTGAACTTCCGCATCCGACACCTGCATGCCGAGGCGTCTGGCCTCCACCGAAATCACATGTTGGGAAATCAGGGAATCGAGCACCTGCTTGTCGAATCCGAATGCGCGCAACATTTCTGAGGACACTTGAGATCCCATGCGCTGAATGCTGTTGCGATAGGCGGCCTGGAACTCCTTGGCGGTGACGGCCTCGGAGGCTACAACCGCGACATCCGATGTAGCGGTGACCGAGCCATATTCTGAAAATGACGGGATAAATGCATAGACGAGGGACACGATCATCATCACGATGACGAGGACCAACACCCATTTCAGCTTTGAATGGTGTCGTCTCATTAGTTCCAGCATGGACAGGCCTCCCCGGTACTTCGAAATGAAACATTGATGGTAGCAGAAAACTGTTGGACGTTTCCTTTGTCTTTTGCCTTATGATCGTCAATCGGATCAATACCTTCCGAAAAATGGGAGTGTGACAGCAACTTATGAATTTCCGCCCGTTATTCAGCCTGTTTTCCAGCGACCTCGCCATTGACCTGGGTACTGCCAATACGCTGGTATACGCAAAGGGACGCGGTATCGTCGTCAATGAACCTTCCATCGTTGCCATCAACAAGATCACGAACGAAGTGGAAGCAGTCGGCAAGGAAGCCAAGGATATGCTGGGCCGCACTCCGGGCAATATAGTTGCGATCCGGCCCATGAAGGACGGCGTCATTGCGGATTTCACGGTCACCGAGAAGATGCTCACCTATTTCATTCAGAAGGCGCACAGCCGCAAGCTTCTGGTACATCCCCGGATCGTCATTGGAGTTCCATCCGGTATCACGCAGGTGGAGAAACGGGCCGTGCAGGATTCCGCATATCGAGCAAAAGCGAGCGAGGCGCATCTTGTGGAACAGGCGATGGCCGCCGCCATCGGCGCCGGCCTTCCCGTAACGGAGCCGTCCGGGAACATGATTGTCGACATTGGCGGAGGCACCACGGAGATTGCCGTCATATCGCTTTCCGGGATCGTGCATGCCAGGTCCGACAAGGTTGCCGGCAACGAGATGGATGAAGCGATCACACAGTACATCAAGCGTAAATACAACTTGCTGATTGGAGAGCGAACAGCCGAGCACATCAAGATGCAGATCGGTTCCGCTCACCCGCTCGATGAGCCGCTCACCATGGAGATTAAGGGCAGAGACCTGATGGAGGGCGTGCCGAAGAGCGTGAGCATTTCCGATGAAGAAATCCGGGAAGCGCTGGATGAGTGCATCAACATCATCATCAATGCCATTAGAGTCGTGCTGGAAAGAACCCCTCCGGAATTGTCCGCCGACATCGCCGACCGCGGCATCGTGCTTGCGGGCGGGGGCGCCCTCATCAAGAATCTCGACAGGCGAATTCGAGAGGAAACGGGACTTCCGGTGACCCTGGCAGAGAATCCACTGTCGTGTGTTGTATTGGGCACTGGCAAAATGCTGAGCGATTTTGCGCTGCTGAAGAGAATCGCGATCAACTAGAAAATCCGGTTCCGCATCCCATGAGGACAGTCATCGCTTCAAAGAAGCCTGCTTGGATTACATTGGCGGTTGCGCTGGTGTTCCATGCACTCCTGCTTTCGGTTCAGATGAATAAACGTATCGACACCAGCTTCGTTCGCGTGTGGCTGCTCGATTCCCTCGGACCGGCCGAGAAGTTCGTGGATGTCAGTGTCGAAAGTGTCGAGAACATCTGGCGGGGATATTTCGATTTGATTCACGTTCGACGGGAGAATCTGAAACTGCAATCCGAAAACGACCGGATGCGAATGGATCTCGCACGCAGGCAGGAGGAGGTTCTCGAACTCGGCAGACTTCGCCAGTTGATGGATCTGCAGGCAACCGATATCGGGAAAACTGTGGTGGCGCGGATCATTGGCAGGGAACCATCGCTGGGTGGACAGACGGTAACGATCGACAAGGGCACTCACAGCGGTGTTCAGCGCGATTCGACGGTCATGTCTCCGGACGGCGTTGTGGGCCGGGTGATATACGCCGGGAACTTCTCTTCGGTTGTTCAGCTTATCGTTGATTCACAGAGTGCGGTTGGCTTCATTGTTCAATCGTCGCGGCGGCTGGGGATCCTAAAAGGGACTGGCGGCTCCGAACTCGAAATGGAATATATCGATGACGACAATGACATCAAGCAGGGCGATGAGTTGATCACTTCGGGCCAGGATCGAATCTATCCCAAGGGGCTTCCGTTGGGCGTGGTCGTATTCGTCGGGCCACGGCAGGCGACGTTCAAGGTGGTCCGCATCCGTCCCCGTGTGAACTTTGCGCGTCTGGAGGAAGTGTTGTGTATGACAGAGCATCTTCCAGAAGTGCCCGCTGGTCAGGTTCCGTGACGGACCGCATCAGCACCTTCAGGCTGGTCGGCAAATTCGCGATATCTCTGATCGCGGTTGTGGTTCTCCAGGGAATACTGGCATATCGGCTCCGCGTTTTCTCGTATCTTGATCTGCCCTTGATTCTTTCGGTCTATTACGGATTCACACTCGGCAGGCCTATCCCGTCTGTAATCATAGGGACTTCGATCGGGCTGATGCAGGACAGTCTGTCGGGCGCTCCAATGGGCACGAACGGTTTCAGCAAGACGCTGATTGGATACGTGGCGGCAACGGCGGGAACCAAGTTCGATGTCGATCTGCCGGTCACCCGCGCAGTTGCCATATTTTTGTTTACGCTCGGCGATGGCCTAGTCGTTAGTATTCTAGGTCTGATGACGGGTTCTGCGCTGAATCCAAGTTATAGCGATATATTCTGGCATTGGCTGGTCTCCGGGGCCTTCAATGCACTTCTTGGCATGCTCATGTTTGGATACCACGATCGGGTGACTCATGCAGTTTCGTGATGAGCTGGAACTTTTGCGTTCCCGCATCAGCATTCTTACCTACGGCGTAGTTGCCATTCTGTGTGTGCTTGTGTTTGGGTTCTGGAAGCTTCAAGTCGTCCAGTCGACTCACTATGCCGATCTTGCCCAGAGAAACAGTATCAAGGAAATCCGACTTGTTGCCTCCCGCGGAAAAATCTACGACCGAAATCACAAGATCCTTGCGGATAATCGGCCCTCCTATAACATCCTTTATCTGCGTAACGAGCACACTCCACACACAGTTGAAGAAACGGTGGGCATGCTTGTCGATGGACTCGGAATGTCCGTCGAGGATCTGACCCAGAAAATAAATCGAAAGCGCAAGGACGCGGCCTACCAACCCATCATGCTGAAGGAAGATGCCGGGGTTGGGGACGTTGCATTTGTATTGGCTCATGCCTACGAAATGCCGGAAGTGAGCGTGGAGTACCAGCCACGCCGCCTGTATCGCGAAGGAGAATTAGCGGCGCATGCTCTGGGGTACATCGGCGAAGTATCCGAAGCGCAGCTTCGGGACTCGCCGGATCTGCAACCGCGCGACCAGGTGGGCGTGCGCGGACTGGAACTCGTTTACGATGCGGTTCTTCGCGGCAAGGATGGCTCCCGCCGCGTGGTGGTGAACAACAGCGGCCGGGAAATCGAAACACTTCCCGATGAGATTCAACCCATCGCCGGTCACGACCTCTTTACGACTCTCGACCTGGACCTGCAAAAGGCAGCGGAGGATGAAATTGGAGACCGCGTCGGAGCAGCAGTGGTTTTGGATCCGCGGACGGGTGAGATACTTGCGCTTGTCAGCAGGCCGTCTTTTGATCCCAACCACTTCACCTCTGGTATTTCCGCCACCGAATTCAAACGGCTCAATGATGATCCGGACAAGCCGTTTCAGAATCGTGCCATTTCAAGCATGCAGCCTCCGGGATCGATCTTTAAGATTTTCGAAGCCGCCGCGGCGCTGGAATCGGAGACCGTTACACCTCTCGATACTGTGCACTGTGCCGGGTCGACGACGCTTTACGGTAAATCCTTTGGCTGCTGGAAGCCGGCAGGCCATGGCAACGTCGACATGTATGAGGCGATTGTGAATTCCTGCGACGTTTATTTTTACAATCTCGGCAATATCCTCGGTATCGACCGGATCTCGAAGTTTTCGACAATCGCAGGACTTGGCCGAAAGACCGGCGTGGATTTACCAGGTGAGGATGCCGGATTGATTCCGTCACAGGAGTGGAGCCAGCGCGTCAAGAGGATGAAGTGGGCCCCTATTGAAACGATTTTTGTCTCGATAGGACAAGGAAAGATCGGTGTAACGCCCATCCAGGCGGCATGGGCAATGGGGGGTCTCGCATCCGGGGGACACCTCAAACAGCCGCGCCTGGTTCAACCGGAACAACTACGAAAACTCGATTTTGATGCGCCGCCGATTCGGATCGAAGAGTATCCCATTCACGAAGATACCGTGGCCATCATAGCGAAGGCGATGTGGGGCGTGGTCAATGACGGTGGTACAGGGGCGCATGCGCGTGTCGAAGGTTTCGATGTGGCGGGGAAAACCGGTACGGCGCAGACCGTGAACAAGTCGTCCTACAAGAAGGGCGGTGAGAATGAAGATCACGCCTGGTTCGTCGGTTTCGCGCCTTATCGAAATCCCGAGATCGTTGTTGCGGTTTTGATCGAACATGGCGGCCACGGCGGCGAAGCTGCAGCTCCCGTTGCCCAAGCCGTCCTCAGCGCCTATTACAAGAAAAAGACCGGGCACTTCAACGATGTCACGGCAGAGAAGGTGGCTGGCCTCATGTCCACGAAACCCTGATGCGGATCCGAAACCTCTGGCACGATTTTGACTGGGCGCTGTTTGGTGCCATTCTCGTGCTCTCCGTTATCAGCCTCATTGAGATTTACAGCGCTACGAAAAACTCTCCGGCCGAACACAGCGCCGCATTTCGCCAATTGGTCTGGATCATCATTGGGATTGTCATCCTCTTTACCATCGCGGCGATGGATTACCACACGATCTCGGAGCAGATCCCGTGGCTGTATCTGGCGGGTATCGGAGTGCTGATTTACACGATGGCACTGGGTAGAATCGTATCGGGCTCCAGGAGCTGGATCGTTCTTGGTCCAATGCGCTTTCAACCTTCGGAGCTGGTGAAGATTATTGTCATTGTTGCCGTTGCGCGGTACCTGTCGGAACTGCGCAACGTGCGGTACGTGAATCTGGAACAGATCGTCAAAGCGTCGCTCATCTGCGGAATTCCGATTGCGCTCGTGGCGCTGCAGCCGGATCTGGGCACGACCATAACATTTCTCCCTATCCTGGGCTTTGGGCTGCTCGTTCGTGGCGTGAAGCCGGCGACGCTGGTGGTGTTGATTGTCCTCTTCGTGCTTGCACTCCCGGTGGCGTGGACTTTTCTCGGGCAACACCAGAAAGACCGGATCATAAACTTCGTACATCCTGAAAACGACCTGAAGGGATCCGGTTATCAGGTGTATCAATCCAAAATAGCAATTGGTTCCGGCGGAGCCCTGGGAAAGGGAATCTTTAAGGGCAGTCAGAATCAACTCGGGTTTCTGCCAACGCGTCATACCGATTTCATCCTGTCCGTTGTAGGGGAGGAGATGGGGTTTGCAGGGGTGGGTCTGACGTTGGGACTGCTCGGATTCATTCTGTTTCGCGCCGTCAACACGGCTCAAACCGCACGTGATGAATTGGGATTGTTTACGGCGATGGGAGTGTTTGGCATTTACTTTTTTCACGTCCTTGAAAACGTCGGCATGGTCATTGGATTCATGCCGATGACGGGCATCCCGCTTCCGTTCATGAGTTATGGCGGTTCGTCGATAATCGCTGCCTTTACGGCCATGGGGCTGGTCATCAGTGTCCGCCGCCGCCGTTACGTGAATTGATGCAGGCCATGTTATAGTGCTCGACTGGCGTCAGTTGTCGTTGTTTTTTCCCCGGCCGAAAACCCGTGGTGGGTCTGAAAAAGTTCGGTCTGGTTCGCCATATTTTGTAATTTGCCCGTAGCGCTGCGGCGCAGAGTTGAGCTCATGGGGAAAATCCCCAGTTGCTCCTCCAGGCACAGGAGTTTCCATGACAATTCGTGACCACTGTTTGGACGCGATGTGTCTCGACGCATGCCTGCCCGCCTCTGAGCTTCGGCGGTAGGAGAGCGTTGATGCACAAGGAACTGATCATTTCCACAACGTCGCAGGAGTCCAAACTCGCCATCCTCGAAGACGACGAGCTGGTTGAATTCACCATCGAACGGCGCCGATCCCAGGGCATCGTCGGAAACATATACAAAGGTAGAGTCACGAAAGTGTTGCCCGGCATGCAGTCGGCATTCGTCGATATTGGCCTGGAGCGGGATGCATTCCTGTATGTTTCGGATTTTCTGGAAGACACCGACGAATACGAGAAAATTGTAGCTACTGTCGAAGCGGAAGTTGCGAGTCTTCAGGAATCTCCGCCGCGGCAGGCGCCTCCACCCGCTCCGGCGCCGCCTTCCCTTCCTCCGATCGAGGTTGCACTCGTTGAGTCCGTCTCCGCGGCAGCTCTCATTGAACCTCCCGCAGTTCCTTCGGAAGTATCCGCGGCCTCCTTCAAGGAACCATTGGACCGGGGAGGACCCCGCCGTCGCGATAGCCAGCCTGAACGCGATCGCGACCGGCGCGGTGGAAGCGGCGGGAAAAAGCCCCGGATTCCCTCTTTTGAACCCCGGCCTCATGCCGCCAGACCTGCGATCGAACCGCGATCCAATGACAGCCATTCCGGCGATCGAACCGATGAACGGCCGTGGGGTACGCTTGAAGCGCTGCCCGGTGAATCGCTTGCCAAGTATGCGAATCGGCCGGCGCCGCCGGAGCCTCCAAAGCCGCCGTCCCACGAACCGGAAATCGTCTCCTCTGAAGACATTGCACGGGAACTCTCACTGGAAGAGACATCAACAGCTCAGGAGGACGACTCCATTGCTCCGAATACCAGCGCCCGAATCCATGATCCATCCGATGATTTCCGATTTTCGCATCGACCGTCACAGCGCAGACCCCGCCGCAGGGGTGGAAATGGGGAGCGAAGCGGTGGCGGAGGATTGCCTTCAAAATCGGATGAGTTCCGAACTGCGGGTCCCGGCCCAAAGGCCGGTCCAATGATTGCGGAGCTCCTTCGTGAAGGGCAGGAGATCCTCGTTCAGGTTTCGAAGGAACCACTGGGCAAAAAGGGAGCTCGAATCACATCGCACATTGCCCTGCCGGGCCGCTACCTGGTGTACATGCCGACCGTCGACCATGTGGGCGTATCCCGGAAGATCGCTACAGACGAAGAGCGGCAGCGCCTGAAACGCGTGATCAATGAGAATCGAACTGGCCTCCCCGGCGGCTTCATCGTGCGGACGGCCGCCGAGGGGCGGGCGGAAGAGGAGTTCGTGCAGGATATTCGCTTTCTGGGAAACCTTTGGTCCGATATCCGATCAAAATCCGAAAAGAAATCCGCACCGGCTCTGATTCACAGCGATTTGAATCTGGTTCAACGCACGCTTCGAGATCAGCTCTCGGAAAATTTCACGGCAATCCGCATCGATAGCGAGCAGGAGTTCGCGACAATTCTCGATTTCGTCAATAAGTTCCAGCCTGCGCTTGTCAATCGTGTGAAGTTGCATCTCAAGGACACGCCAATCTTCGAGGAATATGGGCTGAATACGGAAATCGACAAAGCCCTGCGGCCCAAAGTCTGGCTGAAGTCCGGTGGTTACATTGTGATTAACCAGACTGAAGCGCTCGTTGCCATCGACGTGAATACCGGAAAATATGTCGGAAAGTCGAACCGCCTCGAAGACACCATTACGAGAACCAATGTCGATGCCGTTCATGAAATCGTTCGGCAAATCCGTTTGAGAAACCTCGGTGGCATCATCGTTGTCGACTTCATCGACATGGAGGAAAAGAAGAATCGTCAGCGCGTCATGGCTGCGCTCGAAGAACAATTGCAGCGCGACCGTTCGCCCTCAAAGATTCTGCAGTTCAATGACTTTGGATTGGTTGCGATCACGCGCAAGCGGACGCAACCTTCATTGGAGCGAATCATCTGTTCGCCTTGTTCACACTGTAATGGATCGGGCTGGGTCCGCTCGGCGGAGTCGGTTTGCTACGAAATCCAGCAGGAGATCCGAAAAATGTCGCATTTGCTGGAGGGTAAGGAGATCACCATCCGTGTCAATCCCGAAGTGGCCAAAGTGCTGAAGGGCGGCGAGTTCGTTTCTATTCGTGAAATTGAAGAGTGGACGCGGAAGGATATTGTCGTGAAGTCGGATCCGCTGCTTCACGAAGAGAACTTCGATATTTTCTGATGTTGGATGTAGTCATTATCGGCGCCGGTCCAGGTGGCTACGTGGCGGCCATACGTGCGGCTCAACTCGGACTGAAGACGGCGGTGATCGAGCGCGACACGCGTTTTGGCGGCACGTGCACATTGCGCGGATGCATTCCCACCAAAGCCTTGCTCCGGGATGCGCACCTTTTTCAGGAAGTGAAGAAGGCTGTTCATCAGGGCTTGTTCAAAGTTGGCGATCTTCAATTTGATTTTTCAAAAATTCAGAATCGCAAGGACGACATCGTCGGCAAGTCCTCAAAGGGTGTCGACTTTCTTCTGAAGAAAAACAAAGTTACCGTCATTCCAGGTGATGCGAAGTTGATTGCACCTGGAACGATTCAGGTGAAGAACGGCGCAACAGTGTCGGAGTTCACCGCCGCGAATATTGTCATCGCAACCGGTTCCGAAGCCCGATCTCTTCCCGGATATGACCTGGATGAAGAGCGCATCATCAGCAACATCGGCGCACTGAATATGCTGTCGGTCCCGGATTCGCTACTGATTGTTGGAGCTGGCGCTGTAGGAGTGGAGTTCGCGTCGATTTATAACGCCTTTGGAACCAAGGTGACAGTTCTTGAGGTTGTTCCGGACATCATGCCCCTGGAAGATGCGGATGTTTCCAAGGAACTGCGCCGGGTTCTGACAAAGAAGGGGATCGACATTTATACAAAGGCAAGACTGGAGTCGGCCAAAGCTGGAGATTCCGGAGTGGACGTCGTTTTTCAAACCGAGAGCGGAGAAGTGAAAAAACTTCGTGTCGACAGAATTCTGATGGCGACGGGCCGGTCTCCGAACACTGCCGCTGTCGGACTGGAAACCGTCGGTGTCGCGACAGAGCGGGGATTCATCAAGGTGGATCCTTACATGCAAACGAGTGTGGCGGGTATTTACGCTATCGGGGATGTGGTTCCGACGCCGTTGCTGGCCCACGTTGCATTTCAGGAAGGTGTGATCGCTGCCGAAAAAATCGCCGGACACGATCCGGCGCCCATCAACTATTTGCAGGTACCCAACTGCACGTATTCGGATCCGCAGATCGCGAGCATCGGTCTCACCGAAGCCAAGGCTGCCGCCGCCGGGTTCAAAGTCAAAACAGGGAAGTTCCCGTTCATGGCGTCCGGTAAGGCGCGCATTGCGGATGCAACGGACGGTTTTGTGAAAATTGTTGCAGACGAGCGCTATGGCGAAATTCTTGGAGTGCACATGATTGGCGAAGGCGTCACCGAAAACATACATGAAGCCGTCGCCGCAATGGGTCTGGAAGGCACCGTCGCCGATCTCGTGCACGCGGTTCACGCGCATCCCACAATGGCTGAAGCGATGCATGAAGCCATGGAAAGCGTGTTTGGCGCGGCCATTCACATCTGACAATCATGAGTAAGAGGCCGGACTGGCTTAAAGTTCGAATCCCTAGCGGCGACGATTATATGGAGGTGCGCCGCATCCTGCGTTCTCACAAACTCAATACCATCTGCGAAGACGCCATGTGTCCGAATATTGCCGAGTGCTGGGGCAAGCATCGCACCGCGACGTTCATGATACTTGGAGATATTTGTACGCGTGCCTGCGCCTTCTGCGCTGTGACGAGCGGCCGCCCGACGGAATACGATTTGATGGAGCCGTCCCGCGTTGCCGCCGCGATTGCGGACCTTCGATTGCGGCATGCCGTGATTACGTCTGTGGATCGTGACGATCTGGCCGATGGCGGAGCTTTCGTTTTTGCGGAAACCGTCCGTGCGATTCAAGCGCGGGATGCGCAGGTGAAGATCGAACTGCTGACTCCGGATTTTCAGGGCTCACTCGATTGTGTGCGTACCATTGTTGACGCCGGGCCGGATATCTTTTCCCACAATATCGAAACTGTTCCTCGGTTGTATCCGGCGATTCGATTCAAATCCGATTACAGGACGTCGTTTGGCCTGCTGAAATCCGCTAAGGCGATGAGTCCGCAAACCATCACAAAAACCGGAATCATGCTGGGGCTTGGCGAACACAGGGATGAGATCGTCGAAGTCATGCAGGATGCGGCAGCCGCGGGCATCGACATTTTTACGATGGGACAATACCTGCGTCCGACTCCGAAGCATGCCGAGATCCAGAAGTATTATCACCCGGATGAATTCATGGAATTTCGCGAAGCCGGGTTGCGGCTCGGGATTCGCTGGGTGTTTTCCGGCCCGCTTGTCCGCAGCTCGTATCATGCCGAAGATGTATTCGATCAGATGATCCGAAATTGAGGTAGTGGGTCAAATTAAAATTTGGCACAGGAGAATATTTTCGAGGCTACCACCGAAATTTACCGGCCGGGTGAGGGAGTATATTCCAGACTTCTTCTTCGTTTCGCCTCAATTCGGCTTATACTTGGAGCCGAATTTCCATGCGAAAACTAACCATTGCCGTCGTGGCCATTCTGTTTTTTCTGGTTCCCCCCTCCAGCGCCATCGAGACGCTCCCGCCTCAGCTCAGTGATGCGGCCTTCTGGAAGATCATTACGGACTCGTCCGAGCCTGGTGGGACATTCCTTTCGGAAAACTTTCTCTCGAACGAACGCGGTTATCAATATGTGATTCCACCGCTTCGCCGGAAGATTCTGCCCGGCGGCGTCTATATGGGGGTGGGACCGGAACAGAATTTCACCTATATGGCCGCATTCCATCCGCAGATCGCATTCATCGTGGATATCCGGCGGCAGAATATGATCGAGCATCTCCTGTACAAGGCAATCTTCGAGATGGCTCCGGACCGCGCGCAGTTTCTGTCGCTATTGTTTTCACGGAAACTGCCATCGGGTTTGGCTGCGGCTTCCAGTGTTGAAGATCTATTCAACGCCTATACATCCGCTCCGTTCGATCTCGACCTCTATCAAAAGAATCTGCAGGCCGTAAAGGACTTGCTCTGGAAGCAGCACAAGTTTGCTCTGACCTCGGAGGACGAAGCGAGTCTGGAACATGTATATAATGCGATGGCGAGGGCCGGCACCAGTCTGGGCTATTCGGTGAGCGATCCGAATCTCCAGCGCGCCGCTTCCACACGAATTCTGGATTTGTTTTCAGGGCCTCCAGCGGCAGAGGGCCCTGCATCGTCGGATGTGACGGGGTTTTTTCCTCCCGGTTTTGTCCCTCGCGTTCCGATTGGTGAAGTGCAGATCATTACGGATACGTTTACGCCTGCCTTGCCGCAGAGCACCGCTCCGCCGCCGCGGGTCACCATCGGCCCATTTCCCACCTACACCGATCTGATGACGGCTACCGACGCGACGGGCGCCAACTGGAGTTACCTTGCATCCGAAGCGAATTACAACTCCGTTCGCGAGATGCAGCAGAAGAATCTTATTGTTCCGCTCGTTGGGGACTTTGCGGGACCGAAGGCCATTCGAGCAGTTGGCCAGTACCTGAAGGATCACGATCTGACGGTCTCCGTATTTTATCTCTCGAACGTCGAACAGTACCTGACGCCAACCGCAACCTTGAAAAGCTTCTACGACAACGTCGCCGCGCTTCCGTTGAATGCATCGAGTAGTTTTATTCGTTCGGCGCAATCCACGGGAGTCCAGCCCGGCATCGTTCAGTCGATGGCCAGTCCGATTCAAGACGTGTTGGATGCGGTTATCGACGGCCGCGCGAAAAACTCCGCGGACATTCTTCGAATGTCACAGTAGCGATCCCTTCTACGCGGTACCGCCTGATATTGGCGGATCATTTACTTCAGACAGCCGGAGTTGTGTGATAGTTTGAGGCCGCTCAACCAGGAAGTTTTAGCGACGCATAAACGTCCATAAATGGTCCATAAATGGGAGGCCCACCATGATCGCCAGCATTGCCCTTGTACTCCTTGGAGCTGGAGTTTCCACAACACCATGTGAAAGTCTTGCAACACTGAAAATCGCCAATACCACCATCACGAGCGCGAAAGTCGTTCCTGAAGGACCGCCCCAGGCTCGCGGAGGTGGCGGTGGCGGCGGCGCACGCGGAGGACAAGGGCAACGTGGTGGCGGGGCGGGTGGAGCTCGAGGGGGCGGCGCTCCGGCGCTTCCGGCCGGCGGGGGCGCACCGGCTCCTCAGGCGGACGTCCAGCGTGGAGGCGGCGCCAGAGGTGGAGGAGCTGCGGCTGCGGCTCCGGCGCAGCCTCCCGCAAACATACCGGCGCACTGCCAAGTTGTGATCGTTCTGAAACCCACAACGGACTCCATCATTAATATGGAGCTCTGGCTGCCCACTCAAAACTGGAACGGAAAATTCATGGGCGTTGGTAACGGAGGATTTGCAGGATCCATTCAAGGCTTGGCTAACGACATGCCGCAGGCCTTGCGCCTCGGCTACGCGACTGCCGGAACCGACACCGGTCATCAGGATTCGGGCGGAGCGTGGGCGATCGGTCATCCGGAGAAGATGATTGATTTCGCCTACCGCTCGACGCATGAGATGACCTTGAAGGCCAAGCAGATCATCAAGGAGTACTACGACCAGAAGTTGAAGTATTCCTATTTCAAGGGATGCTCGACCGGCGGACGCATGGCAATGATGGAAGCGCAGAGATACCCGGATGACTATGACGGCATCATCGCCGGCTCTCTTGCCAGCCGTCATATTCACATGTGGACTGCAGGCTTCGCCCAAAGCATCGAGCTTGCTCGCCACCCGGAAGAGACCCTTCCGGCAGCGAAGGCCACGATGGTGACCCAGTTGATCACAAAGACCTGCGACACGCTCAAGGAAGGATTCCTGAAT
>Ga0134121_10001540_pt1 | contig 21634 bp, 16 predicted proteins | sample KB301_FD_96463 | JGI IMG/M metagenome (GOLD analysis project Ga0134121, IMG submission 96463) | Terrestrial soil microbial communities without Nitrogen fertilizer from Kellogg Biological Station, Michigan, USA - KB3-0-1 | ecosystem: Environmental > Terrestrial > Soil > Unclassified ... | reverse complement strand
TTCAACAACTCGACAAACTGACCAGCCGCTCGCGCATACTGCAACGCTGCATGGTGGTTTTTTACATGAGCCTGGGAATGTTTGTCGCCACCAGCGTCGCGATTGGCGTCGTTCCCTTTACCGGCAGTCAACGCTACAGCATGATACCAGTGGTCCTTGGTTTAGCGGGTGCGTGTTTTCTGTTTTATGGTAGCGTCCTGCTAATCCTCGAAGCGCGGCTGGCGCTCAGCACCATTCACGCGGAGATGGATTTCATCTGGCGACAATCGAAGCGAGTAGCGCCCGCAGAGATTGTCGAGCAACACAAACCGCATTTCGTCCACTTCAGAAGACATGAGTAATCCATCGTATCTGCGTTTGCTCGACGAAGGCGTGCTGGAACAGCGCGTCGAGGAGCTCGAGCGTTTGCTGGAGCGCTGCACTGTTTGCCCGCGCGACTGTCTCAACAATCGTCTCAACAACGAGATCGCAGCGTGCTATTCGGGACGGTTGCCGATCGTGTCGTCGTACACGGCGCACTTCGGTGAAGAGCCGCCGCTCGTCGGCACTAAAGGCGCAGGCAACGTGTTCTTCGGCAACTGTAATCTGCGTTGTGTTTACTGTCAGAACTACCAGATCTCACAAACACACAAGCAACAGATCAAGAACGAAGTCACGCACGAGCGTTTGGCCGAGATGTTGCTCGAGTTGCAGGCGCGCGGCTGTCACAACGTCAACTTCGTTTCGCCTACACACTTCGCGCCGCAGATGGCGCGGTCGATTCTGATTGCCGCGCGACAGGGGTTGAACGTGCCGGTGGTCTACAACACCAACGCTTACGACGCGGTTCCGGTGCTGAGATTACTCGACAGCATCGTCGACATTTATCTACCCGATTTGAAATATGCTGACGACGATTCGGGGTATCAATATTCGAAGGTGAGCGGCTACAAAGACTTCTCGCGCGCGGCACTGCGTGAGATGTTCAGACAAACGGGCGATGAGCTCGTGTTTGATGAGAATGGATTGCTGCAGCGCGGTTTGGTGGTGCGGCTGCTCGTGTTGCCGAACGATATTGGCAGCATTAGTGAATCGATCGAATGGATCAGAGACGAGCTGAGCCCGCGTGTTGCAATTTCGCTGATGGCGCAGTACTACCCGACGCACCAGGCGGAAACAAACAAGCGCTTCGTTCTGCTGTCACGGCGAATTAGGGAAAGCGAATGGATGAAAGCGACTGCTGCGCTTGAAGAGTTAGGGATGAGTGAAGGCTGGGTGCAGGAGTTTGACGGAGCCAGTTATTACTACCGTCCTGATTTCGATGACGCCGATACGCCGTTTCGTGATATCCGAGACTTTGAAACACAGATGAACACGGATTAGGCCTCGTACCTGACCGCCGGACTACCCGCAGGATAAAAAACTCCTAACAATCGCAGCTCACCCGAACCAGTGTTCTCGACGCAGTGGACCTGTCTGCGCGGCAGATAAATACACGAGCCCGGACCGATCGGCGTGTTCGTCTCGCCGGCCCACATCCTTCCCTCGCCGCGCAGAATAAAAAGAACTTCCTCGTACTCGTGAAAATGATCGGGCGCGCGGCCTGGTGGAATCGAGCCGACAAACTGCGTTACCTGCTCGCTCCCGATCTCATCGTCAACTAAAACTCGATACCAGCGATCGGCAGTCGGCAACGCTCGACGGTCTGCGAGCTTCACTATCGGAGGCAACTCGCTGGATTTCACGGGCTCAGCAGGACATTGCGAGCTGATGAACCGAACCACGTCCGATCCGTTGTTCTCCACACGCAACGTTTGTCCCGGCCGAAGATAAACACCAGTCTCTGGGCCAAGCTCATATTTATTGTCACCGATGACGACGTTACAATTCCCTTCCAACGCGTAAAAAACTTCGTCACTCTCGGGATCGCTAAGCACGGGCGATGTACCTGGTCCAAACTCCAACACTCGCAATGAAATCGCTTTCGCGCCGCTCGCGGCGCCAATCTGGTCCCAGATCTTGAGTGAACCGGAGACACGCGGCTCACCTTCGTGCATCGTCGAAACCCGGCAACCTCCTTCCAAAACGACCGCCATCGACGAAGCTCCTAATGTTTACTTGTGTTCAGGTGATGCGTGGTGTGTTCGGTTATTGACGGCGATCGTTGCGACGGTGCGAGCTCGTTGGTCAAATTCGCTGGCAAGCTCGCGGCTGCGGGCGCTTCGTAAGGAATGCGGTTCATATTCGCGCCTGAGTCGAGCACCTTTTGTGAAAGCGCATCGTAAGCGTCGCCGGGAAGTGACTTGCGTGGAACAGTGAAAACTAAACCGTTTACGATCACCCCGATCCCGACGAGGAATGTGATCAGAGCCGGCGTGATGTATGGCAAGATGTCGGGCTTGTCCATCGCCATGACCAGCGCAATAATCGTCGCACCGAGACCGATAGCGGCAGTGATGATCCCCGCTCGAATGCGGCGTAAACGTTTCTCTTCCGGAGATTCGAGAAACTTCTCGAAGTGCGGCAGAACGTCTTCCGCGACTCGTTCGAGCTCCTTCGCCGTGCTCATCTGCCGGATCTTATCGGCGACTGCCATACCGATATGCTCGCGCGCTGAGACCGCCGACTGCGTCACGGCGTCCGGATTTTCGAGTGAATTGCGGACGATGCGGAGGTCCGTGCCGCAGGCGCGACAGAACTGGCTCAATTGTCGTTCTTCAGAACCGCACGACGGGCAGTACATATCGGGGGATTATACGGCAAGACCGTGGGGAAGTTCCTCAGGACCTCTGCGGTCTCTGCGTATCTCTGCGGTCTCTGCGTTAAAAGGGACAGTTTCAACGCAGAGGGCGCAGAGATACGCAGAGGACCGCAGAGAAAGTCAAAATTCGTGTTAAGATTTGTCACTTCTCCCAGAGGTACTGCCATGAAAAAACTGATTATCCTAGCCCTGACCCTCGCGTTGTGTTTCTTGTCCGCGTCTCAATTGTTCGCCCAGGACCAGCCGGCGCAACCGCAGCCGTCGCCTTCGGCTGAAGAACTGGAGAAAGCGAAAGCCGAGCGCGAGAAGAACGCGTATCGCCTGCTGGATCAGGTGATCGACGAAGCGCAATCGCTGCGGCTCGTCGAGAACCGCGTCCGCATACAAATCAACGCGGCAGACATGCTCTGGGACCAGAATCAGGGTCGCGCCCGCTCGCTTTTCGCCACGGCCGCAGAAGGCATCGCGGAAGCAGGGCGAGCTTCAGTGGCGAACACCAATAATAATCGACGCTTTCAGGTTGGGCCGGGGGGCGAGAACATCGGCCCGATTCAGCCGCCAAACATGCGCGTCTATCAAATGCGGCAGGAGCTCGTGCTAACCGCGGCTCGTCACGATGCGGCGCTTGCTTATCAACTGCTCGCCGCAACCAAGCCTCCGGCAACCACGCAGCCGGTGACCGCTGACGGTCGTGGTCCACGTCCACAAATCAATTCCGAGGATAATCTCGAACAAGTCTTACTCGGCCGCATCGCCGGTCTCGATCCAAAACTCGCCGCTCAGAATGCCGAGCAGATGATGGACAAGGGCCAGTTTCCGACAACGCTTCCCCAGGTCATCAATCAACTATACAAACAGGACCCGGACGCCGCTGATAAGCTCGCCGACAAAACCGTCAAGAAGATTCAGGCGGCAAACATTTTGACGAAGACCGAAACCGGAGCGCTCGTGCAGGGACTGCTAAGGGCCGGCCCACGTCCAGCCAGCAGCGGCAAGAATGAAACAGCGAGTGTAACTAATTCATCGTGGCCCGCAGTACTCGGACAAAGCGCGTACGTCGATCTTCTGTCTACTGTTGTCGACGCGGCGTTGAAAGCAACACCGCCGACGATAAACAATCAGCGCGGTGGTGGTCCAGCCAATGGTCGCGGCGGTGTTGTTGGTGCACAACCGCTGACCGACGCGCAAATCGAGCAAAACAATGCGCGCCGCTTGCTCGCCGGATTGCAGCAGGCGCTTCCGATGGTGGACCAATACCTGCCGACGAAAGCAGCTCTCGTGAGACAAAAACTGTCGGAAATGGGTTTGGCCAACTCGCCCGCCAACATCGCGCAGACGTTCAGCGGACTTCAGGCTAATGCAACTGCCGATTCTCTCTTGCAGGCCGCGGCCACAGCGCCGCAACAGATACAGTCGCGGCTCTACCAGCAAGCGGCTTACAAAGCGCTCGAGGAGGGCGACACGGAACGAGCGCGTCAGATCGCGAATGATCACCTGACGAATAATGTTCGCGACACCGTGATGCAGCGAATCGATTTTCGTGAATTGGCAAAAAAAGCGGAAGGTGCTCGGCTCGACGAGATTCGCCTGTCAGTATCGCGGCTTCAAACCGACAACGAGAAACTCGATCTGTTGATACAGATCGCGGGCGACACGCAAAAGAGTAATCCGAAACTCGCGCTTCAGGTGTTGGAAGACGCACGACAGATCGTGAATCGACGCGCCACCAGTTATCAACATTTCGAGCAGCAGCTCAAAGTGGCGCACGCCTTCGCGACGGTAGATCCGGCGCGCAGTTTCGAAATGATTGAGCCGGGCATCAGCCAGCTCAACGAGCTACTCCAGGCTGCGTCAGTGCTGAGCGGTTTCGAGATCAACATGTTTCGCGATGGCGAAATGTCGTTACAAGGTGGAAACGGTTTGACCGGGATGTTGAACCGCTACGGGCAGGAACTTGCCTTACTTGCGAGAACTGATTTCGAGCGTTCTGACACCCTGGCGGGACGTTTTCAGTTTACGGAGCCGAGAATTATGGCGCGGCTCGCTATCGTGCAGGGATTACTGAACGTGAGGCCGGTAAACCCCGGCTCCAGAGCGATACTGGGAAACTTTAGTGAGAATGTCGTGATTACACCATAGCATCCACAGATTACACAGATGAGATGAAAAATCTGCGTAATCTGTGGATAAGGTCAGACGATCCACGCGATCCGGAACAAGCGCCGGATCCAGTTCCCTTGCCTCCCGATTCAAACCCGCAACCGCAGGCTCCGGTCCGTGAGCCGGATCAACCGCCACCAATCACCGATCCCTCTGCGCCTGAACCGACCAGACTGTAAAGAAGGACTTCCGATTGCTGGAAACTTTAAGCCCGCTACTCATTGTCTCTACGACGAGATGGGTGCTGCGATTCTTCCTGAGACTCGGACTGTTTGGTCTCTTCCTGATGAGCGCGCTCGATTCGTCGTTCCTGGTCCTTCCTTTCGGAAACGATCTGCTGCTGATCGCGCTAGTGAGCAGGAACCGCGAAAGTCTGATTTGGATCGCTTACGTCATCGTTTCGGCGATCGGATCGGTTGTCGGCGTGTTCTTCGTCGATATGGTAATGCGCAAAGCCGGTGAGGCGGGGTTGGAACGTTTTGTCAGCCGGAAACGAATCGACAAACTGAAGGCTAAACTGGAGAACAAGGGGGGCATAACGGTGTTCGTTGCAACGTTGATACCGCCGCCATTTCCCTTCACTCCTGTAGTGATGACAGCCTCTGCGTTACAGTCTCCGCGCGGCAAGCTGCTGATCGCAGTATTTCTGGGACGCCTGGTCCGGTTTGGTATCGAAGCCGTATTAGCACTTTATTTTGGTCGACAGTTGATCGCGTTCATAGACTCAGACGTTGTCACGTACATTGTTTACGCGCTAATCGGAATCGCAATCATCTTGAGCACGCTTTCTTTACTACGCTGGTTAAAACGAAATTAGCCCCAAAACTGCAAAAAACCATGTAAAGGATTTTTTATGGTTTTTGTGCTCGTTTATAGCTGATCTTATTAGCAATTCGATTTTGCTCTGTGTAAAATCGCGACTCAAAAAATACCTCCTGAAGGGAGCCACCAGGCATGCCAGAAACACGGGGCATACAAGCCACCGATGAAGTAAAAGCAGAATGGTCCCTTGCGTACAAGCACTATTTGAGAGCGCCGGGTGACCGGTTCGATAAGAAAAAAGATCGAACTCAACGCATCGACTACGTAGCCCAGGAAATGAAGTTGACTCGCAAACAGGCCAAACGACGTATCCGGAATTACGAAGCCTGGCAGCGAAACATCAAAAAGGGCATCGTTACCCCCTAGTGATTTGAATTTTTACCTCCTGACTGGTCCTCACCCAGTCGTTTTAATCCCCATTTTGAAATCTTCTCTGCGGTTCTCGGCGTATCTCTGCGTTCTCTGCGTTTGAGTTACCGTTTAACGCAGAGGGCGCAGAGATACGCCGAGCACGCAGAGAAATGTTATATTGTGGTCCTTCCCCGAACAGTTTTCTATCAATGACTCCTGAGGAGGTTTACGGTGAGCTCCATTTGTCAGAGGCGCCAACTGTGGCTGGTTCTTTTTTTTCTTCTCAGTGTGGGACTTGCGCTTATGTCGTGTACTGATAATCCAAACGCACTTTCATCTTCCGGCTCGCCCAAAGACGAGGCCGAGAAGTTTCTTGCTGACGCCGAAAAGCGCCTGCTGGATCTGAACATAAAGGCGCAGCGTGCCGATTGGGTGAAAAGCACTTTCATCACTGACGACACGGAGTTGCTCGCCGCCGAAGCGAACGAAAACCTGATCGCTGCAACGACCGAGCTCGCCGAACAGTCGCGGAAATACGAGAACGTCGATCTCTCGCCGGACGCTAAACGCAAACTCAAACTCCTGAAACTTTCCCTCACGCTACCCGCGCCGAAAGATCCAGCCGAGCGCAGTGAGCTCACTAAAATCACGGCATCGATGGAAGGCGAATACGGCAAGGGCAAATATTGTCCTGACGGCGATAAAGGAAAGTGTTTGAGCCTTCCCGATCTCGAAAACATCATCAACACCAGTCAGAATCCCGAAGAGCTGAAGAAAGCGTGGGTAGGTTGGCATCAGATCGCGATACCGATTCGCAAAGAGTACGTGCGCTTTGTCGAGCTCAGTAACAAAGGCGCGAAGGAGATGGGCTTCAAAGACACGGGCGCGATGTGGCGTTCGAAGTACGACATGGAGCCTGATGCGTTTGCAGCCGAGATGGAGCGCCTGTGGCAACAAGTCAAACCGCTCTACGACTCGCTCTACACCTACACGCGCCGCAAGTTGTCTGAGAAGTATGGCAAAGACGTCGTGGCGGAAGACAAGCCGATTCCCGCGCACCTGCTCGGAAACATGTGGGCGCAGCAGTGGGGAAATATTTATCCGATACTCGCTCCCGCAAACGCAGATCGCGGTTACGATCTAACGCAAATACTGAAGGCGAGGAACACTGACGCGAAGCAGATGGTTCGCTACGGCGAGTCGTTCTTTACTTCGCTCGGTTTCGATTCGTTACCGTCGACGTTCTGGGATCGATCGTTGTTTCTCAAGCCGGCGGATCGTGAAGTTGTCTGTCACGCGAGCGCGTGGGACATCGATTTCGAAAAAGATGTACGGCTGAAGATGTGCATACAGATCAACGAGGAAGACTTTTCTACCGTGCATCACGAGCTGGGCCACAATTACTATCAGATGGCCTATTCTACGAAGCCGTTCCTGTTCCGCGACAGCGCGAACGACGGGTTTCACGAAGCGATTGGCGACACGATCGCGTTGTCAGTTACGCCGGCTTATCTGAAGCAGCTCAGCTTGATCGATAAAGTGCCGGACCAGACTGCGGATATCGGTTTCCTGCTGAACCGCGCGCTTGATAAAGTCGCGTTTCTTCCATTCGGCTACCTGATAGATCAGTGGCGCTGGAAAGTGTTCTCGGGTGAAGTTGGACCAAATGATTACAACAAAGCGTGGTGGGATTTGCGGCTGAAGTATCAGGGAATCGCGCCGCCGGTGCCCCGCACTGAGCAGGATTTCGATCCGGGCGCGAAGTATCACGTGCCGGCAAACACGCCATACGCGCGCTACTTTCTCGCGCACATTCTGCAGTTTCAGTTTCATCGCGCGCTGTGTCGCGAAGCGGGTATCACGGGACCGCTCTACCAGTGCTCGATCTACGGAAACAAGAAGGCAGGCGAGAAGCTGAAAGCGATGCTCGCGATGGGTCAGAGTGAGCCGTGGCCCGCAGCGCTGAAAGCGATGACCGGCGAAGACAAGATGGACGCCACCGCGATCCTCGATTACTTCGCACCGCTAAAACAGTGGCTCGACCAGCAGAATGCTCAGCCTGCCGCCACTCAATAGCTACAGCCGGGTGATGCTGCGGTCGCGAAGCACGTAGTGTGATGTTTTTAGCTCGGTGATGATCTCGGCCGTCTGAAACTTGCGCAGCACGTCCGGCGGCCACACGCGATGGGTTCGGCCTTCGCGAACGGTTGCGTTGTTAACGCGCATGAAGTCGAGAGTTGACGGCACCGAAGTCATCGACTTGATCAGCGAATACTTCGGCGTCCGGCGCCGGGCCAGAGGAAACTGTATCGAGAGGATTGAGTTTGTTTGGGCTAGTACTTTCATAAATACCTTGTTGTTGAACTCGGATTAACGCCTGTCCACCTTAAAGGCAGTCTCAATCGACCACGGTTTCCAGCTTTTTCTCTTTTGAGGGTTTTAAAACCAGGAGGGGCGCCAGGTGATGGCGCCCCTCAAGTTTATTGGTTTGTTTATTTAGCTGTTAGTTCCGCGGCCAGCGGTTGTCCCAACGACCTCCTCGACGATTCCCAGCGTATCGCTGGAAGCCCTCACGGTAGCCCTGTTCGAACGCGTCACGGAAGACCTGCTTGTACTGTCCCCTGTTTCCGTAGGACGAGTTGTAGCCTTGATCCGCGTTTCTCCAGTAGCGCGAACGTTGCGGGTTAAAGCTCTGGCCGCGCTGTGCGTCAGACGCGCCCACGTTCATACCCCAGCTATAGCCCTGCTGGCGAGCGTTTTGATAACCGTAGTTTCTATCGCGGTAACGATCATCACGACGGTCGTAACGGTCATCTCTGCCATCACGATCGCGATCACGCCACTGAGCCTGAGCACTGGAACTGGCGACTGTTAATACTCCGAACAGTAGGAAGAAGGCCAGTAAATATCCACCAATTGATTTACTCGAGTAAGCTAGTTTCATGTGTCTCAACCTCCTGCGGGGCATTTGGCAACTGCCATGCCCTTCGAATTTAGGCGGTTTTGACAGATGAAGTGTGGAGATCTGACCCGATATCATCCACAGATTACACCGATTAGAATAATCTGCGTAATCTGTGGATAACATCTTAGGCTGGACGTTGCAGGTAGGATCTGAGCTCGGGCCGCGTAGCTTTGCGCATCAAGGCGGCCTTCGCTTTCCATTCCATCGCACGACTGAGCTCGACGAGGAAGTGAGTCTCGCCTGATTCGAAGGACGCGATAGGTGCGCCGTCCTGGTAGAGAATACGGTTGCTTGTGTGAGCCGTGATGCGCGGACCGGGAATGATGATGCCGACGAGATTCAACGGATCGGCAGCGCTCACCGAGATCAGACTCTCCTGTGCGCCTGCGCGACGAATCGCACGCAGCATTCCAATCGCTTCGGGTAGCGCAAATTGTTCACCCGAAATGCCAGCGACGAAACGTCCGCCGCGGATGTCCCCACGCATTTCGAGTCGATGATAGAAGCGCAATAACACACGCCACGGCAGCGCCATTCCTTCGCGTTCGAGCAGACGTTTGAAAACTACACCGTAACGTTTGAGCAATGCCCACGCGACTTCTTCAATCAGCGCCTGATCGTTCACGTTTGGAGGAGTGTTGTTACGATGCAGGATGGACCAGCGTCCGGCGCTCGCCATCTCGTAAACGGGCTGTCGATGTTTCCGGCGCGATGCTGCTTGTGTCTTGCGGCTTCCGGGTGTCAACAGCGCACGCAAGCCGGCGAAACTGTCCGAGACGACGACGCCATTCGCCACCAGCTCAGCCAACGCCTCTTCAACCTGACTGCGCAGCAACTCCGTGTTGTCGACGATGTCAGTGAAGAACGATGCGCCACGTGTTTTTAGATAGTCGTAGACCGTTTGCGTGGTGGTTGAGAATTCCGATGTGCTTGTGGGTGCCGGCTGCGGGAACACGGAGCTCCAGAGTGCGAAGTTCTTTCGTCTCAGGAGTGCGATCGGTGTGTTGCGCACCGGTCCCGAGCCACGCGATCTTTCACCGTTGTCTGCTGCGGAGCGCACGAGTGGAGTTAATCGCGCCCACACTACTTCACCAGACAAACACAATGCATCGAGCCACGCCGGATCATACTCGACCATTCGCGCGGGCAGCAGCTCGCCTTCCCACGCCGCGGCGGGCGCTTCAACACCCTCCAACTGCTCGATGATGGCCTTGAGACTTTCCGGACCTTCCATCTGGTGGTCGGGCGTGACCTTCTGCCACGCGAGCAGGAAGCGAATGAAGTCGCTGCTGGCAACGGGCTCGATTTCCTGTCGCAGTCGATTCAGTGTGTAACTGTGAATTCGAGCAAGCAGGCGACGCGCACTCCACTCGGTGATGGTGATGCCCGGAGTGAATTTGCCGCGGATCACGAAACCTTCCGCTTCGAGTTTCAGCAAAGCGGTTTCGATCTCCAGCTTGTTCAGACCCGATGAGGCGATGAGTTGATCGACAGTTACTGGTCCGAGTCCTTCCAAACGCCCGCGAATGATCTCGACGAGTGCGTCTTCAAACGCCCACGGAGTGCGAGCCACACTTTCCGGTGCCGTAATCGGCGGCTGCAACTCGGCGTTTGGATAGACGATGTTCAGTTGCGGCAGGCGCTCGGCTGCGACCCACAATCTCGTCGTTCCGGTGAACATTACCGCCGCACGACGATCCGCATTCAATTCAGCGAAGAATTCCTGCCATGGCGCGCCTTCTGCTTGGGTGACAAAACCCAATTCAACGAGCGCGTCGTGAAGCTCGTCTGCATTGCGCGGTTCGGGCCACACTTCGTCACGGACACGATCGATCGCGGCCTGATCGAGCTTGCCCATATCGGCTGCTGTTTCCGGATCGAGCCAACGTCTTTGAAACACAGCGCGTGTGCGACGTTCTTCGAGCGGCGCATCGTCGAGATAAGCGTAGGGCCGCGCGTTGAGAATCTCCTGCGAGAGTGGCGAAGCCTCGATCACGTCGCGCGCGAACAGATTCTTCTCGTTTCGTTCGATTGCAGTCAGCAGACGCTCGAGGCCCTCGATGTCCATCGCCTCTTCAAGACAGTCTTTTACTGTTTGATCGACGAGCGGGTGCGTCGGTATCTCGCGTTCGCCGGTGGGAAGGTTCTCGGCGCACGCAACCTGGTCCGGGAAGATCGCAGTCAGCAGATCTTCCGCATCCATGCGTTGCAACTGCGGCGGGATCTTTTTTCCACCACGTCGTCTCAGCACCGCCAGTGATCTCGTAACATTCCAGCGCCAGCGAATATTCCACATCGGCGCGTCGAGCAATGCCTGGCACAAAAGCTGTCGCACCGTCTTTGAATTCAGGTAGTGAAATACATCGTCGAGCGGAAAGCTGTGCGTCGGCCCGAGCGAAAGCACGATCGCATCTTCAGTCGCGGCTGCTTGTAGCTCAAAATTAAACTTGCGACAGAAACGCTTGCGCAGCGCCAACCCCCAGGCACGATTCAGACGACTGCCAAACGGCGAGTGCAAGACGAGCTGCATACTCCCGCTATCATCGAAGAACCTCTCGAGTACGAGATTGTCCTGCGACGGCATCACGCCCAACACGATCTTCGCGCCCGCGAGATACTCGACAATCTGCTCCGCCGCAGACTCCGATATCCCCACCTCCCCCGTCAACCACCCCACGGCCGGCTCGAGATTAACCCCAGATCCGTCTTCATCCGCGTTAATCCGCGTCGCCACTTCTTCTCGTAATCGCGACACCGAGATGGAAAGTTCATGCGTCCGGGCTGGCGCCTCACCCAGCCAGAACGGAATCGACGGCGGCTGGCCGTGGGCATCCTCAACTCGCACCTTTCCCTGCTCAACTCGCAACACACGCCACGAAGTGTTTCCGAGTTGAAAGATGTCGCCCTGCAAACTCTCGATCGCAAAGTCTTCATTCACCGAGCCGATGACAAGATCGCTCGGCTCGAGCACCACTGCGTAATCCGCCGTATCAGGAATCGCACCGCCGGAAGTGATCGCAGCCAGACGCGCGCCTCTGCGACCGCGCAAACGTTTGTTCACCGCATCGTGATGCAAATAAGTCGATCGCCGTCCGCGTTTGGTGCTGAATCCTTCAGCCAGCATCCGCACGATCGAATCAAACTGCTCGCGTTCGAGATTGCGATACGGATAAGCACGACGAACCATCCGGAAGAGATCGTCTTCTCCCCATTCCTCGGCAGCGACAGCAGCGACAATCTGCTGCGCGAGAATGTCGAGTGGTTTTTCGGGAATTTCCAAACGATCCAACTCGCCACGCCTCACGGAATCCACAATCGCCGCACACTCGACCAGCTCATCGCGCGAGAGCGGAAAGATACGGCCCTTCGGAAAACCTTCGACGGTGTGGTTCGAACGACCAACACGCTGCAGGAAACTCGCGATCGAACGAGTCGAGCCAAGCTGGCAAACGAGATTCACGTCGCCGATGTCGATGCCAAGCTCGAGCGACGCAGTGGCCACGAGCGCGCTCAATTCGCCCGACTTCAATCGCTGCTCAGCCTGCAGACGGTGCTCGCGCGCCAGACTGCCGTGATGCGCAGCGATGTTCTCATCGCCGAGGCGCTCACCGAGATGTCGTGCGACTCGCTCGGCTAATCGTCGAGTATTGACGAAGACGAGCGTCGTGTGGTGCTGGCGAATAAGCTGAGCCAGTCGATCGTAAACTTCTTCCCAAACCTCACCGGACATCACGGCTGATACAGGTGATTCGGGTAGCTCGATAGCGAGGTCGACTTTTCTGACGTGACCGCTGTCTATAATCGCGCAATTGGGCGTGTTGTTCGTATTGATATTGTCAGTGCCGACGAGAAAGCGCGCGACTTCTTCGATAGGACGCTGCGTTGCCGAAAGCCCGATGCGCGTCAACGAAGCGTTGTTCGAACGCACGAGTTGTTCGAGGCGTTCGATCGAGAGCGCGAGATGCGAGCCACGCTTGTCGCCGACAACAGCGTGAATCTCGTCGACGATCAGCGTGCGCGCGGTTTGGAGCATCCGGCGGCCGCCTTCGCTGGTCAAAAGAATGTAGAGTGACTCGGGAGTCGTGACGACGATGTGCGGCGGACGCTTCGTCATCGCGGTTCGTTCCGACGCGGGTGTGTCGCCGGTGCGAACGAGCGTACGAATATTGACTTCGGGAAGATCGAGCGCTTTCAGCTCTTCCTGAATTCCTTCGAGCGGGATCTGGAGGTTCCGTTGTACGTCGTTGCTGAGCGCTTTGAGTGGTGAGACGTAGATGACGTGCGTGGAATCGTCGAGTTTTCCTTCGACGCCGAGTCGAACAAGATCGTCGATTGCAGACAGAAACGCGGCGAGAGTCTTACCGGATCCGGTGGGCGCGGCAATCAGCGTGTGCCGCTGCTTCTTGATCTCCGGCCACGCCTGTAACTGCGGCTCGGTGGGAGCGGGAAAGCTGCGCGCAAACCAGCGCGCCACGGCTGGATGGAAAAGTTCGTGTTTCATAAGGGACGGACATTATACTTCCGTCACCTGCGGCTTGCATAGCTGAATCGCAAGCCCAGCCATGAAACAAAATCCGCGTTTTTAAACCGCGGAAATCCGCGTTACTCGAACTGTTTCCTGAACTGCTCGAATTGTTCTTTTAGCTTCTCGACTTCCGCCGCGAGCTCATCGACCTTCTGTTCCAGACCCGCTCGTCGTGACGGACTCGCCGCAGCGACGCGCTCGCTTTCAGCCAGCGCTTCGAGATCGATCTCGCCATTAAGCAGATGCGCGAACCGGCCTTCCTTTTGTCCCGGCTGGCGCGGCAGTCGTGCGACGAGCGGCTCCGAATCGTGCGATATCAGCCCGTTGAGCGTTGTCTCAACTTCTTCCAGACTTGCAAAGTCGTGCAGGCGTCCCGCGTTGCCACGCAACTCACCCAGCGTCTGGGCACCGCGCAACATCAAGACACACATCAGCGCCACTTCGGGACGACTCAGGTGCATAACTTCCGGCATCACGTGCTTGTACTTCGGCACGCGACTCGTGCTGCCGTAAAAGACATACGCGAGGTTCTTCTCACGCAGGGTCTCCACTGCATCAGCAACCTGGCTCTCGGGATAAGTCGTGACGGGATTGCGGTTGTTCTTCTGGTTGCAAGCGAGCGTCAGCGCGTTGAGCGTGAGCGGGTAGTATTCGGGAGTCGTGACTTGCTTCTCGATCAGCGAGCCGAGAACCCGGGTTTCAATGTCAGTTAGGAATGTCGGCATAAAAGAGAGATTCTCACGCAGCGGCGCAGCGGCGCCACGGGTAAATATATTCTTCGTTGCGCCGCTGCGCCGCCGCGGGAGAAATTCTTCTCAGATTTTATTGATCGTCGCCGTCAGCAGTGCTCGGTCGTCCTTGCCCGCGGCCTTCTGAGCGTCCGACGTTCAAGTTGTCGTAATTCAACGCCGCATTGAACACCAGGAAAAACTCGCCCTGCGTCTGGTGCCGCCACATCGGGTTCGTCGCAAACATCACAACGTGTCCGCGCCCGACCGGCACGTCTACAATCGCCGGACGATTCGCGAGCTCATTGCCACCCGCGAGCATGCCGCTGATGAGCAGGTTCTTTTCATCAGACGCAAAACGCAGCACGACGCGCGGTCGCAACTGCGGTGGCGTGAAAAACGGACTCTCGCGCAGATCGGCATCTGGATCCGGCCTGTTGTTTGGATCCGCAGGTCGCGGCTGCGGCATTGCCTGGATCACGTCCGGATCGTTAACACCGCCGCGTCCCGAAGCCCGCGAAGCGGCACCACCACCGCCGCCTTGACCGCCGCCACCACCTCCACCGCCCGGGCCGCCACCCGTTGTTTGCACCTGAAACAGCGGCGACTGGCTGAAGTAAATCGGCAAACCAGCATCGTAGCCGTAAGCAATCGGGCTCTTTCGATCTGCGAACGTTGAGTTGTAGATCGAGCCACGGGCCTGAAGCCGCTCAGCCGGTTGAATCGAAACGCCGCTCGTGATGCCGTAGTCGATCGGCACTTGCGAGACGCCGCCGATCGTAATGAACAGACCACCGTCTTCGATGAACTTCTGCAAGTTGGCGACGCCGGCGACTGTCATTCCACCGCGCATGTCGTCGGTTTGATCCGGCGAGTTACCAAAGTTCGGCGTGACCGCTGACGCCTTCCACGGAATCGGATCGCCACGTCGCGGCATGCCGTTGACGATCGCCTGCGCTGAGCCACCGACAGGCGGGAAGATCAGCACGTCGAATTTCTCGCGCAGGTTTGGCGTGTTGCGAATGACGTGATCGGAGATGTACGTGTAAGGAATCTGATACTTGTCAAACTCGATGCGATACCAGCCTTCGTTTTGTGTGTTGGTCCAGGTGTGAACAATCGCGATGCGCGGGACCGCGAGCTCGTGCGTCTTCACTTCCGGCATCTTATCCACACCGGCGGCTTTCAATCCCAACTCACTAACAGCAGACTCCAGCCTCGCTCGCAGATCCGCGGGATTGCCGTCTTTCTTAATGATGAACGAGCCCGTGTTGTACTGCTGATCGCCAACCTTGAACGAATCTTCCGCGGCGCTCATCTTCACGTCTTTCAAACGGAAGCGGAGCGTCGCAAGCGTGTTGTCGGTGTTGTGGTTAATCAGGTAAGCGACCGCTGATGCCGGGCCCGTTAATTGTCCAGTTACTTTCGCATCTTGCGTGAGCAAGGTCGCCGGCGCGTCGAGCACGCTCTTATCGATGACGCGCACGGTTTTGACGTTGCGCATCGCGCCCATCGTCCAGCCGGTGTCGTCATACGGGGCTGGATCGCTGACGTTGTAATACTGCGTGTCGAGCAGCATGTCAGCCATGCGTGAATACGGCTGGTCCATACGGACGATGTAAGAGCCCGCCGGGTATTTCTGATCCTTGACGCTGAACTCCTTCGTCGCGCGATGCACTTCAACGCCTTGCAATCGCAGCAGATTCACCATGTCTGCGGCTTCAACCGGACGCGGGGTGTCGCCGGGAATGATGTAAGCCGCGGGGCCTTCGTTGGCAGCCTTCGCGATCGAGCGTTTGCTCTTCAGGTAGAAGTTGTTCAGAAAGCGCTCTTTCTCCTTCGCGACGAAGTTCATCGCGAAAAGGATCGCTGACTGCTGCATGTTGACGTTGTTGCGCATGGACCAGTTCACGCGTGGGAACGGTGGATTGGGCCGGTACCAGACACGCGAGGTCTGGTTGGCGCCTAGAGTTCTCTCGCGGGTGTCGGCGCCGCCGTTGCCGAACGTTTCGTAAAAACGACCGATCGCGTTGTGACCAGTGGCGATGTAGAGCATGTAATTCGGCGCCCAGCCGTCGTAAAAACCGTGCGTCCAAACACCAGGCACGCCACGCTTCGTCATCTCTTCGATCTCGTGATACGCGAGTAGTTGAAACTCGTCGATTGCGAGCGGATCGAGCCACGCGTTGTACGGGCCAGTGCCGGTCATCGTGTAGAGATACGGCACTGATTCGTGCAAGTCGTGCAGTACTGTCGGGTGATAGTCGAGAAACGTTCGCATCTGATTACGCGTGAGCGCGAGTGCGAGTCCGAGACCGTCGCGGTTGTTGTCGTGTGCGACGTACTTGCCCCAGTAGAGCAGTGGCGGGGTCGGTTTGCCGGGGTTCGCCTTGCGATAGTTGTAAAGATCAACCATGCGGTCGCGGCCATCGACTTCGAGCGCCGGAGTGATCATGATGATCATGTTTTTGCGAATGTCTTCGATAAAAGGCGAATCCTCAACCGCGAGGCGGTAGGCCATCTCCATCAGCATCTCGGGCGAGCCGGTTTCGGGCGAGTGGATCGAGCCGGAGGCCCAGTAGAACGGCTTGCCTTCCGAAATCAGCGTTTGGGCTTCGGCGTCGGTGACTTTTCTCGGATCGGCGAGTTTCGCGGTTATCTCTTTGTAACGATCGAGCTTCGCGAGGTTCTCTTCATTACTCACGAGGACGAGCATCTGTTCGCGTCCCTCTTCGCTCTTTTCCGGGGCGACGAGCACGCGCACGCGCGGCGACGCTTTCGCGAGCTCGCGGTAATAACGATAGAGATCCTTCGTGTAAGTGAGCTTGTTCGGAGTTCCGACTGCGTAACCCAAAACTTTTTCAGGAGAAGGCACCTTGTCAGACAGCGGCAGGTGATCGACGAGCTCGGTCATGAAGTACTTTTCAGTCGTGTACTCGGCGATTTTCGCGCCGTAAGCCGTGTCGAGCGGAGACTTTGGTGTGGTGTATTTTGGATTGACGGGCGTGTTTTTCGCCGCAGTTGAACTGCCGGCCCCGGCGGGTTCAGCATTCGTATTGCTGCGTGCCTCGGTCTGTGCGAACGCTGACCCGGCAGCAAACACCACAAACACAAAAATAGCGAGCACTCTTCGGAGTTCTGGGGACATGATGTTTCTCCTTCAGTTAGGTAGGCCTGATCCGCCTAGATCTTCTTTTTAAGATCCGTCTAATCCGTGTTACCGATCCTGTGCACACCGAAATCCCGAAAGCATCCAGCGCTCGTTGGCATGGAAGAAGTTTCGGTACGTCGCTCTGATGTGCACCTGCGGCGTGGCAAACGAGCCGCCGCGCAAAACCTTTTGATTAACGAACCACTTGTCGTTGTATTCGTCAAACTCTGACTTGAATCCGGGGTACGGCACGTAGTCGGAAGTGGTCCACTCCCACACGTCGCCGATCATCTGCTGGCAGCCGTAAGCGTTCGCGCCTTCGGGGAAAGCGCCGATCGGGGCGACTGACCAGAAATCGTTCTCGAAAAGATTTGCTTTGCCGCTGGTGGGCTCAGTGTCGCCCCACGGAAATGCCGTCCTGACGTTGCGGCCTGCATCATAACACGCAGCCTTCTCCCATTCCGCTTCGGTTGGGAGTCTTTTGTCCGCCCACTTCGCGAATGCTGATGCTTCGAAATAACTGACGTGAGAAACGGGTTCGTCTTTCTTGCTCGTGGCGGGATGAAGACCGGCGAAGTCTCGAATCATCCACACGCCGTCGTGGAGCTCCCAGTAAAGCGGCGCGCGCCATTGCTCGTTATTGACTGTTGTCCAACCTTCGGAGAACCACCAGCGGAAGTTTTGATAACCGCCGTCGTTGATAAATTCGAGAAAGTCGCCGTTGCTGACCGGGGCTTTGTCGAGCGCGTAATCCTGGAGAAAGACCTGGTGCGCGGGCTTCTCGTTATCGAATGCGAAGTCGCCCGAATAGTTCGCACGGTTCGCGCCCGAGTGGTCATAACCTATTTGAAACAGCCCGCCTTCAATTTCGGCCATGCCTTCAACTCGCGTTGACGGCTGCGGCAGTGGCTTCATGGCCACGTCAAACTGATCGCACAAGAGGTGTTTGATGTCGTAGACGAGTAACTCCTGGTGCTGCATCTCATGCTCGAGTCCGAGTCTGACCAGCGACAGCAGCATCTCCGATAACTTTTCCGGCGATTGCAGCAAGGACAGGACTTGTTCGTCGATATGATTGCGATAAGCGACGGTCTCTTTCACCGTCGGTCGCGATTTGGTTCCGCGTTTCGGGCGCTCGATGCGCTCGCCGAAGCCTTCGTAATACGAGTTGAAGTAGAAGAGAAAATCTTCGGAATAGACTCGATAACCCGGCTTGTGAGCCTGCAGCACGGTTTCGAAGAACCACGACGTGTGTCCGATGTGCCAGCGTGGCGGGCTCATGAATTCCGCCGTCTGGATGACGTAATCCTCGATCTCGAGTGGCGCGACGATCCGCATCGTGCGGGCGCGCACTTGCTTGTAAAGCTCCGCCATAGAGACGGAATCCTGCCTTGAGATCTCGCGAATTGTCGAAGCCATGATTGATTGAGTTAATAATAACCGCTGTGGCTCGAAAAGCGTAATCGGACCTATTTGCTCACGATAATCTTTCGGGGGCTTTCGGGGAGCACGCGGCCAATGGCGCGCGCCTGCGGGTAATGCTCGTTGAGCGTGCGGAGGAGAGCTTTGCTTTCGTCTTCAGCGATGGCTATCAGCATTCCGCCGGCGGTCTGCGGATCGAAGAGCAGTTTGATTATGTTCTGATCGACAGCTTCAGCAATCTCGACATCCGCGCCTACGTATTCACGATTCGTTTTATCACCGCTGGTCAGCATTCCATGAGACGCCAATTCCGACGCACCATCGAGCAGCGGAACCGCACTCGCATCAATTTCAATTGTGACTTTGCTCGCGCACGCCATTTCCCACGCATGACCCATCAGCGCGAAGCCCGTCACGTCCGTCGCGCCCCTCACGCCAAATTCGCGCATCGCTTCGGCTGCGAACTTGCCCGGCGTCAACATCGTCTCAACTGAACCCGCAACGACCGAATCATTCGCGCGTGCCTTCTTGATCCCGGTCGAAATCACTCCCGTCCCGATCGGCTTAGTCAGAATGATCACATCACCCACGCGCGCACCGGAATTCTTCGCCACTTTGTTCGGATCGATCACACCCGTAACCGAGTAACCAAACATGATCTGCTCGTTATCGACGCTGTGTCCGCCAATCAACGTCACGCCATACTTGTTGATAGTCTCCAACCCGCCGCGCATGATCTCACCCAGAATCGCGGGATCGACGCCTTTCTTCGGAAAGCACGTGATCGCCATCGCGGTTATCGGTGTTCCAGCCATAGCCCAAACGTCGTTGATGGAGTTGAGTGCGGCGATGCGACCGTAGTCGTACGGGTCGTCAACGATCGGAGTGAAGAAATCGAGCGTCTGGACGATTGCGAGGTCGTCTCGAAGGCGGTATACACCCGCGTCGTCGGCCGTTTCAAAACCGACAATCAAATTTGGGTCATGAGGTTGTTTCGGTAGCCCGCTCAGAACCTGAGCGAGTAAGCTCGGGCTAAGCTTCGCCGCTCAACCAGAACACGCAACCATCTCCGTCAGCCGCATCGGATCACCTCCCTTCCGAAATTCTGCAAATCTTGTAAATCCTGTTAATCCTGTCAAAAGGTTTGCTTTCTTGCAAACCCGTCACTATAAGAATCTCAAATGCCGAAGAAACGAATCATCCGCGTTGGTCCGGCTGGCTGGTCTTATAAGGACTGGGAAGGGGTGGTGTATCCACAGAAGCCCGGGAAGGCGTTTGATCCGCTCGAATATCTTGCACGGTTCTTCGATACGATCGAAATCAATAGCAGCTTTTATCGCCCGCCCGTGCCAACGACGACTAAAGCATGGGTAAGACGTGTCGCTGAGAATAAGAATTTTGTCTTTACAGCGAAGTTGCACCGCGTGTTTACACACGAGCGGGGTAAAGCAACGAAGAAGGACGAGAAGGAGTACCGGCAGGGCATGGATGTGCTGGCGAAGGCCGGCAAGCTCGGATCGGTGCTGCTCCAGTTTCCGTGGTCGTTCAAAAATACGCCGGACGATCGTATTTATCTCGGTAAGCTGTTGGAGAAGTTTTCAGATTATCCGCTGGTCTTGGAAGTGAGACATGCGTCCTGGAACACGCCGGATGTTTATGAGTGGTTGGAGGAACGCGGCGTCGGGATCTGCAATATCGATCAGCCGATATTCAAGAAGTCGATTCGTCCGCAAGCGTTAACAACATCGCCCGTCGGTTACGTGAGATTGCATGGCAGAAACTATAAAGACTGGTTTCGTGATAAAGCTCAACCTCATGAACGTTATGACTATCTCTATTCGGTCGACGAGCTCGATCCCTGGTTGGTGCGCATCAAGGAAGTTTCGAAGCAAACTCGCGAGACGTACGTGATCACAAACAATCACTTCCGTGGCAAGGGAGTTGTGAATGCGATCGAGATCAAAGCGGCGCTCGACGAGAAACGTCTTCCCGCTCCTGAGCCGCTGTTTGAGGTTTATCCGAGGTTGAGTGAATCGGCTGTGCCCGATGATGAGAAAGAGAAGTTATTGTTCGAGTAAGTCATTGTCGGCGGCGTGTTTTATTACTTCCCATCGAGACGATCACGTCAAATTCATCTTTCGTCAATGGCATCACTGACAGTTGCGACTGCCGAATCAACGGCAACTGACTAAGACGTTTGTCATAGCGAATAGCCGCGAGCTGAACAGACGTGGCGAGAGGCTTGACCGGTTTGAGATCAACTGCGACCCACTGCGGATCGTCGGCAGTCGGATCCGGATACGCACCTTTCACGACTTCCGCCAGACCCACAACTTCTTTTCCCTTGCCCGAGTGATAAAAGAGGACCTTGTCGCCGGGCTTCATCGCCTTCAGGTTGTTTCTGGCCTGGTAGTTTCGCACGCCGGACCAATCAGTGCTGCCATCTCTCACGAAGTCGTCCCAGGAGTAAGTCTCAGGCTCCTGCTTCACCATCCAGTAGCTGTGCTTGTTTTTAGTTGATGCTTTCATGAAAGTGACCCTGATCCTCTACAATTCCGATATAGACCAACGACAAAGGACAAAACATGCTCAAAGAGGGATCTACTGCACCTGCATTCAAAACCACGGACGCTAACGGCGAAACCGTAAGCTTAAAAGATCTGCGCGGACAGAAGGTAGTGCTTTATTTCTATCCGAAAGACGACACGCCAGGTTGCACCAAAGAAGCCTGCTCGTTTCGTGATGCCTTTTCTCAGTTCAAGAAGAAGGG
>Ga0134121_10001539_pt1 | contig 21636 bp, 17 predicted proteins | sample KB301_FD_96463 | JGI IMG/M metagenome (GOLD analysis project Ga0134121, IMG submission 96463) | Terrestrial soil microbial communities without Nitrogen fertilizer from Kellogg Biological Station, Michigan, USA - KB3-0-1 | ecosystem: Environmental > Terrestrial > Soil > Unclassified ... | reverse complement strand
TTTCAAAGCAAGCGCAAAGCACTTCGCTTCGGCACAAGCGATGCAAACCCTGCAGTAAGGGAATTGGATGAACAGATCCTGGCCACAAAAAATTCATTGATAGAAAATATTCAAAGCATCCGCAACCGTGTAAAGGTCGGGCTGCAAGGCATTACGAAAGAGCTCGGTGAAAGCGAAGCACAGATAAAAAAGGTTCCCCGCATCGAGCGTGAATTGCTCGGCATCCAGCGCAACTTCAGCGTGAACGAAAATATTTATTTGTACCTGCTCCAGAAAAAAGCAGAAACAGGAATTGCAAAAGCGACGGCCGTCAGCGACAATAAAGTGCTCGACCTTGCAAGTGTCAACGAAAAGCCTGTAATCCCCAATAAGAAAGCCGTGGCCATCGTAGCATTGCTTCTGGTGCTGACGGTCCCGGTATTTATTATACTCATGCAGGGCTTTATTCAGAATACCATCAGCAGCCGCGAGGATATTGAAAGGATGACAAAGATTCCGATCATTGGAATTGTCGGGCACATGACAACGGGCAACAGGATGGCAGTGGCCAATAAGCCAAAGAGTTCGATCGCGGAAGCTTTCAGGAGTATCCGCGCCAACCTGATGTACTTTGGATTGAGTGAATCTAAAAAAGTGGTGCTCATCACAAGCAACGTGGGCGGGGAAGGAAAATCATTCAGCACGCTGAACCTGGCCTCTGTGCTCGCACTTCAGCATTATAAAGTAATTATTGTGGGCATGGACCTGCGCAAGCCGCAGCTGGTTTCTGACCTTGGCGTGAAAAACGACAAGGGCGTCAGCAATTACCTGATCGGCGCTGTAAAGCTGAACGAGGTCATTCAGAAAACGCCCGTAGAGAACCTGGACATCATCAGCAGCGGACCAGTCCCTCCGAACCCGGCAGAACTCCTTGCCAAAAAAGAGACTGTTGAATTGCTCAACAAACTCAAGGAAATTTATGACTTTGTAATTATCGATACACCTCCGGTTGGAATCGTCAGCGATGCCATGATGATGATGAACCTGGCCGACATCAATATGTTCATTCTTCGCGAGAATTATTCCCGCAAGGATTATATCAAAACGATCAATGACCTGTATGCCCAGGGGAAGGTGAATAACCTCTGCATTCTTTTAAATGATACCGGCACGCATCGCAGGTATGGATATGGCTATGGTTACGGATATGGCTATGGAGGATACGGCTATTACGACGAGGAATATGGAAAGCGCGGCTGGCTTTCGAAACTGAGAAGGACGAAAGCCTGAGCGCTAAAGAGCTTCAAGGACGGCTTCCATCCTGCTGCTTCTTGATCCCTTAATTAAAATTAACGCATCTTTAATTTTCATTTCTTTTGCCCAACCGGCCGCTTCTGCCGAGGTAGAAAAATATTCAGCAGCAATGGAAGAAGAAAATTCTGAAAAATTTTTTCCGACCAGTATCACTTTTTCAAAATCATATTTCCTGATCAGTTCCGAAATGTGTTGATGTTCCCGGCTGCTTTCTGCACCCAACTCAGCCATCTCACCCAAAAAAATAATTTTGTGACTTCCTCCCATTGCAGCAAAGTTTTTCAGGGCGGCTTCCATGCTGGCCGGATTCGCGTTGTAAGCATCCAGGAGGATCGTATTGGTGCCGCGGCGAACTACCTGCGAGCGTGAATTGTCAGGATTATAAGACTCAATTGCCTGGTTGATTTGTGCTGCGCCCACTTCAAAATAATTACCGATACAGACGGCAGCCAGGATATTTTCGAAATTGTATTCTCCGACAAGCTGCGTCGATATAGTGCCTTGCTGTCTTTTTGATTTCCATTCCACTTTCAGAAAAGGAAATGCCTCTACGAGTTTGCCACTGCAATCAAAAAAATCATCGGTGCCATAAACGATCCTGCGTTTGACATTTTTTCTTTTCATCATTTCCCTCAGGTGAGGATTGTCGCCATTCACAAAAGCGCAGCCGTGGTGCAGCGCCAAAAATTCATACAGCTCTCCTTTGCCTTTCTTCACTCCTTCAAATCCACCGAAGCCTTCCAGGTGTGCCTTGCCAACGTTATTGATAATCCCGAAGTCAGGCATGGCAATGGCGCACAGTGTCTCAATCTCCTTCTGGTGGTTAGCTCCCATTTCAACAACGAGTATCTGTGTATCCGCCGGTGCAGCGAGGATGGTAAGCGGGACACCGATGTGATTATTCAGGTTGCCCTTAGTAAAATGGGTCCGGAATTTTTTTGCCAGCACGCGGCTGATGAGTTCCTTGGTAGTCGTTTTTCCGTTGCTTCCTGTAATGGCAATCACCGGGCATTTCAATTGCCTGCGGTGGAAGTTGGCGAGATGCTGAAGGCTCTCAAGCACGTTAGTGACAATAATAAAACGATCATCCTTTTTATACTGGGCCTCATCAATCACAACGCAGGCTGCTCCCTTTCCGAGCGCTTCATCCGCAAAGGAATTCCCATTAAAAGTGCCTCCTTTCAGAGCAAAAAAAACAGCGTCTTTCGCGATGTTTCTTGTATCGGTGCAAATGACGGGATGCTTCTTAAAAATTCCGTAAAGTTCTTCAATACTCATGAATCGTGCTGGGATGAAAAATAATCCTATTTGAAATATTGATATTCATACCTGGTTTCAAAATGTTTATCTCTTCCGCCGCGGCTGGTATCCATCTCATACGTTTGCTCGCTTGTGAGATTTCCTTCGGTGTCATATTCATAGAGGTTTTTACGCAGCAGCATTCCATTGCCGTCAAAAAGTTCCTGCATGGTGCAGCGGTTCTGATCATCGTATTGGTACCGCACCGTCTTTGCATAAAAGTCTTTGAATTGCCGCTCGAGCACATTTCCATGGCCGTCAAAAGTTGTGGTTACACCTGAGATCAGTTTACCTTCAGGCGTTGTTTGTACCGACGACACTTCCTTCCCTGCTTCATTGAACTTCGCAACTGTTTTACTCACCAGCTTCCCGGCGCCTTCGTACTCACATTGCTCAATGGCATTGTCTTCAAGAGATCTGAAAGTAGTGCGTGATATCACTTCTTCATTTTCATTGTAGCTCACCTGCTCGCTCAGGCCGCCTTTGCTGTCATACGTGAACACATCCCTGGAAAGAAAATTTCCTTCTTCGTCATAATTCTTTCGCTCCACGGGTTCACCCTGTTCATTGTAAGTGTACTCCGTATGTTCCCCGCTGTCGTCACCGTAATACTTTGTTTCAACCAGCAGCTTTCCCGCGTCATCCCTTTTAAGGATTCTTTTTTCAGTAGCATCTTCGGCTGCATATAGCAATGCATGCTCGAGCAGTTTCCCGGAAGCATTGTACCGGTAAGTATTCCGTTCCTCGAGCTCTCCGTCGGCTGAATATTTTTCCTCCTGCAACGTATTTCCATTTTCATCGAGATCAATGTTTGATTCGAGGTGTTCCTCTTCTCCTGCTTCCTGGGTATTGGAAAAGTTGAAGGTTTTAAAATAGCGGTTGTAACGCTTGATGTTTTTTATTTTCCGGGTCATGTTCTGCAATGCTTACTTGGCTGCAAATGCCTTTACTTCCTTGTCGGTAATTTTTTTATCTGAAAGAATGATGAGACGCTCCACCACGTTGCGCAATTCCCTGATGTTGCCTGTCCAGTTTATTTTCTGTAGTTCCTTCATGGCTTCCGGGGAAAATGTTTTGACAGGCATTCCGTAATCGTCGCAGATTTCTCTGGCAAAATGTTCGGCAAGCAACGGAATATCAGAAAGCCGTTCATTCAGTGAGGGCACTGCAATCACGATCACGCTCAGGCGATGGTAAAGGTCTTCGCGGAAATTCCCCTTGTCAATCTCGGATTTCAGGTCTTTGTTCGTAGCTGCAATGACACGTGGAGCAACGGCAATTTCTTTTTCACCGCCCACCCGCGTAATTTTATTTTCCTGGAGCGCGCGCAATACTTTGGCCTGCGCACTCAGGCTCATGTCGCCGATCTCATCCAGGAAGAGCGTTCCGCCATTGGCTTGTTCGAATTTTCCGATCCGCTGTTTGATCGCGGAAGTAAAGGCCCCTTTCTCATGCCCGAATAATTCACTTTCAATGAGCTCGGAAGGTATGGCTGCGCAATTCACTTCTATCAAGGGGGCAGCCGCGCGATTGCTTTTCTCATGAATCCACCGGGCTACAAGTTCCTTCCCTGTACCATTGCTACCGGTAATAAGCACACGGGCATCAGTAGGCGCCACACGCTCAATCATCTCCTTAATTTTCATGATCGAAGCATCTTCCCCTATCATTTCCCTGGTCTTGAAAATTTTCTTCTTAAGGACCTTTGTTTCCTGCACGAGAGAATTCCTGTCAAGGGCATTTCTAATGGTAACAAGAAGGCGATTCAGGTCCGGAGGTTTGGAAATAAAATCATAAGCACCTTTCCTGATGGCTTCCACTGCATTGTCGATCGTGCCATGGCCGCTGATCATCACAACAGGGACATCCGTGTTCATCGCCATCAGTTTTGCAAGTACATCCATCCCGTCCATTTTCGGCATTTTAATATCGCACAGGATCACATCATAATCCCCTGATTCGGCTTTCTTCACGCCTTCTGCTCCATCGGCCGCCTCATCCACTTCAAATTTTTCATAGGCAAGAATTTCTTTCAGCGTACTGCGGATGGCGCGCTCATCATCAATGATTAAAATCTTCGGCATAAAATCTACTAAAAACGAATGTTTGCGAATATACGAATTACAGAATCCTTTGATTGAATTTGCTGCCTGCTTCCGCTGTTTACAGCAGCTTTTGTATGGCTTCCCAGAGTGCGCCTTCTTTTAATGCAAACTTTGATAAGATCATTTCTTCCATCTTATACTTTTTCAAAATGAAACTGGTGCAGATACTTGAAAGGACAATCATATCAACACGCATTTTGATAAGCCCTTTCATCTTCATCCGCTGTGAAGTCGTTGACAGGATCAGCATCTCATGAAGCTTGAAATATTCTTCCAGGTTGAAGCGAAGTGAGGTTACGTTTTTAAGTACCTCCTTTTTATGAAATCGCCAGCCGATCATTTCAGCCAGCGTATCAAATGAACCGGATGAGCCGATCAGCGATTTTACAGGAAATTTTTTCATGGCAAGGTCAAGCGGCTCCAGGACTCTGGCGAGGAATGTCTCCAGCTTTTTTATTTCACGCAGGGCAATGGGATCTGATGGTTTGAAGGTTTCGAGTAACCGGGAAGCACCGATGTCGAAACTTTTCTTCCAGAAGATCCTGGTTTTGTCTGCGATGATAAATTCTGTGCTCCCGCCACCGATATCCATGATGAGCTGTTTCTGCCCTGACATCTTTATGCATTGGCGAACCCCATAACATATCAGTGCTGCTTCTTTACTGCCCGGAATGATTTTAATTTTTATTCCTGCCTCCCGTTTCGCTGCCAGCACGAATGCGCTTCCGTTGGTCGCGCTCCTGATGCCTGAAGTAGCAAAAGCATGTACTTGCTGAACCTTGTAGCGGGCGATTACTTCAGCGTAATGTTTCAATGCATTGATCCCGCGCCTGAAGGGAATTTCAGCGATATATTTATTCTGAATCGCTCCTTCACCCAGCTTGACCATCACCTTCGACCTGAAGACTTTTTCGAAGGACCTGTCTTTTTTTACGACGGCAATGAGCAAATGAAATGTATTTGTGCCGAGGTCGAGGATCGCCACTTTCATGCGGATGGGAGTCTGGAATTGAATGAAATAATTTTCAGATCACTGATTGCAGTTTTCCATGTTCTGACTCCTAATTGTGATACCGAATCCACTTCCAAAGTTCACCATAACTTACTTTTTTACCATACATCAGTATGCCGGTGCGGTAAATTTTTGCGGCCAGCCAGGTTGTACATATAAAACCGGCAATGAGAAAAAGTACTGAGAGGCCAACTTCCCAATAGGGCACGCCAAAAGGAATCCGCATCATCATAACGACAGGCGAGGTGAATGGAATCATGGAAAACCAGAATGCGACGCTTCCATTCGGGTTCGTCATCACTGTAGCTGAAACCACGTAAGCAAGTATAAGCGGAATGGTAACGGGGAGCATAAATTGCTGGGTTTCTGTTTCTGAATCTACGGCTGAGCCGATGGCAGCAAACAGTGCGCTGTAAAGCAGGTATCCTCCCAGAAAATAAAAAATAAATGCAGAGATAATTGCCACAAAGTTTATGGAAGAGATTGCATCGTTCAGTTTTTGTTTCGGAGAAATTGCCTCTTCCTGGGGAACGTTATTCATTTGACTCATGCCGGGCCGCATCTTTTGCATTGCTTCAATCTTTTCCTTTTCAGTTTTGTCGCTGAAGAATGCTGATGAAACAACAGTGACCGCTGCAGTGCTCAATACCACCCACAAAAGGAATTGCGTCAGCCCGACTAAGGCTACGCCGATGATTTTTCCCAGCATCAGCTGAAAAGGCTTTACTGAGGAAATTACAACTTCTACAATGCGGCTCATTTTTTCTTCCATCACGCCCCGCATGACCATGGCACCGTAAATAAAAATAAACATATAGATGAGCAGCCCGCTTCCAAAGCCTATTCCCGTCGTCAGGCCAGTGCTTGTCTCTTTGTTCTCCAGGTCGCGGGTCTGAATTTCCACGTCCGTCTTGATCATATCGAGTTTTTTATCGTCGATACCCGCAGCTACCATTTTTGCGTTCTTGATGTCTTTCTCAATCGTAAATTTTATCTTCTCGATAATGTCAAATCCGGGCTGGGCTTCAGAATAAAGCACGACTCCCTTTTCGAGGGATTCAATCTTATCGCTGGCAGGAATAAAAAGAACGCCGAAGTACCCCAAATCTTTACTCTTTGCCCGTAGAGAATCCACGTTCTCATCCTGGTAAATGAAGCTAAGCTTGCTGTCGCTTTTGAATTTGCCGGTAAAAAGATGACTGTTATCGACAACGACAATGGTATGTTTTTCAGAGTCAACCCGGTTCAGTAAAAAGACGCTTGCAAAGATCCCCGCAAATAACAGCGGACCCAGAATCGTCATGATGATGAAAGATTTTTTTCGTACGCGCGTAACGTATTCGCGCCTGATGATCAGTCCGACCTTGCTCATAGTTCTTTTTATTAACTCAATACTTCAGATTTTTCTGCTGCAGCTTCGCCGACTTCCTGGATAAAAATATCGTTCATCGTTGGCACAATCTCCCTGAAGCCAAGGATCTGCACATTTGGAATCAGCACAGATAATAAATCGTTGGGTGAATGATTGCCCACCATTTTCACCTTTGCAACATGATGCTCTGCATCGTCCTTCAGGTCGAGCAATTCGAATCCTGTCCACAATGCATGTGTAAAGCCTATTTTATTTCCGCCCGTAAAATGAATTTCAAATGTATTGCTCCTGTACTGCCTGCGGATCTCCTTTACTGAACCTTCCAGAATTTTTTTGGAACGGTTGATCAGCGCGATGTGGGTGCACAATTCTTCTACCGATTCCATGCGGTGCGTGGAAAGCGCAATCGTAGTGCCCTTATCCCTGAGCGCCAACAATTCATTCTTTATCAATTCAGCATTGATAGGATCAAATCCGGTGAATGGTTCGTCGAGGATCAGGAATTTAGGTTCGTGCAAGACCGTCACGATAAACTGAACCTTCTGCTGCATTCCTTTGCTGAGCTCTTCAATCTTCTTTTTCCACCAGGCTTGTATTTCAAATTTCTCAAACCAGTATTTCAATTTCTTCATGGCGTCAGCGCGGGTCAGTCCTTTCAACATGGCAAGATAAAGTGCCTGTTCTCCCACTTCCATCTTTTTATATAGTCCTCGTTCTTCCGGAAGATAGCCCATCTGTTCGATGTGCTGGTGGTGAAGAGGATTTCCTTCAAATAAAATCCGCCCGCTGTCAGGAGCAGTGATCTGCGTGATGATCCTGATCAATGAAGTTTTGCCGGCGCCGTTCGGGCCGAGCAACCCGAACACGCTTCCCCGGGGAATTTCCATGCTCACGTCGTCGAGGGCACGATGGGCAGCATATTGCTTCACAACATTTTGTATGGAGATGATGGACATAGGTTCTTGGGAAAGGCGTAAAAGTAGAAATCATTAAGAGACAGAATGAACGCCTTATGAAAATTTGTGAAACCGGAAAAAGAAGATCACATTTACGGGCAGTACAAAATACACATCGGTTCAAATGTCACGAATGAGGATTGCGATCTCACTCCTTCTTTTATTGCTGACGGGGAATATGCCTTGCATGTCACAGACATCTCAAACGGGCAGTTATCGCTTCTTCAATAATTTTGAAGACTCTGCACTGAATGCGGAGTGGATGAATGGGAATACCATTGAGAAAAGCATCGACCCTGCCCACAATTTTATTTCAAAAACCAGCGGCACAAATCCCTATAGTTCAGGGATTGAAACAGAGATACCTGCCGGACTTAAAAGCAAAAATTTCAGAGTTGTTGTCAAAGGAAGCATCCGGTGCGAAGCGGCTGCCGCTAACAACCAGGTGGTCATTTCAATTGCAAAAGGTGACTCGTCTATCTTCTGGAGCGGAGAGCATATACCGGATTCAACCGGCAAAGCGAATGAGTGGAATGTGTTCCTGGCAACTACGCTGATACCGCGAAGTATTCCAAGAGATTCACGCATAAAAATATTTGTATGGAATGCCGACGGAAAATCTGAAACGTCCATCGATGACCTCGACATTAACTTTACCGAGGTAAAATTTCCATCATTCCTGCCCAACTGATGCGCCGCACATTAACTGCTATTTTCCTATTTATTTCACTCCGGGCGGCTGCAGATGATCCTGTTTTCAAGAACAGTTTCTATGCTTTCTATTTCAATGCCGTGCAACATTCATTTCATATTGAAAGCACCTCCGGAGAGCAAATTATTTCATCCTCTTCGCTTTACCAGCTTGAAATCAGAACTGATTCACACGACACTATTCATGTCAAATCTATCCCTGTTTCATTTAACGTCAAAAAAACAGGTCGCCTAACCGAAGTAACATGGAAGGATTCTAATGCGCTCTTTCTTACTTCGTTCAACCTGGTTCTTGACCCTTCAAGTGAGGAAATAAAAATAAATTCCACTTACACTTACGCGAAAGAAGTGGAAGTGATCCGGGAGGCCATGATCCTGACGCTGGCCCGGCCCCTTGCAGAAGTGTATAGAAGAAACACCCTACTTGACACCACAGGTTTTCAAAATGAATACTGGCTCAACAAGGAAGGTTTGAAATCCGGAGGAGGAAGCAATACGTTTTTGATTTATCACACCCCGGAAGTTTCATCCCTGCAACTGAACCCTGAAAAAAACCAGGTCATCATAAATCTTGATTACAATAAAGACCATCCCTTTCAACATTTCCCGTTGCGGGACAGCAGGTTGGATGAAAAGCAGGACTTGTCTTGCAGCATTTATAAAGACGGCGACGCGCGCAAAAATTCTTTTTCCATTCATGTTGGCCGGCCTATTGAATTTGTTCCCCGGATCATGCTGAATCCAAATGGTTATCTCTCCGGGCACATTTTTACGGAGCATGCTGACTGGACAGATTTACCCACGCACCTTGCAGTCTATTTTGGTTCAGAAGAAATCAAAGATGCTAAAAGTGCGACTGGAGGTTTTATTAAAAATAAGATTCCTGTTACCAAAAGTGTTTTTTATGCAAACCCGGACAGTGTCCTGAACAGTCATTCAACCCATAAAAGTATTTTCACCACGCCCATAGCATCGATTGAAGGTACACCAGGGTACCTGGACTTTCTGCGACAACTGGGCAGGGCCGGTGATGAAATTTGTCTCCATACCCCTGACCAGTATACTTCAAAGCGGCCGCTTATAGAAGAAGCTTGTGCTTTTATGAAAAAGAATTTCAATTCGGTAACATGGATTGATCATGGTTACAACAACAGTCCTAAAAATAACCGGGAAGCATTTGTATGTGATGGGCTGAATACTGCTTCGTCATCCTTTGCCGCTGATATATGGAAGAAATGTGGTTTAAAATATTTTTGGAATTCATATTATGATGATTTTGTTACGGAAGATTCTGCTTTTTTTGATTTCAATGGTTCGATCATGCATCCATATCCTGGTTTTGGAGATGCTGCGCCTTCACCTCTTTACTGGAAAAGCCCGACGCGGACGGATAATTTTTATTCATGGCCTACACGAGACCTTTTGGAAATGCACGATCCTGAGGCATGGAATTTCCATTTCAGCACTGAAAGGTTGAATGACTTTGTTCAGCAGCGCACCGTTAAATTCGAGCATTGTTATCCTGCCGGAAGCACTCCGGGCAACGGTTACTGGAAATTTAACAGCGACAATAAAATCGTCATTGAACCTCAATTCGAAAAAGCATTAGAGCAGCTTGCATCTTTTCGCGACAGCGGGCTGATCAACCTTTGTACAGTGCGCGAGCTGCTGGATTATTGGGTTGCGTGCGAGAAAATTTCTTTTGAATACCCGGGCATTAATACTGTAAAAATTATCAATGGAAATTCAACCGCCGTGAAAGGAGTTTCTTTTGCTGTCAGCGCTAAAAAAATCATCACTGAAAAATATATTACTCAGAAATTTGATGGTAATGACCTGGTATTCTGGTTTGACATGAAACCGGGAGAAACTGTTGAGTTGCAGTTCTCCAATTAAAAAAAGTCAACTGAAAAATTCTTTCATTCGTTCTTTCCAGCTCTTGTCGCCCTTCCCGGGGTTTGGCTTAAAGTTCTGCGAATTCCGGAACTGCTCAAGCGTTTTCTTTTCCTCAGTTGACAAGTGTTGTGGAGTCCACACATTGATATTTACAAGGAGATCACCTCGTCCATAGCTGTTTACCGAAGGTAATCCTTTCCCTTTGAGCCGGAGCACTTTTCCTGCCTGTGTACCTGGTTCAATTTTAATCTTTGCTTTTCCTTCAATGGTCGGAATTTCGACTGAAGTTCCGAGAGCAGCATCTGCAAAGTTGATGTACAGGTCGTACAGCAGGCTGTTTCCTTCACGAACCAAATAGGGATGTTCTGCTTCTTCAATGACAATAAAAAGATCCCCCGGAATTCCGCCACGTTCACCTGCACTGCCTTTCCCGGTTACGGTGAGCTGCATGCCTTCGCCTACGCCTGCCGGAATATTTACTGTAACGATTTCCTCTCCATTCTGGAGGCCGCTGCCACTGCATGTTTTACATTTATTGGCGATTACCTGTCCTTCGCCATGACATGTCGGGCAAGTTGAAGTGGTCCGCATTTGACCAATGAATGTATTGGTAACCCTGTGAACCTGTCCGGAGCCATTGCACGTATTGCATTTATGGAAGGATCCGCCATCCTGTGCGCCGCTGCCCTTGCAGGTTGAACAGGCAACTGCCTTATTCACCTTCAGTTTTTTCTCCACGCCATGCGCAATTTCTTCCAGCGTCAGCGTTACCTTGATCCGGAGGTTGCTTCCGCGGTTAACTCTTCTGCCGCCGCGGGATCCTCCGCCACCGAAGAAACTTTCAAATGGTGAATCCTCCCCGAAAACACTTCCGAAGTGAGAGAAGATATCTTCCATGTTCATTCCGCCGCCGTTGAATCCGCCCGCACCATTCACTCCCTGGTGCCCGAACTGGTCGTATCGCTGCTTCTTCTCAGGCGTACTAAGCACATCATACGCTTCTGCAGCCTCTTTAAATTTCTCTTCTGCTTCCTTGTTGCCGGGATTTTTATCAGGATGGTGCTTCATCGCCATCTGGCGGTAAGCCTTTTTCAATTCAGCATCCGTAGCGCTACGCGACACTCCTAAAACCTCGTAGTAATCTCTCTTAGTCATTTTAAATTGGTCAGCACTCCTGCCGCTTAGTTTCCGACGATCACCTTTGCGTGGCGAATCACTTTGTCATTCAGGTAATATCCTTTTTCAATTTCTTCTATCACTTTCCCCTTTTGCTTTTCATTAGTAACAGGCACATTGGCTATCGCATCATGAAGATCAGCGTCAAAATCCTTTCCTACAGCGTCCATTGCTTTTAATCCTTTTCCTTCCGTAATCGTTTTCATTTTCTGGTAAACGAGCTGAACGCCTTCTTTCACGGCATTCACATCTTTCGCTTCATTCATGGCCTTGATTGCGCGTTCCATATCATCCAGCATGGGGAGAATGGAGATCATTACATCCTGCGCTGCAGATTTTATGAGGTCAATTCTCTCACGGTTGATCCGCTTTTTATAGTTGTCAAAATCAGAGTAAAGGCGGAGGTACTTATCATTTGCGGCAGACAATTCAAGTTCCATTTTGGCGAGCCCGCTCTCTTCCTCGTGTTCAGCATCCGGCAAACCTTCCACCGGGATTGTGGAATTTTCAATTTCCTGTTCGCTGTGTGCGTCAGTATCGCTTTTAGCATCATCTACAATATTCTTAGCCTCTTTAGGTTGCATGTTCTTTTTCTTAAAAATTTTCATTATTTAATTCAATTTTGCACCTCAATGACTCTGCCAAGCAGCCCTGTTCGTCAATTTGGCAGCTATCCAGTCTGCAAATAAAATAAAAACAGAAGAGCAATTGCCCTTCTGTTTTTACTATAGGTAAATTCTTGTTTTAGTTAGCTACGAGTTTGTCCAGCTCAGCATCCAATGCAGGGCCACGCAGTGACTTAGCAACGATGACTCCTTTTTCATTAATGAGCCAGTTGGTAGGAATAGCTTGTACCTGGTAGGTCCTTGCCGCATCACTTTGCCAGAATTTCAAATCACTTACATGATTCTTCCAAACAAGCTTATCCTGTTCAATCGCCTTGGTCCAGTTGGCCTGGTCGCGATCGAGGGAAACGCTGTAGATATCAAATCCTTTTGCGCCGTTTTTAAATTTCAGCTTACCATATTTATTGTATGCTGTTACCACGTTAGGATTTTCCATTCTGCAAGGCATGCACCAGGAAGCCCAGAAGTCAATGAGAACAATTTTACCCCGCAAAGATGAAAGTGCGATTTCTTTTCCGTCGGGGCTTTTGAATTTGAGTTCAGGAGCAACATTCCCAATTTCCAGGCCTTCCACAGGCTTTGGCGTTTGTGCAAATAAAACCGTTGATGTGATGATTGCAAGGGCAACCAATGAGAACATTTTTTTCATAATAGAATTTTAAATTTTGCGGCCGATTGTCAAGTATCCTGCCAGTGGCAAATATACAAAGGATGTACGAATAACGAAACGAGTGAGTTTGCTAATAGTTAGTTAAAGCAGTGAGCCTGGAGAGGATTAAAAGAATAAAAAAGTAGCAAATCAGGCTTAATCCACGCGCTTGATCTGTGCTCCCAGTGCATTCAGGCGTTCGTCAATGCGTTCATACCCCCGGTCAATCTGTTCGATGTTATGAATGGTGCTTTTACCTTTCGCGGAAAGCGCAGCGATCAACAGCGCAACCCCGGCGCGTATATCCGGTGATGTCATCTGGATTCCGCGCAGTGCATATTTCCTGTTAATCCCTATTACGGTAGCCCGGTGTGGATCACACAGTATGATCTGTGCGCCCATATCAATTAGTTTGTCGACGAAGAAGAGGCGGCTTTCAAACATTTTCTGATGAATGAGCACAGTCCCGTTTGCCTGCGTGGCTGTAACGAGCAGCACGCTCAATAAGTCAGGGGTGAGCCCCGGCCAGATCGCATCTGCAATGGTCAGGATGGATCCATCAATGAATGTTTCAATCTCATATTGTTCCTGCTTCGGGATAAATATGTCGTCTCCCCGGAGTTCCATTTTAATACCGAGGTGACTGAACGTTTTCGGAATAATGCCCAGGTGTTCATAGCCGACATTCTTAATGGTGAGTTCTGATTTTGTCATTGCAGCAAGACCGATAAAACTCCCGATCTCAATCATATCGGGAAGCATGCGGTGCGTGGTGCCATTGAGCTTTTTCACGCCTTCAATGACAAGCAGGTTGGAACCAATGCCCGATATTTTTGCCCCCATGCGGTTGAGCATGTTGCACAACTGCTGCAGGTATGGTTCACAGGCTGCGTTATAAATGGTGGTTTTTCCTTCCGCGAGAACGGCTGCCATCACGATGTTGGCTGTTCCGGTTACTGATGCTTCGTCGAGCAGCATGTAGCAACCTTTGAGTTGCTTTGCATCTACTTCATAAAAATTATCGTTGCTGTCGAAATCAAAATTGGCACCGAGTGCCTGGAAACCGATAAAGTGTGTATCCAGACGCCTCCTGCCGATTTTATCTCCTCCCGGTCTTGGTATCCGCGCCTTGCCGTAGCGCGCCAGCAGCGGGCCCACGATCATGATGCTGCCGCGCAATGCGCTTGCCTGCTTTTTAAAGTCAACGGTATTCTGGAAATCCAGGTTTACATTTTTCGCTTCGAACTCAAATTCACCGGGCGCCTTCCTGGTTACACCGACACCCATGTTTGCAAGGAGTTCAATGAGCTTGTTCACGTCCCTGATGTCAGGGATATTGCTGATGGTAACTTTTTCTTCTGTGAGAAGCACACCACAGATAATCTGCAACGCTTCATTCTTTGCGCCTTGCGGCGTAATAGAACCTTTCAGCTCAACGCCACCGGTGACTTCAAAACTATTCATCTGTAATTATTATTAATGATTCACAAACCAGTCCGGGAGGGACGGTGATTTTTCCGAATACGAAGAACGAGTGTCCGGTTTACTGAAATGAAAAGTGTTTAAAAAGTTTTAAACAAATGCACCCCGGTTTTTCAGAAAGAGGTGCCTCCGTTATTTGAAAATAGCCGCCTTATAAATTCCGGCTTTTGAAAAGAAGTATTGAAATGACGTGCCCAATACACCTAAGCCATAGGTAATACTTCTGGACAGGTTAATGGAGGAACTTGATTCATCGTACTTGGTAGGGCAGGTAATTTCCGCCACATCAAATCCGGCATAAAAAACCTGGGCAACCATCTGGTTATCGAAAACAAAGTCATCAGAGTTCAGGTGGTAATTTATTTTCTCCAGCACATCCCTGTTAAAAGCGCGGTAACCCGTATGATATTCCGAAAGTTTTTGGTTCATCAAAAGGTTTTGGGAAAATGTGAGAAACCGGTTAAAGATATATTTGTACAAAGGCATTCCACCCTTCAACGCACCCATTCCGAGGATGCGCGAACCGAACACAACCGGGTAAACATCATTTGCAATAATGCTGGCCATTGCAGTGATCAGCTTTGGTGTATATTGATAGTCGGGATGGAGCATGATTACAATATCTGCATTGAGCTCGCGCGCTTTGTCATAGCAGCTTTTCTGGTTGCCACCATACCCTTTATTTTCCGGGTGGCGGATGATGTGCCGGATGCCAAGTTTTTGGGCGATATCATATGTTTCATCACGACTGGCGTCATCAACCAGCACCACTTCGTCAACAATGTCAAAAGGAATTTCTGAAAAAGTTTTTTCAAGAGTGGTAGCAGCATTGTAAGCCGGCAGCACCACGGCAACTTTTTTATTGTTAATCATTTCTGTATTGATTGTTTACAAATTAAACGAATTTTTCTTTCTTTGAGAGCCTTTATTTCATGCGCAAAAAAAATTCCGCCTTTTATCTTTTCACTTTTTCAGTCGTACTAATCCTGGTCATCCCGGTTTTAATCCGGGACGGCATGTTCATGGATGCGATGTTGTATACATCAGTTGCAAAGAACATGGCGAATGGATTCGGGAATTTTTGGTTTCCTCAATTCAGCCACTGCAACATGCATGGCTTAAGTTCATTTCATGAGCAGCCGCCGCTTGGCTTTGGGCTTGAATCTCTTTTCTTCACTTTCCTGGGTAACTCAATGTATACTGAGCGCATCTATACATTCGTGATGATGTGCTTATCCATTGGGGTTATCATCGGGATCTGGCAGGAAATTTCTGCCAATCAAAATTTTAAAGAAGCGGGCTGGCTGCCTGTTATCTTATGGATCAGCATTCCTGTTTGTTTCTGGACGTATTCCAACAACATGCTCGAAGTAACGATGACGCTTTTCATTCTTCTTTCTGCCTGGTATTTTTTAAAATATATGGCCCTGCAGCAATATTATTTTCTTGCGCTATCCGGGATCAGTATTTTTCTTGCTTCGTTAACGAAGGGCATTCCCGGCCTCTTTACGCTGTCGATGCCTTTTCTCCATTGGCTTTGTCTGAAGAAAACCCCGGCAAAAAAAATGATTGCTGATACATTAATTCTCTTAAGTGTACCGCTCATGCTTTATTTTATTCTCTTCCTTATACCTGTCAGCCGCGAGAGTTTATCCATTTATTTATTCAAGCGCGCATTCCAGCGCATCAGTGACGTACCCACGGTTGATTCCAGGTTTTATATCCTCTACAGGTTGCTGCTTGAGCTCATGATCCCCATTGTAATAACCATCACCGGTGTGTTTATTCTCCGGATCAGAAAGGAGCGCCTCCGGCAAAATGCAATGCCTATCTTTTTTATTTTCCTCGGGCTGGCAGGCTCGCTGCCGCTTTTACTTACAAAAGTGCAGAAGGGGTTTTATTTTGTTCCCTCGCTGCCATTTTTTGCGATTGGATTTGCTTTGATCCTCGCTCCAAATCTGCAGAATGCAATTGACAGATCGCCGGTGGCATTCAAAAAAATATTTACTTTTTTTTCAATACTGCTTTTTTTTCTTGGAGTGGTCCTTTCCGTGAACAGCATTGGCAAAACAAGTCGCGATGCTAACCTCCTTTATGATGTAAAACTCATTGGGGAAAAAATTCCGGAAAAGGAAATCATGACCATTGCGAGAAACAACTGGAATGACTGGTCACTGCAATGTTATCTTATACGTTATCATAATATCAGCGTTGATACGAATGAGAAATACAGGTACCTTATTGTGAGAAAAGAAAATGACGACAACAATCATCCGGGATACAAAAAAATCATAATTGATACCCGCTTATATAATCTTTACGAAAAGGAAACGATGGTCCAGGGACTGTAGCGAGCAATGCTTATGCATTTTTTAGAATAGTCTCACAATTCAGCCCAATCCTTCACCACCCCGAAAAAAGAGAGCCGCCATTAAAACTTAATAGCGGCTCTTCTTATCAGCACGTTCAAATATTATTCGGCCTCAGGCAATGTTGCAGGCGGGGTATCTGTTTCCGTGGGAATAGGGCGCTGACCCGTATGTACAGGCTTTGTGTCGGCAGGCAGGTTTTTATCCGCACCGTTGGCACTTCCGTTTACTGAAGGCGCAATGGGTTCATAGGTTTTTTCATCCCATGGACGCTTACCGAAAATTGTTTCCAGGTCTTCGCGGAAGATCACTTCCTTTTCAAGGAGTTGTGAGGCTAACTTATTCAGCTCTTCCCGGTGCTTCAATAAAAGATCCTTGGTACGTGTGTATGCCAGGTCAATCAGCTTCTTCACTTCTTCATCAATGATCTCTGCAGTCTTTTCGCTGTAAGGTTTGTTGAAGTTGAAATCCTGCCCGCCGGAAGAATCGTAATAACTAATGTTCCCTATGCGGTCATTCAACCCGAAAATAGAGACCATGGCATAAGCCTGCTTGGTAATTTTTTCGAGGTCACTTAAAGCGCCGGTAGAAATCTGTCCGAATACAATTTCCTCAGCGGCGCGACCTCCGAGGGCTGCACATATTTCATCTATAATCTGTTCCGTAGTAGTAATCTGGCGCTCCTCCGGCATGTACCAGGCTGCACCAAGTGAATTCCCGCGGGGAACAATCGTCACCTTTACAAGCGGGTGCGCATATTGCAATAACCAGCTCACCGTGGCATGCCCGCTTTCGTGATAGGCAATCACCTTCTTTTCGTGGACGGTAATAATTTTATTTTTCTTTTCCAGTCCGCCGATGATGCGGTCAACCGCATCCAGGAAATCCTGTTTGTCGATGTTATTTTTATTTCTGCGCGCTGCAATTAGTGCGGCTTCGTTACAAACGTTTGCAATGTCAGCACCTGAGAACCCCGGCGTCTGGCGTGCGAGAAATTCCACATCCAGTGTTTCGGCAACCTTCAATGGTTTCAGGTGAACCTGGAAAATTTCCTTCCGACCGTTCAGGTCAGGAAGTTCTACGAATATCTGCCTGTCGAAGCGACCCGGGCGGAGCAGTGCTTTGTCGAGTACATCAGCGCGGTTGGTAGCTGCAAGGATGATTACGCCGCTGTTACTTCCGAAGCCATCCATTTCTGTCAGCAACTGGTTGAGAGTGCTTTCACGTTCGTCATTCGCGCTGAAAGAAGGTGACTTGCCGCGGGCCCTTCCAATGGCATCAACTTCGTCAATAAATATAATGCAAGGTGCCTTCTCCTTTGCCTGCCTGAAAAGATCACGTACGCGTGAGGCTCCCACGCCCACAAACATCTCTACGAAATCAGATCCGGAAAGAGAGAAGAACGGAACCTGCGCCTCGCCTGCAACCGCTTTTGCCAATAGCGTTTTGCCCGTTCCCGGAGGACCTACCAGCAATGCACCCCTTGGAATCTTTCCGCCGAGTGTTGTATATTTTTTAGGGTTCTTGAGGAAGTCAACAATTTCCATGACTTCCACTTTCGCTTCTTCCAGTCCTGCCACATCGTTGAAGGTTACTTTCACGACGAGATCTTTGTCAAATAGCGTGGCGCGTGATTTCCCGATATTGAAAATCTGGCTGCCTGGTCCTGCTGCGCCCATCCTGCGGAAAACAAAAAGCCAGAAGAAGAGCAGCAACAAAATCGGTATTCCCCAGTTCATAAAAAATTCCCAGTAGCCGCCATGATCATCGTCATATTCAAGTTTGGCTTGTTGGTCTTTTGGAAGATCTTTCTGGATTTCATCAAAATCTTTCCGGAAAGATTCTTCAGGGCCTGTGTTAAACTGGTAGTGTGGTCCTGAGTTTTCTGCATTGCCAAAACCTTTGAAACGGATATCCTTATACTTATCCAGTTTCAACCTGTCTGCTTTTATGTAAACATGTCCGACGGATTTGTTAATCACCACAATTTTTTCCACGTCACCTTCCTTCAGCATAGTGTTCAGGAAATAATCGCGCGTGGTCTTGTGCTCGCCTCCTCCCCAGTTCATGAACTGGGTGCCTATGATGGCTACAATGATGATTCCGTATATCCAGTAAAAATTGAAATTAAATTTGGGCTTGGAAGGTTTCGGAAAACCGGATCCATCCTTCTCTCCCTTGCCATCTTTAAGTTCCTTCTGAGACCTGGAATCCCTTGCACCAGCTTTCTGATCTTGATCGCTCATCTGTAAATAATAGAAATAAATTTATGTGCCTGTTTACGTATATGTCACGCTGAAACCCGTGACTCAAAACGAAACAACAAAGTTAATGATTAAAAGTTATTGGCGATTTGCTGGATCTCTGCGTCTGCCCAAAGGCGTTCGATGCCATAAAATTCACGTTGTTCATGCCTGAAGATATGGACCACCACATTCATGTAATCTAGTAAAATCCATTCTGCATTTGTTACTCCTTCCTTGTGACCCGGATATTCACCTCCGTATTCCATCACGTAATCTTCTACCGAATCAGCGATCGCTTCCACGTGAGTTTTGGATTCAGCGTGGCACACCACGAAAAAATCGGCCACAGCGTTTTTGACATTTCTCAGATCAATGCAAACAATCTCCTTCGCTTTTTTTTCCTGCATGCCGCTAATGACCAGGTTCTTCAATTCTTCCGCCGCATCCGTCTTCCTGGCTTTTTTCCTGGTAATTTTTTTCGAATGAGACTTCTTTGCTTTTGCCATTAAGGGGTTTAAATTTCAGGAACAAAGATACACCATTCATTGAATCATAGCAGGAGGCGCCCTTCAACTTTTAACAGAAGTACGTTTGGCGGGTCTAAATATTTTAATCTGCAGGGTTTTTGAAAATCATGTATCTTCGTTCTCCGGATCTGAAAGAAGAGGATCCGTGCTGAACCTGATATGGAAAATGAGCTGACAACCTTATTTACCGGGCGGAAGCTCGTGAAGCTGGAAGAAACCGGCAGCACCAACCGGTTTCTGAATGAGCTTATACAAAAGGAAACGCTTCCAGAGGGTACCACTGTGATTGCTGATTACCAGGAGTCGGGTCAGGGACTTGGGGGCACTACCTGGTACAGCGAGCCAGGGTCAAACCTGCTCATGAGTGTTGTCTTTCGTCCGGAATTCCTGCCCGTGAAAAAAATCTATCTCATCAGCAAGGCAATTGCGCTTGCCATCAAAGACTTCCTTGCAGAGGAAGGCATCCAGGCAAAAATCAAATGGCCCAACGACATTTATATAGATGAGAAGAAAGTATGCGGAGTGCTGATAGAAAATTCGTTGCGCGGAAGCACGGTGCTTCAGTCGGTTTGCGGCATCGGGCTGAACGTCAACCAGCTGATATTTCCGGCGGAAATTCCTAACCCGGTTTCGATGAAAATGATCTCCGGGAAAACATATTCCATCGACGATTGCAGGATCAAGCTCTGCCGCCAGTTGGAAAAAAGGTATATGCAGATCAAATCACAGAACTTTAACCTCATCAATAACGACTACCTCAAATCTCTTCACCGCTTTTATGAAATGGAAACGTATGAATCAGGATCCGAAAAATTCAGCGCCCGGATTATCGATGTGGAAGATGAGGGCCGCCTCGTGATCAAGAAGGAGAATGGAACCATTCTCAGGTTTGCTTTCAAGGAAATAAAATTCCTCTAGATTTTTTTCAGGAGTAATTAGTAATGTCACCCGGAGAAGCCATTCTGCACTGGTACCAAAAGAACAGGCGTGACCTTCCGTGGAGGCGCACAGAGGACCCTTATAAAATATGGTTGTCTGAAATCATCCTGCAGCAGACGAGGGTGGACCAGGGATTGGCGTATTACAACAGGTTTATTTCGAAGTATCCCGGTATAAATAAACTTGCTGCAGCGAAAGAAGCCGATGTCTTGAAATTGTGGCAGGGACTGGGATATTACTCACGCGCCCGTAACCTGCACCATGCTGCAAAAGACATTGTAAAAAGATTCAACGGAAAGTTTCCATCCACTTATGAAGACATCCGTTCACTGAAAGGAGTGGGTGATTATACGGCTGCCGCCATCGCATCTTTTGCGTTCAAGAAAAAATATGCCGTGGTTGATGGAAATGTGTTTCGTGTATTGAGCCGATACCTTGGAATTAAAACCCCCGTCAATTCTTCTCCGGCAAGAAAAGAATTTTACAATGCTGCCATGGAGCTTATGGGAGATCTTCCCCCGCAGGATTTTAACCAGGCACTGATGGAGTTGGGTGCGCTGCAGTGCAAGCCACAAAACCCGTCCTGTGCGGAATGCCCGTTGCATGCATCCTGCTTTGCATTTTCCAAAAATCAGACGAAGTTGCTTCCCGTTAAGGAAAAGAAGATAAAGCTCAGGACCCGGCATTTCAACTACCTCTTTATACACAACGGAAGGAGTATTCAGCTTCGAAAGCGTACTGCAAGCGACATCTGGAAAAACATGTACGATTTCCCGATGATCGAAACGTCAAAAAGTATTTCCGCCGGGAAACTTTTGGAGCATGCAGAATGGAAACAGCATTTCCCGAAAGGATTTCATCTCATCTCTGTGAGCAAAACCATCAGGCATCAGCTTACCCACCAGACCATACACGCGAAGTTTTACAGCGTCCGGTCTGCAGCGGCTTCGAGGATTGAAGAAATAAAGTCCATAGACA